>Ga0118677_10012362_pt1 | contig 12550 bp, 12 predicted proteins | sample AliMusrvi5mmetaG_FD_86154 | JGI IMG/M metagenome (GOLD analysis project Ga0118677, IMG submission 86154)
AAATGTCTTGGCCCTGCGCACGTCCATCTTAAGCAACCGCTTTGATGCTTATTGGAACCAACGCAACGACTCCCTCGCCGAGGCCGCCTAGCTTTCGGTAACTTTCATGTCCTGCACCCGCTTATAAGTGACGGGCTCAAAATTTCTTGTCTCACCCCGCGTTGGTGATTGAATTGGCGGCTCTATGAAAATCGTCGTCGCCTATTCCGGCGGACTTGATACGTCCGTTCTTCTCCAGTGGCTGAAACAAACCTACAGTGCCGAAATCATCGCGTTTTGCGCGGATGTCGGTCAGGAGGAGGAACTTGAGGGGCTCGAACCCAAGGCGCTCAGCACCGGCGCTTCCAAGTGTTACATCGACGATTTGCGCGAGGAATTCGCCCGTGATTTCATCTTCCCGATGATTCAGGCGGGAGCGATTTACGAGAATCAATATTTCCTGGGAACGAGCATCGCCCGTCCGCTGATCGCCAAGCGGATGGTGGAGATCGCCCGGGCCGAAGGGGCCGACGCCGTGGCCCACGGCGCAACCGGCAAGGGGAACGACCAGGTCCGCTTCGAGCTGACCGCCGCCGCCCTCGCCCCGGAATTGCAGGTCATCGCCCCGTGGCGGCAGGAACGTTTCCGCGAGCAGTTCCCCGGTCGCGCGGAGATGATCGCGTTTGCCGAAGCGAACAAGATTCCCGTTCAGGCGTCCGCCAAGAAATCGTATTCCATGGACCGCAATCTCCTGCACATCAGCTTTGAGAGCGGTATTCTGGAGGACCCGTGGTTCGACGCCAGCGTGCCCGAACTGCGCGGCATGTATGTCCTCTCCGTGAGCCCGGAAGACGCCCCGGACAAGGCCGAATACATCGATCTCGCTTTTGAAAAAGGCAACTGCACGGCAATTGGCTACGAAGGCATTGGCGATCTGCTTAAGTCTCTGAAATACCCCGGTACACCTGTTTTCAACGCTGAAGGCCAGGCAGTGCTCTCCCCGCTATGGGTGATGAAAGTGCTCAATAAGCTCGGCGGCAAGAATGGCATCGGGCGCGTCGATCTCGTGGAAAACCGCTTTGTCGGCATGAAGAGCCGCGGCGTCTATGAAACTCCCGGCGGAACCATCCTCCTCTTTGCGCACCGGCAAATCGAATCGCTCACGATGGACCGCGAGGTCATGCACCTGCGCGACTCGCTCATCCCGAAATACGCGGAATTGGTCTATAACGGATTCTGGTTCTCACCGGACCGCTACGCCTTGCAGGCACTTGTCACCGAGTCGCAGAAGAACGTCACCGGCACCGTGCGTCTCAAGCTCTACAAGGGCAACCTTATCACCGCAGGCCGCAAGAGCCCGGTGAGCCTCTACAACCCGCACATCGCCACGATGGAAGCCGATCCGACGCAGGCTTACAATCAGACTGACGCGACGGGGTTCATCGCACTCAACGCGCTGCGCCTGAAAGTAGCCGCGCGCGTGCATGGGCAGGCGTAGTTCAAAGCTGCACGAAACAGAGTTTCGTGGACAATTGCGTTCCCAATCAGGAGATTGGGAACGAGGAAAAAAGCAGACCGCTACACAGTAAGGCGGTCTGCGGATCAAACGCCCTCAATGCTCTTCCGGGTCAGCTCGATTTCCCCGAACTGCTCGCTCTGGGCGATGCCGATTTGCTTGAGGCGGATCAGCTCCAGCAGGGCCAGGAACGTGACCACTACTTCCGTGCGCGAGGCGGCGTTGGCGAAGAGTTCGCTGAACTTGAGCGCAACGCGGGTAGTGGTCATTTTCAGCACGAAGTCGATTTTGTCTGAGACGGTGTAGTTTTCCTCGAAGATTTCGCGGAAATCCTCCGTGTTGTTCACCCGCTTGAGGACTTTTTGAAAGGCGTTGATGAGGTCGAAGATGCTTACTTCGGCCAAGGGGCGCTCCTCGCGGATTTCCGGCGATATGGGCTGTCGCGCGAAGAGGTTGGCTTGCTGGGCCTCGCGTTCGCCAAGATGAGCGGCGGCATCCTTGAATTTCTTGTATTCGAGGAGTTGCCGGACGAGTTCCCAGCGCGGATCAACCTCATCCTCGCCTTCCTCGTCTGCCTGCGCCTGAACGGGCAGCAGGCTGCGGCTCTTGATGTAGATCAAGTTGGCCGCCATGACGACGAACTCGCCCGCAATGTCCAAGTCGAGCACCTTGAAGGCTTCCAGGTATTCGAGGTATTGCCGGGTGATGTGCTCGATGGGGATATCGTAGATGTCGATCTCGTCCCGCTTGATCAAATAGAGCAGCAGATCCAGCGGCCCTTCAAACACATCCAGTTTTACTTTGTAATCTTTATCCATCGTCCCGGAGGGCGGAGCCTAGCGGTGATCGTGAGCTTTTTTGCCCTGGGCTTGCTGGCATTCCGGGCAGATGTAGGCGTTGGAATCGTCGTTGGGCTGATCTTGAATGAAGGCTTCAAAGTTCTGCCAGTAATCGCTGTCGTCGCGGATTTTTTTGCAATACATGCAGGCGGGCAGCAGGGCTTTCATTTGCCGGATGTCTCGGGTAAAATCAAGGATGCGCTTGGCGACAAAAAGGCGGCGCCAGATTTCATCGGGATAGACCGGCTTGACCAGGAAGTCGTCCACGCCCGCGTGAACCGCTGCGTCGTGGTCGATTTCGCTCGTCCGGCTTGCGGTGGCCAGGATGAAATAGACGTAGTTTTTGGACGACGCCTCGCGCAGGCGTCGGCAGAATTCCAAGCCATTCAGGCCGGGCATTACCCAGTCACTAAAAATGACTTCTGCAGGTTCCTGTTGGAAGGCAATCCAAGCCTCATCACCGGATGGGAATCCCCTCACGTCATGCGAGAGGTTTTTCAGAATCTGGACGATGACTTGCCGTGTAAGGGGGTCATCTTCCGCAACAATTATTTTCATGGGGTTTCTGAAAGAAGAGGGATAAATATCGACTTCGAACGGGAATGATAATCCTTTGGAACTGTAAAGTCCATCTCCAGAAATAACTCTTATTTGAGTTCATTCGTATTCGCAAGAATCTGGACATGCCTATTCCCTTGGAGCACTCTTAAAAGCAGATTCTAGGTCCATGCCCAAACCGTCTCCTGTCATCATTGCGCTTACCGTAACCTTTCGCCGCCCTGCGGAGATTGAGCGGTTGATCGCGTGTCTTGGCGCTCAAACGGTGCGTTGCGCGGCGCACGTCATTGTGGACAACGCGGGGGAATCGTCTCTTCGGGAAACGCTGAGAGCTTACCAAAGCAGCCTTGGTTCAGTACTTGAGTTGGTTTACATCCCCAACCCGGGGAATCCGGGTGTTGGCGCGGGACTCAAGGCCGGTGAGGAGTGGATATCCAGGAAGTTTGAACCAGCAAATTACATCTGGGTGCTTGATGACGATGCGGTGCCCGAACCGGATTGCCTTGAGCAGTTATTAGGCGGGATATCAGAGCAAGGAGCAGGGATGGCAACGCCAGCTTTTCACAAGAATCAAGCAGGGGAGCCTCTCCTTGTGGTTGATCCGCACTCCAACCCGCTCACAAGCAGGAGAATCAAAAAACTTTCTTGCCGAGAGCAGATTGAGGTTTTGCTTCCTTATTTTCCAGCATACTGGGCCACGGGTGTCTGCCAACTCGTTTCCTTGGATGCCATTCGGAAAATGGGCTTCTATCGCACGGATTTTTGGATGCAGGGGGAGGATATTGAATACAGCCATCGCATTGCCATGGCGCTGGGAGTGGTGGTTGTTAGGGACTGCGCTGTAGGACATTACAAGGTGGGAGAATTGCCAAAGGTCAGCGAGCCTGCGCATGCGCGCAGCTTTCTTGCGCTCATCCAAAATCTTGCTTATATGGCGTTCCACACCCGTTATGGATTGCGCTGCTTCCTGGGGTCGTGGATTTCCTCCGTGATGCGGTATTTCCGTACTTTTTACCGCCATCCTGGGTGGTTCGTTCTGGCGCTAGTGGCTTCCTTTGGTGGAGCCGTCTTGGGGCGGCCCGCAGGCTTGTCGCCGGGTCCGGCAATTCGAAGCCGCCTGAAATTGTAACGGAAGCTTCATTGACGGGGTGGTGGAAGCGGGCTAAAAGCCCAACCTCCTGCCATGAAACAGATCATCCTTCTTTTCCAGGCGCTCGCCTGCCTTGCCCTTACTGCTTTTGCCGCATCGCCGCGTGCCGAGCATGTTTTTATCATCAGCTTTGACCAGACTTCTCCCGCCAATATTCAAAAGAGCGAGATGCCGCTTTTCAAAACCATGGCCGCGGAGGGGGCTTACACCTGGGAGGCTTATACCATCGTCCCGAGCATCACGCTGCCCGCCCATACTTCCATGCTCACGGGGGTCGGCATCCAGAAACATCAGATTCTTTGGAATACCTACCTGCCCGAAAAGGGAATGGTGAAAGTGCCCACCATCTTCAGCCTCGCCAAGGAGCACGGCTTTAAGACAGCGATGTTTGTCTCCAAGGAGAAATTCAAGACGCTGGAACTGCCCGGCAGTGTGGATTTGTTTGTCTATCCGGCGTGTCCCATCGGTAAAGAGGTCTCCGACACCAAGGATGTCGCCGCTGCCTTCGCCGCCCAGGTGGGGGCTTTGAAACCGAACCTCTGCTTTATCCATTTCGGCGACCCCGACGTAGCCGGGCACAAATTCGGCGTGAATTCGCCGGAAAAAATGCAAGCATTGGCCGATTGCGATGCGGCGCTCAAGGTGATCCGCTCGGCCATTGACGCGGCAGGGCTGGCCGCATCGAGCGTCATCATTCTCACCGCTGACCACGGTGGCCATGATGTTCCGGAAATGAAAGACGGGAAGGCAACAGGCCGGATGGTGGGAACGCATGGTGCGCCCGATACGTCAGATGTGGTGATTCCGTGGGTCGCTTGGGGAAAGGGCGTCAAAAAAGGCTACCCCATCACCGCGCCGGTGGTGATCTACGATACCGCCGCGACGGCGCTCTGGCTGCTGGGCATCGACACGCCGGAGAATTTCTGGGGCCGCCCCGTCACGACGGCATTTGAAAAATGATTGGGAGGATGGGACTTATAGGTCCTATAGGACCCATGGGACCAATGAGGCTCAGCGAGCCCTTTTTTAGTCCTCAGTAGTTTCCGTGGAGACGTTTCCCTCGGTCATGCCGGAAGCGGTTTCCTCAAGCGCCTGCTCAAAGGCCCGCCAGGCTAGCATGGCGCACTTGACGCGCTGGGGGAATTGGCGCACGCCGCCCAGCACGTTCAGGTCACCCAGTTCGCGCGGCCCCTGCCCGGCTTCGGTGTCCGCTGGGCCGGAAACTTGGTCGTGGAAGAGGTGCATGAGACGCGCGGCTTCGGCGCGGTCTTTGCCTTTGAGTTTCTGCGTCATGAGCGAGGCCGACGTCATGCAAACCGTGCAGCCGGAGCCGGTGAATTTGAGGTTCTCGACTTTTTCCGAGCCAAACTGGACATGTAAGTCGATTGTGTCGCCGCACGAGGGGTTGTCGCCATGGACATGCACGACAGTTTCGCCGGAGAGTTCTCCAAAATTGCGGGGCCGCTTAGCGTGATCCGAGACGACCATTTCATAAACTTCCCCCAGCGGCAGTGAAAAGGCGGCTGTTTCCGAGTTTTGCGCAGAAGGAGTGAGAATTTCGATCATGCGGTCCACTTCGGCGCGGGTGTTGTAGAAGTAGAAGCTCGCCCGGGCGGAAGAGGTGAGCCCGAGTTTGTGCATGAGCGGCTGGGTGCAATGGTGGCCCCCGCGCAGGGCCAGCCCATGCTGGTTGGCCAGCGTAACGACATCGTGCGCATGGGCGTCGCCCAAGACGAAGCTCAACACCGCGCCACGCGGCGTCCCCAAGGGCGGGCCGAGTACCCGCAGGCCGGGGATGGCGAGTAGTTTCTCGTGGGCGTAGCGGGTGAGCTCGGCGTCGTGCTCGAAGATCGCCTCGCGGCCAATGGCCTCGATATAATCCACCGCCGCGCCAAGCCCGATGGCACCAGAAATGTCCGGCGTCCCGGCTTCAAAGCGGTAGGGAGGCTGTTTCCAGGTGCTTTTTTCGTAGCGAACGGTCTCGATCATCTCGCCGCCCCCCTGCCACGGCGGCATCGCTTCGAGCACGGCTTTCCGGCCATAGAGCGCGCCGATGCCGGTTGGGCCGCACATTTTGTGACCCGAGAGTGCCAGGAAATCGCACCCGAGCGCCTGCACATCGATGGGGAGATGACCCGCGCTCTGGGCGGCGTCCACCAGCGTTACCGCGCCCACTTTGCGGGCGGCGGCGCAGAGCTCCGCCACGGGATTGATCGTCCCGAGCGAGTTGGAGATATGGTTGAAAGCGAAGAGCTTTACCTGTGGCGTGAGGAATTCGTCCAGACGGTCGAGCGCCAGTTCATGGCGGTCGTTGATGGGCAAAAAGCGCAGCGTTGCACCCGTGCGTTCGGCGAGCAACTGCCAGGGGACAAGATTGCTGTGGTGCTCCATTTCCGTGGTGAGGATCACGTCCCCTTCGCGCAGATTTTTTGGCCCCCAAGTCTGTGCAACGAGGTTGATGCTTTCTGTCGTGCCGCGCGTGAAGATGATTTCCGACTCGCTGGCCGCGTTGAGATAACGGGTGACTTTGACGCGCGCGGCTTCGTAACCGGCGGTGGCCCGGGCGCTCAGCTCGTGCATGCCGCGGTGGACATTGGCGTTGTCCCGCTCGTAATAATGCCGGAGTGTGTCGATTACGGCGCGCGGTTTTTGGGAGGTCGCGGCGTTGTCGAAGTAGATCAGCGGTTGCCCGTGAACCTGCTGGTCGAGGATCGGAAAATTGGCGCGGAGGCGTTCCCAGGAAATGTTCGATTGGTTCATTGCGTCGTGGTTGAGTTTCTGGCGAATCAGTTGTGGAGCCAAGCCCATCTTTTAGGAGGGCTTAAGGTTTTTTGAGTTTGGGAGCCGTGCAGTCGCAACCGCAGTTGCATCCTTTTTTGCGGCGTAGCGCGCGGAGTACGAAGAACGCCAGCGCGGTCAGGATGAGCGCGGCTACCAGCAGTTGATCGAGGATTGGGTTCATAATCGCAAAAATTTATAGAAATCCGAGCCAGCCGCCGACGTGGAATACGGCGAAAGCACCCAGCCAGGCAAGTGAAGTGAGGAGAACGATTTGGATCAGCGGCCAACGCCAGGAGTTGGTTTCCCGGTGGACGATGACGATAGTGCTCAAGCATTGCAGGGCAAGTGCGTAGAAAACCAGCAGGCTCACGCAGACGCGCGGTGTGAAAACCGGCGTGCCATCGGCGCGGCGCTCGGCCCGCATGATGTCGCGCAGGGAAGTGGCTGCTTCGGCTTTTGCATCCCCCTCGACGTTATAGACAATCGCCATCGTCCCCACGAATACCTCCCTCGCGGCGAAGGAACTCACCAAGCCGATCCCGATTTTCCAGTCGTAGCCGAGCGGGCGGATGACCGGCTCCATCCAATGGCCCAGCCGTCCGGCGTAGCTCTGGGAAATCGCGGCAGAGGCCGTCACATGGGCCGAGGCGGGCGGTTTCGGGAATGCCGCCAGCGCCCAAAGCAGGATGGAGAGGGCCAGAATGACCGTGCCTGCCTGTTTAACGAAAGTCCAAGCGCGCTCCACCATCCGCAGCACCGTACTGCGTAGCGAGGGCATCCGGTAGGGGGGCAGTTCCAAGAGGAGCATGGATTTCTCCGTGCGCATTACAGTTTTCTTGAAGACCCACGCCAGTGCTGCTGCCGCCACGATGCCGCCCACGTAGAGTGAGAGCAGGATGCCTGCTCTCGTCCATGCCGAAGCGCCGGGGGTGAGCACCGCAATCATGAGCGTGTAAACCGGCAACCGGGCCGGACAGGTCATCAGCGGTGCGATGAGGATCGTCACCAAACGGTCCTTGGGATTTTCGATGGTTCGCGCCGCCATGATGCCGGGGACCGCGCAGCCGAAGGAGCTTAGAAGCGGGATAAACGATTTTCCATGGAGCCCTACCGCCGACATGATCCGGTCCATCATGAACGCAGCGCGCGCCATGTAGCCGCTGTCTTCCAAGAGCCCCAGAAAGAAATAGAGGATCAGGATTTGCGGGAGAAAGACCGTCACGCTCCCCACGCCGGGAATCGCTCCATCGGCGATCAGATCGCGCAGGTTGCTTTCCGGCAGATGACCGGAAATCCAGTTACTGGCCCAGTGAACGCCGAGGTCGATCCAGTGCATGGGCGCTTGGGAAAAGGTGAAGATGCAGAAAAACATCAGCGCCATTGCCGTCAGAAAACAGAGCCCGCCCCAGATGCGGTGGGTGAGAACCTGGTCCAGCCGATCTGAAAACGTCAAGCCCGTCGCGGTTTGGTGGACAGCGCGGTGGCAGAGACGGTCGATCCATTCGTAGCGGGCTTCCACGAGCGCGCAAAGCGGGTCCACCCCGGCATCGCGCAGGCGTTTCTGTGCGTCGAGCGTTGCCTGAACGATGTCGGGTTTGTATTCGGCCAGATCTTCCAGCGCCCGGTCGTGCAGCGAGAGCAGCAGCAGCGCTTCGGGAAACGCCAATTTGGGAGTCATCGGCAAGGCTTTCGCCAGTGTCCGGGCTTCGGTCTCGATGATCGCGGGCATGGGCGGCGTCTTTGCAGGCGCGGGGAGTTGGGTGCGAGAGAGCGCTTGTTTGAGTTGTGGGAGACCGGTCCCCTTGGTCGCCACCACCGGGATTACTGGCACGCCGAGTTCCTCCTCCAACGCCGCGAGGTCAATCCGGATGCCGTTGCGTTCGGCCATATCGACCATGTTGAGCGCGATGACCGTGGGCAACCCCAAATCGAGCAACTGCGCTACCAGATAGAGATTGCGCTCCAGGTTTGCGGCGTCCACCACGGCCACCACGGCGTCCGGGCGGGGTTCCTCCAGGCGTCGGCCCAGCAGCACGTCGCGCGAGACGGCTTCGTCGGGCGAACGGACCTGCAGGCTGTAGTTGCCCGGCAGATCGACCAGTGACATCGCTTCCCCGTGGCTGCCGTAAAACCGGCCCACCTTGTGCTCCACCGTCACACCGGAATAGTTGCCCACCTTTTGGCGCAGCCCCGTCAGCGCGTTGAAAATCGTGCTTTTGCCGCAGTTGGGATTTCCCGCGATGGCGATGTGCCGGATGGAGGTGGCATTCAGGACGGCGTTCATAAACAGGCCACCCGGATGCCCTCAGCCTCCCGTTTGCGCAAGGAGAGTCGGTAGCCGCGCACCTCAATTTCGATGGGATCCCCCAACGGGGCGAAGCGGATGAGTTGCACATTCGCTCCCGGCGTCAGCCCCATTTCCATCAGCCGGGCGCGCTGGTCGGAAGGGAGATCCAAATGCGTGATCTGCCCCTTTTGGCGCACGTCCAGAACGGACAAAGCGATACTGACGGGGCGAGAAGTGGGAGCGAAGGAATCCATGACGATTTAAAGTTATTGAGATCGTGTCGCAAATGCAAGAGGGGATTGCAGGTGACCCCCGTTTTACTGTCTGTACCTCTGAAAATTCCGGTTTGGAATCGGTAAACGCGTGAATGTTTCCAAGAATTTCCTTGCGATAAGCCATATATTGTCTTTTTATAGCCATATTATGTCATCACCTACGATTACCGCCTACCTAAAAACCCACTGCGGATGGAGCAGGGGCGTCCGCGCTGTCTTGGAAAAATACGAGATCGCCTATACGGAAAAAGACATCATCCAGAATCCGGCGTTTCGCTTGGAGATGGAGGAGAAAAGCGGGCAGGAATCCTCGCCATGCGTCGAAGTGAATGGGGTGATGCTTCCGGACATCAGTGGGGAAGAAGTTGAGACGTATCTTTTACAGAACCACCTCGTTGAGCCGAATGATCGGATCAGCAGTGTCCCGCTCAACGGATGTTGTTCGGACGTGGAGCACGCGGCCAAGCGCGCAGCGCAAAATGCGTGATGAGAAGCCGGTGCGCGGCTTTATGCTCTGCCCTGCAACATGATCCTTTCTGATCCTCATCGGTTCCTTGCAGCGATCCGCCGATTTGATGAGGAAAATGCCGCTGATCCCAATCGGGAAGTCGCCGATGGCATCTCGCAGCCAAGGGAACTGCTCTATGCCATTCGGCTGACGGATTGGGTGCTACGGCTCCAACCTGATGCCTCCGAAAGCCTGCGCCTTGCGGCGCGTTGCCAGCACATCTGCCGGTGGGCCAGTCCGCGCAACGCATATCCGATGGACCGCATCGGCTATCTCAAATGGCGCGCGGAGTTGAAGAAATTTCACGCGGCCAAAGCAGGGCAAATTCTCCGTGAAATCGGCTATGACGAAGCCACGGTGGCACAAGTGCAGGCCCTGAACCTCAAGAAAGAGTTCCCTCACAATGCCGATAGTCGCGTGCTGGAAGACGCGCTGTGCTTGGTGTTTTTGGAATTCCAATGCGCCGAACTTGTCGCGAAAACTGACGAGAAGAAAATGGTCTCCGTCCTGCGCAAATCCTGGAGCAAAATGACCGCGCAAGCGCAGGGCGAAGCCCTACGTCTGCCCTTCAGCCCGGCCGAGCAAAGGCTCGTCCAACTTGCGATGGCGAGCGACTGACATCGTCAGCGTCGCGAGGAGGAGGGTCTACTCACCCCAGCGGAAAGCGCTGGGATTTTCCATGCCTAGCTGGTCCAGAATTCGCGTGACGACCGTATCGACCACGGCTTCGACGGTGGCAGGGCGGCTGTAGAAGCTCGGGTTGGCGGGTAGGAGCGTGGCTCCGGCTTCCAAGAGCGTCACGGCGTTGCGGGCGTGGATGAGGTTCCACGGGGTTTCACGTGGCACGAGGATCAGCTTGCGGCGTTCCTTGAGGAATACGTCGGCGGCGCGCAAAATCACGGAGTCGCTGGTCCCGGCGGCGATGCGCCCCATCGTTCCCATGGAACACGGGATGATGACCATGGCGTCGAACCGGGCGGAGCCGCTCACAAAGGGGACGTTCATGTCGCGGTCGTCATGTTCACGCACGCCTTCGGGGACGCGCAGGCTTCCGAGTTCTGTGGCGACGACCTGTCGGGCCGGGGCGCTGAAGACGAGATGGATTTCGTGTTTCTGCGGGTCCAGGTGGTCGAGGAGCCGTTGTAGGTAGATCGATCCGCTGGCACCGGTGGCGGCGATGACGAGTTTCATGAGGGGAAGAGTCTCGCGCAAAGGGCGCTAAGGACGCAAAGGAAAAGAGAGGGGGCTTTTCCGTGTGGTGCCAGCACTCTTTTTCGTTTCCGGCGTTGCGGGCTTGGCGTTCTTTGCGCGAGATTTCCGGGATTATAGTTGCCCGGCGGCGTGCAGAGTGCGGGTGAGGGCGGTTTGTTGGGTGAGCAGGCTGCTGTAGAGGGCTTTGCGTCCGGCATCGGGGGTGGCGCGGGTCGCTTCGTCCAGTGTGACGAGTTTCGCGGCCAGATCGCGGATCGCACCCGCTTTTGCGGCGGCTGCGGCTTGGATGGCCGCGCCGAGGGCCGCGCCTTCGGCAGAGGTCAGGCAGACGGTGGGGACGCCGAAGATGTCCGCGCAGAGTTGCCGCCAGACGGCGCTCTTGCTGCCGCCGCCGGTGAGCCGGATTTCTGTGGGCTGCACACCGAGTTCGCGGAAGCGGTTGAGGCCGTAGGCGAGGCCGAGTGTAGCCCCTTCCATGGCCGCGCGGGCGAGGTTGGCCGGGGTGGTGTTTTGCGGATTGAGGCCGTGGTAGACCCCGGAGCCGTTGGGAAGATTTGGGGTGCGCTCGCCGTTCAAGTAAGGCAGGAAGAGGACTCCCGATGCCCCTGCCGGAGCGGAAGCGATTTGCCGGTCGAGCATGGCAAGATCCCAGTTGAAGAGGTTGCGCACCTGCTCGGTGGCAACAGTTACGTTCATCGTGCAGACGAGGGGGAGCCAGGCATCCGTCGAATCGCAAAACGCGGCGATCTCGCCCTGCGGATCGACCACCGGCGTTTCCGAGTACGAATACAGCGTGCCACTGGTGCCCAGGCTGGCTGTCACGCAACCCGCAGAGAGATTCCCGGTGCCGATCGCACCCATCATGTTGTCGCCGCCTCCGGCGCTGACGACAGGACTCTTTTTCAGACCCCACGCCAGGCGGAGTTCCTCCCGAAGAAGACCGTTGGCCGTGCGGGAACTCGCTGGCTTGGGGATGCAGTCGATGAGCCGCGGCTCGATGAAGTCCAGGATCGGCCTGCTCCATGCGCGGGTGCGAACGTCCATCCAGCCTGTCCCGGAACCGTCGCCATACTCCATCTTCTTTTCCCCGGTGAGCCAGAAATTGATGTAATCGTGCGGGAGCAGGACGGTGCGGATGGCTTCGAAATGGACGGGCTCGTTTTGCTTGAGCCAAAGAAGCTTGGGAGCGGTATAGCCGGGCAGCATGTTATTGCCGGTGAGATCGATCAATCCTTTGGCGCCGCCGAACTCTGCGGCGAACTGATCGCATTGCGGTGCCGTCGAGATATCGCACCAGAGCTTGGCGGGGCGAATGGACCGGTCGTCCTTGTCGAGAACCACGCATCCGTGCTGCTGCCCGCTGACACCGATGCCAGCGATTTCGTCTTTGCGGACCCCGATTTTTGCCAGACATTCTCCCATGGTCTTGCCGACCGCATCCACCC
>Ga0118677_10012364_pt1 | contig 12550 bp, 16 predicted proteins | sample AliMusrvi5mmetaG_FD_86154 | JGI IMG/M metagenome (GOLD analysis project Ga0118677, IMG submission 86154)
CTTCAGGGCGCCCCCAATTTTCGGTGGAGAAGGCATAGATCGTCAGGTACTGCACCCCGAATTCGACGCAGGCTGAAATGACTGGACGCAGGTTTTCGGTGCCTGCCTGATGACCGGCGCTGCGCGGCAGACCGTGAGCGGCTGCCCAGCGCCCGTTGCCATCCATAATGATGGCGATATGGGTAGGTATTCGAGTAAAGTGTCCGGTTTTTTCTTCAGGGTCCATGGTGTGTTTATCGGGCGCAGTCCGGCGCTTAAACTTCCATAACTTCCTTCTGCTTGCGTTCGCCGATCCCATCAATTTGCTGCACGATGTGATCGGTTAATTTCTGCAGTTCATCCTCGGCTTCGTGAAGGTCATCTTCCGAGATTAATTTTTCGTGCTCGTATTCTTTCAAATCCTTGATCATATCGCGGCGCACGTTGCGCACCGAGATGCGCGCTTCTTCCAGCCGGGAATGCACCACTTTTACCAGGTCACGCCGCCGTTCTTCGGTCAGCGGGGGCAGGTTAAGCCGGATCACTTTTCCGTCGTTGTTGGGGGTCAGCCCAAGGTCAGAAGCCTGGATGGCGCGTTCGATCACCTTCAGGCTGGTGGCGTCATATGGCTTAATCAACAAGGCCCTGGGTTCTGGCACGTTGATACTGGCTAACTGGATCAAGGGGGTCGGCATATCGTAATAATCGACCATCAGGCGTTCCACCAACGCCGGGGAAGCCCGCCCAGTCCGAATCCCAGACAGGTCCTGTTCGAGGGCCTGAATGGCGCTTTTCATGTGAAGTTCTGCTTCTTTCAGGGTTTCCTTAATCATGGCAACCTCCTTGTTTGATATCATCTAAACCATTTTGCGTGACTTGCCCTGAGGCACGAAGGGCTTGTCCTGAGGTACGAAGGGCCTGTCCTGAGGTACGAAGGGCCTGTCCTGAGGTACGAAGGACTTTTGTTAGCTGGCTCTGGAATGCAATGTGTTAAGGATACCCTAAAAATGAAAATTGGAGTAGGGAAGGTTGGGTGCTAAAACGAGCCCACCGGCAGTTAGCCGGCGTTGACCAGAGTGCCGATGGCTTCGCCCATCAGCGCTTTTTGTAAGGCCTGCCGGTCCCACAGGTTCAGCACCAGGATCGGGAGCTTGTTTTCCATGCACAGCGAGATGGCGGTGCTGTCCATCACTTCCAGCCGCCGGTTCAAAGTTTCGATGTAGCTGACGGATTCGAAGCGTACCGCGTCGGGATTAAGCTTGGGGTCAGAGTCATACACGCCGTCCACCTTGGTGGCCTTAATCAGCACATCGGCATCAATTTCCATGGCGCGCAGCGCGGCCGCGGTGTCGGTTGAGAAATACGGGTTGCCGGTGCCGCCGCCAAAGATGACCACCCGGCCTTTTTCAAGATGGCGGATGGCCCGCCGCCGGATGTAGGGCTCGGCGACCGATCGCATTTCGATGGCTGATTGGACCCGGGTCATCACCCCGATCTTCTCGAGGGCATCCATTAAGGCCAGGGCGTTCATCACGGTGCCCAGCATGCCCATGTAGTCGGCAGTAGCCCGGTCCATGCCCATCTCCAGTCCGGCGCGCCCGCGCCAAAGGTTGCCGGCGCCGATCACGATGGCCACATCGACACCCAGTTCGCGCACTTCGCGCACCCGGATGGCAATATCATTGGCTCTAAAGGGGTCGATTCCAAAGCCCTGCGGGCCTGACAGCGCCTCTCCGCTCAGTTTCAGCAAAATCCGGTGGTATTTTAGACCGTCCATATCATCCTTTCTCTTACTAGAAAAAAGCCAACCTTGCGGTTGGCCTTTTTCTTGGTTCAGCTACTGGGCCGTGGTTTCGCCCAATTCCCAGCGTACAAAACGCCGGATGATGACACTTTCTCCCAGGCTGACAACAGCCTGGTTGACCATCTGCTGGACAGTCAGGGAATCATCGCGAATGTAGGTCTGACGAAGCAGGCAGGTTTCGTCCTTGAATTTATTCAAGGAACCATCCACGATCCGCTGAATGACGGCTTCGGGTTTGCCTTCGTCGCGGGCTTTAGCGGCTGCGATCTGGGATTCGTGTTCGAGAACATCCGCGGGGATATCTTCTTCGCGAATATAGCGGGGGGCCATGGCGGCGATCTGCAGCGCCAGCTCGTGCGCCAGGGTGCGGAAGGGTTCAGAGCGGCCCACAAAATCGGTTTCGCTGTTGACTTCCACCATCACGCCCACACGGCCGGTGCCCTGGTGATTGTAAATTTCCACAATGCCTTCGGTGGTCTGGCGGTCTGAACGCTTGGCAGCCACGGCGAGACCTTTCTCGCGCAGGATATCCATGGCTTTCTTGATATCGCCGTCGGTTTCGGTGAGTGCCTTCTTGCAGTCGAGGATGCCCACACCAGTGGCCTCGCGCAGTTCTTTGATCATTGCAGTCGTAATTTCCATATTAACCCTTGATAATTCTATTAATTTCGAGATTGATTAAGCGCCGAGTTCGTCTTCGATGTCGGTCAGGACTTCGGGATCAACACCCTTGGGGGTGAGCTTGGCCAGGGTGGAAGCGCCGAGTAAATCCGTATCCTGCAGGTCGCCTTCATCGGAAATGCGGCGGCGGATAACAGGTTCGGTCACCATTTCAGGCTGGGAAAGAGCTTCCTCAATATCGCCTTCCTTGCGCAGAGCCTTGCCTTCAATGACGGCGTCAGCGACCTTGGCGACCATCAGCTTGATGGCGCGGATGGCATCATCGTTGGAGGGAATGACATAATCGACACCCCTGGGATCGCAGTTGGTATCCACCATGGCGATGACAGGAATCTGGCAGATGTTGGCTTCATGCAGGGCGGTGGCTTCGCGGCTGACATCAATCATGAAGATCAGGGTGGGCAGGTTTTTCATGTTGCGCACACCGCTGAGGTGATTGAGCAGGCGGGCGATCTGGCGGTCGATGAGCAGGCCTTCTTTTTTGGTCAGGCGGTTGATTTCGCCGGTTTCGTGCAGTTTTTCGAGGCGGTCCAGTTCGGCGATCCGCTGGCGAATGGTGGACCAGTTGGTGATCATGCCGCCCAACCAGCGTTCGGTGACGTAGGGCATGCCGCAGCGCATCGCTTCTTCTTTGATGGTGTCCTGGGCCTGGCGCTTGGTGCCGACAAACATGATCGACCCGCCGTTGGCAATCGCGTCGCGCACGACGTTGAAGGCCTGGTTGAGGTTTTTCACGGTCTGCTGCAGGTCGATAATGTGGATGCCGTTGCGTTCGGTGAAGATATAGGGTTTCATCCCGGGATGCCATTTGTTGGTACGATGCCCGAAATGGACGCCGCTCTCGAGGAGAGCTTTCATAGAAATAACGTTAGCCATGGGTAAATAAAACTCCTTCGCGTTTTTTGCTTCCGCCTTCTTCTTTCTGTTCTCCCACCGCCACGATAGGCGGCACGCAGGGATCAGTCTGAAGGCGTGCAGAATGCTTTCCTCTTTGTGAGAGGGCTTCCGGTTTCCGGAAGCGAAAGGATTATAGCACAGCTGGAGTAGGGTGTAAAGAAATTTGAGGAAAAGCCAGGTTGGCCCCGGCGCCGAATAAAAAGTCCAGCCCAGGCACGTCACGGCAAAAAGGCAGGGCGGCTTCGATGCTGCTGAAGGGCAGGTTATGATCGATAAAGTTACTCTATCAGGCTTGCAGTTTATCCCAGGCGGCCTGGCCGCGGCGCAACCATTCTTTTTCGGCTTCAAAAGTGATGCGCTTCTGGGCCACATTCCACGGCATCCAGACTGGTTTAAATTTGCCATCGGCCGGTCCTGGGTCCCCCTGGTCTTCAAGCTGCGCCAGAAAATAATATTCGGTGCGGATGATGTGTTTGGTGTCGCGGTCAAACTCGACCGTTTGTTTACCCAGGTCGGCCAGGACCTGTAAATGGGTATAGCCGCTTTCTTCGCCAATTTCGCGTAAAGCGGCTTGAAGGGCTGTTTCGCCTTTGTCGATATGTCCCTTGGGTAAACGGTATTCGGAACGGCCGGATAAAAACAGCAGCAGAACGGTGCTGCCAGAAACAACCACGCCGCCCGCCACGGTAGCGTATTTAATTGGGAACTGGAAGGTGTCGGCTAAATTCATGTTGAAATGCTCATTCCTCTCTATTTAACCCGGGGATAGGGATGACCGGGGACCAACTGTTTTTTTATTCTGCTGATCGCAGCCCAAACCAGTCGCCGCCCTTGAAATCCTCGGAGAAAATCTTGAGATCTTCTTTATCCTGAATTTCGTGGCTGGCTTTTTCTGCCAGGTCGATGTATTTGAGCGCTTCAACGCGGTTCCCGGCCAGCGCGTTGGCGCGCGCCAGGGCTTCGAAAGCATAGGCGCGGTCGAAATCTCTCATTAAACTCATAAATTCCTGTGTCAGCTCATTGCAGCGGGCCGCGTACTTGAGGGCCAGGGATGGCATTTTTAATACCGTGTAAACATGGGCCAGCAGCCATTCTGCACGCTGGTGATGCAGCTCAGACCCGTTGCGCAGCCAGTGGTAACAGGAAGCATGGGCGGCATGGACCAGTAATTCGTCTTCGACCCGGGTGCGCTGCGGCTGCTGAAGCAGTTCCCAGACCTGGGAATTAATGTTTTTGGCAAACTGCAGGGAAGCTTCACTGAGGGTAAAGGTTGGGCTATTAACCATAGGGATCATCTCCTGATGATGGACATATTTAAGTTGTTTTCCGGGCGCGGATGACCAGGAACCAGGGATTTTTCATCAGGCGCTCGTAGGATTCGGGCGCGGCCTGGCGGAAAGCTTCCGTAACCTGGGGTTCAAGCAGGCGCTCGATGACAAAGCCGCTGTTAAACAGGGCGGCGCTCATGGCCGTGAGCGGGCGGCGGTAAAACTGGATTTCGCCGACATCCTTCCATACATCGTCCAGTTTTTCAACGGCAAAATAATCGGGGCGGTCGAAATTTTTCCAATCCATGAAGGGATGGTGGGTTGAAAAAACCAGCAGGCCGCGCGGTTTTAAAATACGCTGGAATTCAGCCAGCACAGGCTCCCAATCCTTAATGTAATGCATCACCAGGGGGGACACTACCAGGTCGAATTCAGCGTCGTTGGCAAACTGGAGCGGCTGGGAGAGGTCGGCCTGGAGCACGCTGGCGCGCCCACCGAGGCGCTGGCGCGTGAGAGCCACAAATTCCAGATCATAATCCACGGCGGTGACCTGCGCGCCCTGGTCGCACAGATAGGCCGCGTACCAGCCCGATCCGCAGCCGGCGTCCAAAACCCGGCTTTGCGCCAGGGGCGGCAGCATGGAAAGGAGAGCCGGCCTTTCATAAAGCGCGTTCCAGGGTTTGTCGTCCACCGCTGCGGCGTATTTAAAAGCCTTGCCTTTGTAGCTTGCTCCAGTGTGTTCCTGCATTTTATCCTGATGGTGGTCGGTGATCAATTTTCCTGCGGAATGTGCAGGTGCCAGATGCCGGTGCATTCAGGCAGGATCACGCCGCGCTGATCCACCTGAATTTTAAGGGCAGTCTCTTCCCCAAAGAAAAAGCGGGTCAACTCCTGGGCCTGCTGCAAATTGTCAAAGCGGTAATCCGTGCGGATCCAGGAACGCTGGAACCCGTGATCTTCAAGATAGGTGTAATAGGCCACCAGGTGGGGCGGCGCCTGGGGTGTTTCGACACCTGTGCCGAGGGTTTCGATGAGGATCACGTGACCCGCCGGGCGCAGCAGGCGCCGCATTTCAGCCAGGGCGCGTTCCAGTTCAACCTGCCAGTGGGCCTGGTTCCAGACCACCACATAACAAACGCTCCAGCCAGAGATCACCAGGTCGGTGCAGCCATCTCCGGCCGGAATCTGGCGGTGATCAGCCACGCCGGTCTGCCAGTTATCCAGGTTCGCCAGGCCAAGTTTAAGCACGGCCAGATCCAGCATGGCCTGGGACTGGTCAAAGGCGTGAATCGATTTAACCAGGGGGGCGGCAATCAGAGTCAAACGCCCCGTCCCGGCGCCCAACTCGATCACATCGGCACCCTGCAGGGGGAAAATGGCTTGAATGGCTTCCAGAACATGGCCCTGGTAATCCTCCCGCGAGACCAGCTGGTCGTAGCGCTCGGCTTCTGATAGATAAATGCTCTGGTGATCTGGCATCGACAGCTACCTTAAAAAGGAATTGATTTAATCCCTCTTTATTATTGTATTCTTTTCTGCTGATCAAATCCAGCCGGATGGGGGTTTTTTAATGCCAATCCGCAAATTGGGAGGTGAAAGTTTTTTCTTCCTGTTTTAACAGGTTGAAACCTTCAGTGCTGATTGATTATAAATAGAACAAATATACCATGAAAAACACTCCTTCCCCCGACTCCAGGACTGCCAGAACCAGGCGTAAAAATGCGCCGCGCCGCAATCTTCCCGGCGGCCCGCAGGACGAGAGCTCACAGGCGCTGCTGCGCGATGAGATCAGCATACTGAAGGAAATGGCCCGCGCCGTGGAGACCGCTGCCGGAAACGACCTGTCCATTCCCGACCTGGTGCGCCTTGTGGATGTGCGCGGAAAAACATCAACGCGGATTGCAAGCCTGCTTAAAGTCGAACGCCTGTTGGGCGAAAGCAGCAGCACGATGGACGCTTTCAAACAGATGTTGGATGAGGTGATCGTTGAATTGGAAAAAGGGGAAAGTGGGTCCGGCGCAAAAATGGGCGGCGGGACATCTTCATAACCGCGTGCGTTAACCCTGCCAGGCAGGGACCCCGGCACCGGCCCCCGCCGCCCAGCCGGAAATTTAATCAAGGGTAAAACCATGGACGAAACACAGGCTGCATTATTAAGCGAACAAATCAGGCATGCGGTCGACCTGCTGCGGTCTGACCTGGAACTGCTGCAAACCCGCCTGGAACACCAGACGGAGATGAACGCACACCGCTTGAAATCCCTGGAAGTGCGTTCGGAGGACCAGGAAGCGCGCATCCGTTCGGCGACGGACGGGGTGACCGCGTTTAAAGTGTGGACGGGGCTGGCTTCCGGCAGCGCCGGGGTGGCAGCTCTGGCCGCGTTGGTCAGGTCCTTCCTGGGGGGCAGTTAAAAAATGGAAAAACTCAAGCCCGCGATGACGGACATAACGCTTTTCAGCCGGTCTGCCGGCGGCCTCGTCCTGCGCCGCTACCAGGAAGGTGTCGCTGCGGCGATTTTAGAAAGCGTCATCAGGCAGCGCGGTTTTTCTTTTGCGGTCATGTTCCCGCGCCAATCCGGCAAAAATGAACTGCAGGCTCAAATTGAGGCCTACCTGATGGTGCTTTTCTGCGGCAAATCACCTGAAATGGTGAAAGTCTCGCCCACTTTTAAACCGCAAACCTTAAATGCCATGCGCCGGCTCGAAAGCGTGCTGGATAAAAACAGGATGACCTGCTGCGGCTGGACACGCGAATCAGGTTATATCTACCGGTTCGAAACCTCCCGGATATTCTTTTTTTCCGGCGCGCCCGAAGCCAACATTGTCGGCGCCACCGCCCGGACCTTGCTTGAAATTGACGAAGCCCAGGACGTGCAGATTGACAAGTACGATAAGGATATCGCCCCCATGGCCGCCAGCACCAACGCCACGCGCGTTTTTTGGGGCACGGCCTGGACCTCGCGCACGTTACTCGCGCGCGAACTGCGCGCGGCCCAGGAAGAACAGGCAAAGGACGGCTGCCAGCGTGTTTTTGTCCTCACCGCCGACGAGGTTGGCGCCGAGGTCCCGCCCTACGGTGAATTTGTCAGGCAGCAGGTGTTACGCCATGGGAGGAATAATCCCATGATCAAAACCCAGTATTTCAGCGAGGAAATTGACGCGGAAGGCGGCATGTTCCCGCCGGCACGCCTGGCTTTAATGCGCGGCAGCCATCCGGCGCGCGAAGAACCCGCAGCCGGCGCCTGGTATGCTTTTCTTTTGGACGTGGCCGGCCAGGACGAAGGCTTAAACACCGGCGGAATCATGAGCAATCCTGGCCGCGATTCGACCGCCCTGACCATTGTAGAAATCAGCCTCGAAACCCTGGCCGATCCCATCATCATGGCCCCCACCTACCGCGTGGTATCGCGCAAAGCCTGGACCGGCGCGCGCCAGGCGGCCGTTTATGCCGAGGTCAAAGCCCTGGCCGACCTGTGGAACCCGCGCCACCTGGTGATTGATGCCACCGGAATCGGCGCAGGACTGGCCGGGTTCCTCGACAAGGCCCTCCCCGGCCGCGTCATTCCCTTCACCTTCACCACCGCCAGTAAATCCGAACTGGCCTGGTCCTTCCTGGCCATTATTGATTCCGGCCGCTGGAAGGAGCACGCCCCCGCAGGGGGCATCCCCTTCCCTGAAGGGAAGGGGCCAGGGGACAGGTCTGATGGGTTGCAGGCCGACTTTTACACCCAGCTTTCCTTTTGCCAGTACGAAATCCAACCCGGCCCCAGTAAAACCATCAAGTGGAGCGTGCCGGACGGCACGCGCGACCCCGCCACCGGCCAGCTGGTGCATGACGATTTGGTTATGTCGGCTGCCCTGGCTGCCGAGCTGGACGGCCAGCCGTGGGCCGTCACCGGCCCCACCCTGGTGGTTCGAGCCGCCGACCCGCTGTTAGCCTATGATCGGGGGTTCTAACCCCCATCCCTTGCGGATCGGGGATTCTAACCAGAAAGGACAAATCTATGGAGCAATCCAACGAAAGAATACAGCTCACCGCCACACCCATGCCAGGCGGCACGTTTGAGATCCTGGCCATCACCGCCGGAATCGGAAACGGTTGGGACTTTCCAGCAAATGTGCTGCAGGAATCGCTTTCCCTGTGGGAAGGGGCCGAATGTTTTATTGACCATGCCCAATTCGGGCACTCGATTCGCGACCTGGCCGGGCAGTTATCCGGCGCATCCTGGGACGCGGCCGCCGGAGGGATTAAAGCCCAACTGAAGGTCATTGGACCATCCGGCCCGCTTTTGTCAGAGGTCGGCCGCCAGGTCCTGGCGGATTCCAACCCGCCCAGGCTTGGATTCTCAGCCGATATTTATTTTTTAGCCGAAGGGAAAACAGTTAAAGAAATTTTAAAGGTGAACTCCCTTGACCTGGTGATGGACCCCGCCAGGGGCGGTGCATTTATGAGGGTTCTAAATCAGCGCGTCGCAGACGCGTACAACAACACCCAACCCCCGCAGGGGGTGAGGGTTCTAAATTCCAAACAAAAGGATGTAATCATGCCAGATGTAATTCAAACCAGCGTTGTAGGGGCGGACGGCCGTCCGCCCGAAAAAACCGCGCAGCTCTCCACCATCGACCAGGACCGCGCCGCCATGGCTGCCCTCCTGGCCGAACAGCAGCGCCAGGCCGCCCTCGCGGCCGAGGTGGAACAGGCCCGCCAGATTCGCGTGCAGATGTGCGCGCACCTCATGGACGCGGCCCTCACAGCCAGCCGACTCCCGGCTGCCATGCAGGAGCGCGTCCGCAAGCAGTTTTCCGGCCAGGTCTTCACCACCCAGGAATTAAACGGCGCGCTTGACGACGCGCGCAGCCTGGTCACCGAGCTCACCGCCGGGACCACCGTGCACGGCCCGGCCTTCTCCGGCATGTTCACCAGCGAAGATCAATTACAGCTTGCCGTCAACGATCTCTTTGGCATCGAGCGCACGGATGCCAACCGTGATGTGCGCGTGGCGCGCCTCTCCGGCATCCGCGAGCTGTATATGATGCTCACCGGCGACACGGAACTGGTCGGCGGCTATCATCCATCGCGCTTGATGCTTTCCACCACGGCAGACTTTACCGGCCTGGTCAAAAATGCCATGAACAAGATCGTGGTCAACACCTGGGACCAGCTCGGCCGCGCCGGGTACACCTGGTGGGACCGGATCGCCGTGGTCGAGCATTTTAACAGCCTCAACTCCATCACCGGCACGCTGGTCGGCACGGTTGGATCCCTGCCCACCGTGGCGGAAGGCGCGGAATATACCGAGCTGGCCGTCGGTGACAGCCCCGAAACCGCCACCTTCACCAAGTACGGCGGTTATATCCCGCTCACGATTGAATTGATTGACCGCGACATGACCCGCAAACTGGCGGCTTATCCGCGCGAGCTGGCAGCCGCCGGGTTAAGGAAAATCAGCTCATTAGTCGCCGGTATCTTCACTTCCAACTCCGGCGCTGGCCCCACCATGGCCGACGGCGGCGCGCTGTTCAACTCCACCGCCGTTACCACGGCCGGCGGACACGCCAACCTGTTGACCACCGCCCTGGACGTGACCCCCTGGGACACCGTGGCTTCAGCCGTCTACAACCAGCCCATGCTTATCAAGAACGCGGCCGGTGTTTACGGCACCGGCCCGAAAATGGCCATCAACCCGCGCTTCTGCCTGGTGCCGCGCGCCCTGCAGCTTAAAGCCATGCAGGTGTTATACCCATCGATGGAGCATACCGCCAACATCTTTTCCGAAAACCAGCAGCGCGGCCAGCCAGGCGATGTGATCACCGTGCCCGAATGGACGGACGCTACTGACTGGGCTGCCGTTTGCGATCCTTTGCTTGCCCCGGCCATTTTTGTCGGTGAAAGGTTTGGCATCATGCCCCAGATTTTTGACACCTTTGGCGAGGTCACCGCGGCCGTTTTCACCAATGACGAGCACCGCTTGAAGGTCCGGCACTTCTTATCCGTGTGGGTGAATGACTTCCGCCCGCTGCATAAAGAAAATGTGGCCGGATAATGACGGAAGGGCGCCCCGTGTGGGCGTCCCGCTGCATAAAGAAAATGTGGCCGGATAATGACGGAAGGGCGCCCCGTGTGGGCGTCCCGCTGCATAAAGAAAATGTGGCCGGATAATCCAGACCACTTTTCTCCTCCCTTCCATCCTGGCAGGCCTTGATTCTCCCGCTTCCTGCGCTCCCGCAGGGAGTCTCCTGGCCAGGATGGTTGGAGGAAAATAAATAAAACCGTAGGGGCCAGGCAGCGCCTGGCCCGCAAAAAGAAAGGATTTTTTATCATGGGTTATGTAAATGATACGGCGATGGTTCAGTTTATTCCGCCCAATGCTTTTGCTTATTCGGCCGGAACCTGGACTCCGACGCTTGCGTCCAACGTGTTTTCGATGAACAAGACCGCGGCCGCAGATTCCCCCAACATCTTTATCCCCATCACTCTCGCGGGCAATTCGGCCAACTACAAAGGCAGCTACCTGACCGCCATTGACGTGATCTGGTCCAATGCCACCGCCGACCTGACATCGGTGACCACCGTGGAGCTTGAAAAGCAGGTCATCCCGGCCAACACTGCGGCCCAGACGGCCAGCGCGCCCACGATCACGATTGACTCGAGCAACGACACCAGCGCCAAACGTCTCACCCAGGCAAACCACACCATGACCGTCACCCTTTCCACCCCGGTCTGGATTGGAGCCGGCGACGCCTATTTCCTCTACATCACGGTCGCCGCAGCTGCCGGTTCGGTCCTCAAAGTTTTTGGCGCGCGCGCCTACTTCACCAAACGGCTGTAATATAATCGCCGCCTTTTTCCCTCCCCCATATATTCATATATGGGGGAGGTTGGAGGGGGTATGTCCCATATATGGAGGTGCTTATGAACGAAAAACTTGTCATCTTGCTTTCCTCGCGCAAATTCTGGGCTGCCGTTATCGGTGTGGCCATGATTGTGATCAAAGCCTACAATCCCAATTTTCCCGTCACCGAGGACCAGATTAATGCGGCCGTCGCCATCCTGGTATCTTACATCATCGGCACAGCCATCCAGGACCACGGCACAGCCATTTCAGCCGGCATCCAATAAACAGGTAGAGGGAGGTTCACTATGCCATCCATCCTGGCTGATTACAGAACCCATGTTCTCAACACGTTGGGCGATCCCACCGGTAACCGCTACACCACCACCCAGCTGGATGAAGCCATCCGCGCCGCCCTCATGGAATACTCTGCGGCCGCACCGACTTTGCAAAATCTGGCTTTCCTGGTGGTCACCACCGGCCGGGACCATGCTTTAACCGGAACCACAAATTTAAATCAAATCGTCGCCGTCCAGTATCCGGTGGACGCGGCCGACTCGAATAATAACCGGGTCCAGGTTTATTACCTGTCTTATTACGCCGGTGCACCGGTGCTGCATCTGCAATTTAACATGCCCCAGGCGGGTGAAACAATCAACATCACCTACACCGCCAGCCATACCATCACCAACCTCGACAGCGCTTTATCTACCACGATTCCAACTGTGGATGACGCCCTGCTCACTCTGGGAGCTTCAGCCCATGCGGCCATCGCCCGTTCAACCCAGATCACCGAGCAAATGACGCAGCGCGCCAGCAATTCGCCCCAACTGGCCGCCTGGGGCCAGGCCCGCCTGGCCGAGTTCCGCAGCGCCCTTGATTCCCTGGCCAAAACCCGCTCGGACATCTTTGTTCCCCAGCGCGCCTGGCAATTGGACCACTGGGACCGGCAGCCCAATTATAAAGACTTACCATTCATCTAATCCTTTTTATCCTCTCCAATTTCGACCTGTGAAAATTGGGGAGGGTAGGGAGGGGTAAAAAGGTTCCATGAACCCGATTCAAAGTCGTTTCGCAGGGTGGGTTTTT
>Ga0118677_10012365_pt1 | contig 12549 bp, 10 predicted proteins | sample AliMusrvi5mmetaG_FD_86154 | JGI IMG/M metagenome (GOLD analysis project Ga0118677, IMG submission 86154)
ACCCATGCCCCCGCCAGCCCCTCCCAAAAAGCTTACGCGCTCGAGCTTTCTCTGGATTACAGCTCTGCCCCCTATAAAATAGACCATTCTGACCCCGCCCATTCATGGTACGCGTATTTTCCCACCCATTATATATATCCGCTTATAGGCGGAAAAGCCCGAAAGGCCCAAAAACGCATAGACCATTAAACGCGGGAGGCTTGGGCATATCGCCTCTATTGGGATAACCGTTTTTTTATCTAGAATTATTATTGACACTTCAGGCTTGGCGTTAAAGATACGGAGGGGTATGAAAAGATCAAGTTTACTCTCGGCAGCGGTTCTGCTCTCACTTTCAACAAGCGCGTTCGCGGCCGGAAACGATTTCGACCTGAGCGTCAACAATGTTCTGGCCACCGTAGAGACTCTGAAAGCCCCGCCTCAGGGCGGATTCCAGCCCGGCCATGACAACCATAGCGGCGACCAGCATCCCGGTTTTGACAATCATGGCGGCCCCAATTTTCCCCAACCGCCCATGCCGCGGCCCGGACCAGGCCAGCACCCCGGCTTTCCGGGAGGCGGCCCCGGCAACGGCCCCTGGCCCCAGCCCGGCGTGTACCAGAAATGCCAGGATGCCCGCGTCATGGAAGACCTCTCCCGCCTCGCCGGCTCCGATATCTCGGATGAAGTGGGGCGGTTCGTCCAATTCATCTGCAGCTTCCGCGAAGATCCAGTCCAGACCGTCAGGTATCCCGACGGCAGCTACGCTTTCGTCGGCCCGGAATTCGCCGATAAAGGTTCGTGGAAATATCCCAGCGGCAAATACGCCTATGTGGGAGAATATTATCAGGACCGCCAGTCCTGGAGATACCCGAACGGCAACTTCGCCTATGTCGGACCGGCCTATCAGGACGCGCAGTCCTGGAGATATCCGAACGCCGCTTTTGCTTATACGGGCCCCGCATACGCCGACAAGGGCTCGTGGAGATGGCCCGACGGAAAATTCGCTTACGTCGGAGAATATTATCAGGACCGCCAGTCCTGGAGATATCCTAACGGCAGCTTCGCCTACGTCGGACCGGCTTACTCCGACGCGGGCTCCTGGAAATATCCCAACGGCAAATACGCCTTCGGCGGCGCGAACGTCTGGTACAACCCGGACGGATCGCTGTTCCCCTACGGCCAGCAGAGCGAAGGGATAGACACCCTTACGCGGATAGTGGAAGCCTCCTACAATACGCAGTTCCCATACTATTCGCAACTCTGGGGCGCGCCCGAGAGCCTCAAGACCATGTTCCAGCTGCAATGGATAGAGCAGACGGCCGGCGCGGCCAAGGCTCCCGTCGCGAACAAGAGCCCGGAGCAGGTCTCGTCCGCTCTTCTGGAACCCGGATCGGTCTCCATCGCACCCGCATCCGCGTCCAAGTGCTATTCGGACCGCGCTTCCACTCAATGCGATCAGAAGGTGCTTTCGCCGCTAAAATGACAGCAAAGCGGACAGGCTGTAGCTGATCTGTCATCTGTTCGATAATGAATCAAATAAAACCGCCGGGCTTCCCCGGCGGTTTTATTTTAGGATATCTGTTTACCTCTGGGCGGGTAAATATAGATGTATCGTAATTAAGGGCGGGAATATATTTTTAGTTTTAAGGAACGCAGGAGAAACAGTTTAAGAACCATACTATGCTAAAGTTTAACTAAGGGGTGGCGATGGGTAGCCTTTTTGACCCCGCTGGCCGCTGAGGGAACGCGAAAAGGCTACCCGTCGACAGGACCCCGCTTTGCCATCCTGCGATGCATTAGCCAAAGTTGACCAGCCCCGCATTTTTTCTATGAGCCATAGGTGCCTGGCACCTTCTGTCTTACTTCTCTATCTTGTCCGCGTTCAGGAGCTCGGGGAAAAAGCGCATCCACAGCAGGACCACCAGCAATGTGCCCGCCCCGCCGACGAGCACGGCCGGCACGAGGCCGAACCACGCCGCCGTAACCCCCGACTCGAACTCTCCCAGCTGGTTGGAAGTTCCTATAAAAAGAGAGTTGACGGCGCTCACGCGGCCGCGCATATTGTCCGGCGTCTTAAGCTGCACCAGCGAAGACCGTATCACCACGCTTATCACGTCCGCGGCGCCGAGGACCGCCAGCGCCGCCAGCGACAGGAAGAAATTCCGCGAGACCGCGAACACCATCGTCACCAGCCCGAACACGGCCACCGCCCTGAACATGATCTTTCCCACCCCGCCTTTCAGCGGCCTGACAGAAAGGAACAAAGACATCAGCAGCGCGCCCGCCGCAGGCGAAGAGCGCAGCAACCCGAGAGCCCATGGCCCCGTCTTAAGGATATCCTTGGCATAGGCCGGCAGCAGGGCGGTGGCCCCGCCCAGCAGCACCGCGAACAGGTCCAGCGAGATGGCCCCAAGAACCTCGGGCTTGTTCCTGATGAAGGAGATCCCCGCGAAAACAGACTTGAGCGTGGCGGGTTCGCGCTTTGCGGTGCTGTGCGCGTGACTGATGAAAAAAACCATCGCGGAAGAGGCCAGGACCAGCAGGGCGGAAATGGCATAAACCGTGCCGGCGCCGAAAGCGTAAAGCAGGCCGCCAAAAGCCGGGCCGATAATGAACGCCGCCTGCATCGAAGAAGCCGCGACGGCGGCGGCGCGCGGGAACTCCGCCTCGCTAACCAGCCCGGGCATCAGCGCGTTCATGGTCGGATTCACAAAAGAACGCGCGGCCCCGAGCGCCACTACCATCAGCAGGATCTCCTCTTTAGTTAGCCAGCCCGTGAAACTCCCAGCGGCGAGAAAAGCGATCCCCGCCGTCTGCGCCAGCAATGAGGAACAAATGATCACCTTACGGTTATAGCGGTCGGCGGCGTGGCCGACGGCCAGCGTAAGCAGGAACATCGGCAGGAACTGCGCCAGTCCGATCAGGCCGAGGTAGAAGACCTGCCCCGTCAGGGAGTAGATCTGCCAGCCCACGGCCACAGAGATCATCTGGTAGGCGATGCCCGCGAACATCCTGGCCAGCAGGAATAATTTAAAGGAAGCGTTTTTCATGCCTTACAAAGTTCTTCGCGGCGTCGGTATTTTTTTATGAACGCGCCCCCGGGATGATCGTCAAAAGCCGCCTTATCACGCTGTGTCCGGGTTTTATAGACCTTATTTGTGAATATAAATCTAAATTTATGATAGCAAATATAGGCTGTCTGACCATGTTAGTCGGGGTTCCTCAATTCAGAATGGTTTTCCTTGGCATTAAATCCCGTGTTTTAGCGTTATTATGAATGAAGGAACCGGCCTTTTCTCCGAGGGGGGAAAATGCCGTTCCGTGGTTTGACTATAGGTATATGGAATTGCTACTGTACTCATTAAGCGCTCCCCAGCGCGTAAAATCGTAAAAAAGAGGTAAAAAAATGACAAAATCAGCTCAGATCAAATCGATCCTTTTTATAGCGGCGGCCTTCGCCATGGCTGCCTGCGGCGGCCATAAAGACGTGAAGCAGGCCGGCATTCCCGTCCAGACGTCTTCCGGCCCCGCCTGGGTAACCCAGGGCTCCGGCGCCTTCAAGGACGGCAGCTTCTACGGAGTAGGCGTTGCAACCGGCATACGTAACAAGGCGCTGGCCGTTGACACCGCGGACGGCAGGGCCCGCGCCAAGGTGGCCGAGGTGTTCAGCACCTACGTCGCCAAGCTCAACAAGGACTACATGGCTTCCACCACGGCGGGCGATATGAAGGGTTCCAGCGAAGAGCAGAACGTCACCCAGACGCTGAAGACCTTCACCCAGATGACCCTTTCCGGCGCCGTGCCGGTGGACCACTGGATGGACCCCGCCGATGGCTCCATGTACTCCCTGGTCAAGCTGGACCTGAACGCCGTCAAGAGCACGCTCGACAGCGCCAAGGAGCTGGACTCCAAGGTGCGCGATTACGTGAAAGCCAACGCCGACAAGGCTTTCAACGATCTGGCCGCCGAGGAAGCCAATCACAACTAAGCGCCTGACGCGGAAAAAATTATGAACAAATATATAGCACTCGCCGCGCTCCTGCTGCCGCTGCTGGCCGGCTGCGGGGGCACGCAGGTAAAACGCGTGGATACCGCGGCCGTGATAGACATCAGCGGCCGCTGGAACGACACCGACTCAAGGCTCTCCGCCGAGGAGATGGTGGCGGACTGCATCTCCAAGCCGTGGCTCGCCGAGGCCTCTTCCGGGGCCTCGATGGAAGCCCCTACCGTCATAGTCGGTACCGTGCGCAACCAGAGCAGCGAGCACATCAACACCGCCCTGCTGGTGGAGAACCTGCAGCGCGCGCTGATCAACTCCGGCAAGGTGAAGTTCGTGGCCAGCAAGGAAGAGCGCGCCGAAGTGCGCGACGAGCGGCTGGACCAGGACACCAACGCCTCGGAAGAGTCGAAGAAAGCGCACGGCCAGGAAATAGGCGCGGACTACATGCTCAGCGGAGTCATCAGCTCCATCGAAGACAAGGAAGGCGGCAAGGCCGTGATCCTGTACCAGGTGGACATGAAGCTGCTTAACGTGAAGACCAACCAGATAGCCTGGAGCGGGCAGAAGCAGATAAAGAAGTTCGTCAAGCGTTCCGGCTCCGGCTGGTAGCCGCTCATGCACCTGAGGCCCTTACTGCGCTGCGGCGTGGCCGGCGCGGCCGTCTTTATGGCGGCCTGCGCCGGGCCGTCACGCTCCTATCGCACAAGCCTTAACTCCATGATAGCCGCCGCCGATTACGGAGGCGCGCAGACGCAGATACAGAACCTCAAAGAAAGCGAGTACGGCAAAAAGAACGCTGTGCTCTATTATCTGGACCTGGGCATGGTGCAGCACGACGCCGGCCAGTACAAGGACAGCGACGTCAGCCTCGCCGCCGCCGAGGACCGCATGGAGGAGCTCTTCACCAAGAGCGTCAGCCGCCGGGCGGGCACCTTCCTGCTCAACGATAATACCACCGAATACTCCGGAGAGGTCTTCGAGCGCGCGCTAATGAACGCCATACGTGCGCTCAATTACGTTTTCCTGGGTTCCACCGACGACGCCCTCGTCGAGGCCAGGAAAGTCACGGCCTACCTGGCGCGCTTCAACTCCTTCATGGAAGGCAAAAGCGGCTACAAGGACAGCGCCTTCGCGCAGTACCTGAGCGGCATGCTTTTCGAGCAGAACGGCGCGAACGACGACGCGCGCATCTGCTATGACGCCGCGGCCGGCGCCTACAAATGGTACGGCTCCGATTACGGCACCCCCGAGCCGCATTTCGGCGTGCCGGCCTACGCGGACCTGGACCGGCAGGGGCTTGGGGAAGTGGTCCTACTGCACTATAACGGCAAAGCCCCGATGAAGGTTTCCCGCTCCTTCCAGGTGGCCTGGAACGAGGCCATGATAGCCGTGAACCAGAGCGGGGATGACGAAGCCAATTCCAACCGCTTCCGCAAAGCCCTTAATGCCGGGCTCCTTGGCAGCGCGATAACCGTTTCATACCCCGAGTATGTTCAGGACCCTTATAATATCGCCGCCTCCCGGATCAGCGCCGACGGCTTCAGCGCGGATACGCAGCTTATGGAGGACGTCTCCGCCATCGCGCGCCGCGCGCTCGAGGACAGGAACGCGGCCATAAAGCTCCGCGCCATAGCCCGGGCCACCGTAAAATACGTACTGGCCAAAGCCGCTTCCGACGAGGTGGAGAAGCGCGCCGGCGCGGGCTTCGGCCTGCTGGCCCGGATGATCACCAGCGCCACCGCCGCCGCCACCGAGACGGCGGACACGCGCGGCTGGACCACTATGCCCGCGCAGATACGCATGGCCCGCATGGCCCTGCCTCCGGGCAGACACGACGTTACCGTCACCTTCACGGGCCGCAACGGCGAGCCGGAAGGCAGTTATACTTTCAAGGACGTGGAAGTAGTCAGGGGCCGCCGCACCTACCTGCATTACCGCACCGCGGCCTAGGAGCTGTCATGACCAGGAACTTATCGATCATCTGTCTGTCGGCGCTGCTGTGCGCCTGCGCAGGGGCCCGCGTAAAGAACGGCTCCGTTCAGGGAGGCGTTCCTTCGGGCCCCCGCCCCGACTGGACGGACGGGACCAGCGCGGAATTCCCGCGCAACCGCTTTCTTACCGGAGTGGGAATAGCCGACGACCAGGCCTCGGCCATGGAACGCGCGCGCGGGGAGATCTCACGGGTCTTCAGCACGCAGGTGACCGTTAACTCCATGGCCACGGCCACGGAACAGACCACCGAGCGCCAGGGAACCTCTTCAACCGCCTCCTCGCAGGACATCATGCAAACGGTGCGCTCCACCTCGCAGAAAGTGCTGGAAGGCGTGGAGATAGCCCGCAGCTGGCGCGAAGCCGCTGCCGGACGTTATTATTCTCTCGCGGTGCTCGACCGCGCCAAGGCGCTGGCGGCGATGGGGGACAAGATGGAAGAGCTGGACGGGCAGGCCAAGGACCTGCAGGCCAGGCTCACCGCAACCCCGGAGAAGCTCGATAAAGTTAAATACGCGCTGCGTCTGCGCTCCTTGATGCAGGCCCGCGAGAGCCTGGCCGCCGACATGCGCGTACTGGCCCCGGGCGAGCGCCCGGACGCCGGCTTCGACGCGACAGCGGCTTCGGACGCAGCCGCTAAGTCCCTCGGGCAGCTCGATGTGGCGGTAATAATACCGGACGGCGCCTCAGGAGTGCGCTCGGCCATAATAAGCGCGCTGAACGCCATCGGGCTCGACGGCAGGGAAGCCAAGGGGCCCGAAGGGGCGGACATAGCGGTGGACTGCTCCGCGCAGTTCGAGCAGGTGGCAGACCCGGACCCGCGCTCGGCCTGGAAATGGGCTCGCGGGGCCGCCTCCGTCTCGATGAAGGACGTAAAGACCTCCAAGATCTTCCTTAACTTCGACGCCTCCGCCAAGGAGGCCTCCGCCGAAGAAAGCGGGGCGCGGGCAAGGGCGGAAGTCTCGCTTGGCAAAAAAATAGCGGCGGAGATCAGCCGCGGGATAAATTCTTATTTCGAAGCGCAGCCCTAAGCGGCAGCCCAGGGAAAGCTGTTCTCTTTCAGCAACTCATTGGCGATGCTGCCGGTTGCTGAAAGCCGGGAGTCTTCACCGGGGATATCGCATTTTACGTTCAGCGGCGCCGGGCTTAAGCTCTTTCAGCGCGGAGTTCTCCCGCTGGGGAGACGGGACGCTGCTGCGATACGGGGATAGGCTGTTTGCCCATCTTGGCCTGGGTACTGCGGCCCTTACGTTCGATATCCGGGCCGGCTATAATGTTTTAATGAAAATTCTTCCCGCTCTGCTCACGCTCCTGCTGCCGGCCGCCGCCCATGCTCGTTTTTACACATACGAGAACCTTCCGAGCAAACCTTTAAATTTCGACCGCGCCTACGCGGCCGCTCTCAGGCTGGAGGTGGTCAACGGCGGCGGAGACCACTGCAGCGCCACTTCCGTCTCTTCGGACGGTTATATATTGACCAACCTGCACTGCGTTACGGACTGCCTGAAAGAGAACGGCTTCGCCGATAAAGGCCTGGAAGAGATAACAGGAGACAACTATACCCTCCTCAAGACAAAAATACAGGCCCCGAAAGGCCTGACCTGCGCGAATCTTGCCTGGGACGACGCCGCCGGGAACCCGCACATGAACGGCAGGATAGTCTGGTTGGGCGGCGGCGCCAACACTTTCGTGGACGAATTCGTGAACAAGCTGCCCGCCGATGTCTTCAACGATATACTCGCCCACCAGGACGATTTCGCGGTAATGAAGTTCGACCTGAAGGAACCGGTTGCCTGCGTTCCGGTGGCCGCGGCGGCCCCGCAGGCTGGCGAAACGGCCTGGAATATCGGTTATCCGAATTTTACGATGCGCTACGACGGCTTCGATTCCACCGGCTATAAGAAGCACATCAGTTTCGGCGCGGTGACCGGGGATATACGCACCGACGCCTATCTGACGACCATCATAACCACCGAAGACCAGTGGAAGCGGGAAGAAGCCGCCTACGACGCCACCCGCATCCTCAGGTCCATCACCGATTCCATGCACGGCAACAGCGGCAGCATGACAATCAACGGTTCCGGAGAGCTGCTGGCCATTCATTACAGCGCAACCTCTCCGTCGGCGCTGAGGATGGAAAAGGACCTGGGCGCCAACGCGCTCGGGCTGCGCGCCGACGTCATCAGACAGGAGCTGCGGTCGGCGCTCGGCGAAGCCGCCGCCGGCAGGATCTTCTCCTGCCCAAGCGCCGCCACCCTCATAAAAGTTTCCGACCCCGTCCGCGTTTTACCGGATTCCCCGATCCTGAATAATATTAATTCCCTATCCCCGGCAGCCCTCTTCGACGGCGCAGCGCGCTAGTCAACGGAAAATGGGCCTTAGTCGCGCTTAAGTAAAAGAACCGCGGGTGGATCTAAGCGACACAACTCAACTGTATCTGCCAGGATCACAGAGAACACTGAGATCATCACCAAAAAATATTATCGGGAGAACTGAACATGGACCGAAGGGCCCATTGTCCGGTGGGTATTTTAACTTCTAAAAAAGGGCCTGAGTGCTCTGCGTAAATTCCACCTTGCGACCTATACTATTAGCAATGAAACATACCTCAAATTTCACCGCTCTTAAGAAAGCCTTGGCCGTATCGGCTTTCCTTCTGACTTTGCCGTGCTTACCGGCGAATGTCCCGGCGCAGGAGACCCCTTCCGCCGATTTTAACCAGCTCTACGGCTCCGACCTCGCAGCGCTTGCTGAAAACGCGCGGCTTGCGGCTCCGGACCTTCCCGCCGCCAAAAGCTATGCCGTCAATTATTCCCTTCACGGCCAGCTCGCGCGTCTGGGAAAAAAGGTTATTTTTAATACGGCGGACGGCAGGGTCTTTGAACTTAAAATAAGCGAGAAGCTCGCCAAGCGCTATGACGGCCGCCAGGTGATGATATACGCGAAAGCCGAAGTGGCTGAAGCCCTCGGCCAGCTTGGTGCGGTGAAAATATCGGAATACAAGCCGCTCCCCAGCGAAGTCAGTATTCCGCCCTACAGATCCGAGTCGAGGCCAGCCCATATGCTCGGCGACAGCGGCTCGGCCCTCACTGTCGATAACGTGCGCTGGTCGCACGACCCCGCTTCCGCCTCGAATTTCGACTGGTCCACGGCCGTGGTCCGGCCGGACCTGGTAAAGAACGTCTATTTCATTAAAAAGCCATTCGAACCCGAATGGATAGCCGCGCATTCCTTCTACGTGTTCACTTTTGAGGACGGCGGCCTTACCGACGCGGCCGGGAACAAGGCTTCCGCGCTGGTGCTCAGCATAGAGGCTTATTTGAGGGAAGGCCAGGAATACTCGCTGCAGGAAGGGCTGAAGGATAAGTTCGGGATAGTCTGGCAGCTCAGCACCTGGGAGAATTATGCCGCGAGAACCGCGCAATTGGACAAGCAGCGCCTGATACCGTATCCCGTGATCCTTGAACACGCGCAGAAAGCGGCGCTGGTAAGGGAAGGGCTGGCTCAGGCCTCCGTGAACAGGGAAGGGGAATTCTACAATACCATCACCAATAACTGCACGAACAACCTGGTCATCCTGCTGAACGGCGTGCTGCCCGAAAAACAGCGCATACCGCTTTGGACCATTCCGTCTTTGGTCTATAACCTTAAAGCCACCATGCCCGTATGGGTTCCGCCCTATCTGCAGAAAAAGGGCCTGTTAGGTCCCGAGCTGCCCGCTCTGGACGCGGCCAGCTATCCCTCCTACATCTTGCCGTAACGCGCACTGTTAAAAAGTCTCCTGGTACCTTTTTAAGCACATTTTCTCTTATAAGTAAGAAAGTCAGCTATGTCACCCTGTTCGCCCGATTACCAACCGGACGCCCTTAGGTGAAAATGGAAAATGGCGGCGGGCTGCAAGTCCTGGGTCCTGTCAGCCATGGGGCCCATCGGGCCTGCCCAGCTCTTTTGGCTTCGTGGCAAGAAGTCAATTAGACAAGCTGGAGCCAATTAGCCATGCTTCCTGGGCCAAAAGGGCTGGGCCTGCGGCCGGCCCGGCGACTTTCCCCTCACTTTGGAAGATAGTGGAGCTACGAAGCGTTGCGTCCAACGTGTGGGGCGAGCGCCGGTTCCTCCTCGGCCCGATCCGACCCATGGCTGCCACCCATCCATCGACACCCGCAGCCATCCTTCTAATTTAATGAATAACTGATCGAAATTCACCATGAATCACCGCTTATCCGATGATTTACGTCAAAGGTGCCTCGTCAAAGGTGCCTGGCACCTGCCCCACTATACAGTGGGGAGAGCCAATAAAATTATGATTAAAAAAATGGGATTAACTTTAGCGGCAATACTGTGTTTGTTTATCAGCGGATATTCAGATGACCTGAAGGATGCGAAGGCGCATACCGCCCGCGGAGTTGCCTATGCGATGAAGGGCGAGAATGACAAGGCAATTGAAAATTATTCTAAGGCTATAGAAATTAACCCGAAGGATAGCAAGGCATATATTCTGCGCGGAGTCGTCTATCGTAAAAATGGCGATTACAAAAAAGCTGCGGCTGACGAGAGAAAATGCCGAAGCTTGCGCGGAAAGTAGCCTTGTCGCCAAACCTCCTAAAAAGGCACCTTTTTATTCAGGAACGCCGGCGGCCACAAGTTCGGGGTCCTGCCAGGCATGGGTCAAATCATGCCTGCGGCCGGCCCGGCGACTTGCCCCTCACTTTGGAAGATCGTGGCACTTCGAAGCTTTGCGTCTAAAGTGCGGGGCGAGCGCCGGGTCCTCCTCGGCCCGATCCGACCCATGCCTGTCTCCCTCCAACCACACCCGCCGGTAATGTCAACAACTTCCTGAAAATATTGATACTTATCTCCGCCTCGCACTTCTTCCGAAGTGGGCCAAAGTGCGGGACAGTCGCTTCATGATGCAGCGTAATGACCCGCTCGGTATTTTGTTAAAAGCTGCTGCATGATTGTGTTATAATGAGACATAGGGAATCCTTTGTTGGTAAAGTTTATTTCTAAGCAAAATAATTTTACCATAACGGGGGATTCCCCTTAATTTTTACCGGACAGCTCTGATAATTATTATAGATTTTAGGACCGGAGTTTTGGGACAGCCGCACGTCCCCTGTCTTCCCCCACATGCCGCTTATGGGCCTTAAGGGTATAAATATCTGGGCCGAAAAACTTTACTTTTCTACCCGAACGGTTCATATCAATTTTCTCCGAAAAGGCTATCATCTAGATATTGGAATTTGTGATGACAGCTGATTATGGAGGATAAATGAACAAGTTTTTAAGCGCGGCGATAGTGTTCGCAGCGGCCGGCATGGCCTGCGCGGGCGAGTTGGAGAACTCCGCTATTTCTGCGGACCTCAACAGCGTCAGCCTCTCCCAATATAAGTCTATAGATGTTCCCGCTCCGGTCATGGAAAGAATTGCGGCGGCACCCGCGGCGTTCAAAACCGCCGTGAAAAAGGAATATGAGACGCTTAGCGGCTTAAACGCCCTCAACAATGGAGAGAACACCATAGACAAGCTTCCGATAGCCAAGATTTCGGAACTTCCTCCGGCGGCCCAAAAACAGCTTAAAAAAGATAATGCCCAATGGGGCCCGGACTATCTCTCCGTTCCTTATAAGATGCCCGTGCAGGGCAAGATCGTGTATGTCATACAGAACGAGAACGACGGCGGCATGTTCGTTACCATCTTCGACGCGAACGGCGCTCTTGTGGCGGAAGGCGCCTGTTCCGAGAGCGGTGAGTTCGGCTGGAGCGGAGAAAAAGCGGTCATGACCAAAAAGGCTGTCTCGAGGGATACCTGGCTTAACACCGTCAAAAGCGGCTATGCGGAAAAAGGCATCCGCGGCGTAGGCCCCCACGCGCTGCTGCCGGACGGCGCATATTCCCTGCTTCCAGGCCAGATACACGATATAATGGCCAAGTACCGCAAAAAATACCTGGACATGAATATCGGCACACAGATCGACATGCGCGTCTATAAGCTCTCCAAAGACGGGACGGGCGGGTACCTGGTCCAGTGCAAATTCGACGAATACACCTTCGCCGGCATTTTCGACGCGGACGGAAAACTGCTCGCGGACGGCAGCGCCGATTCAAGTGAATTCGGCTGGAACAACTAACCCCCGCTTCAAGAGTTTTCAAGGGCATAAAAGATCCCTATGGGGGGAAAAGGTAGGAACCTTTAGCCGACTTTATCAACCTCGGTCTCAAGCTCGACTACAAGTTCTGAACAAAAGGACAGAACTTCTTAAAACCCGCCCGCCGCAAAGCGTGCGGGTTTTTTATCCGCCTGTCTTGGGTTATGAGCCGCGAGGTGTAAAGTCGTGGCCGGCGGGGGCATGGGCCGCGTCGGGCACGTGAGGCCCGGCTTTAGAGCGAAGCATAATTATGCTTCACGCCCGGGCCGCAAGACCGGAAGCGTTTTCCTGCGTAGCGAAAACGCCGAGGCGGGGCCGCGCAAAACCGCTATGCGGTTTATGCGTGGCAAGGCCACACCGTGGACGCGTTCCCGCTCGGGCTTCGCGCTTACGTAAGCTCAGTCCTGCTCGAAGGCCCGCCGAACCCATGCCC
>Ga0118677_10012366_pt1 | contig 12545 bp, 11 predicted proteins | sample AliMusrvi5mmetaG_FD_86154 | JGI IMG/M metagenome (GOLD analysis project Ga0118677, IMG submission 86154)
ATGTCAGGGGTGTAGGTCTGATTGACTTCCAATCTGAATACAGTAAAACCGATTGAGCACTTGGGAAAATCGCCCTTGACTGTTTTAAGCGCAAAGCGCCTGATTCGTACGGTAACTTGATAAAAAATTTTGAGTAAGAGAAGAGAGGATACCGAATAAGCAACGCGGGTGTGGCTTTCTTTTTTGCCAGCTTTTTGCTTTGCCATGGCTATTCAAAGAAAAAAGCGGAATAACTGGGTATGGAATGAAATTGTCAGGAACCCCCGGGGGTATAATTTCATGGAGTATTGGGTAATAATGACAGGGGATCCACCAGGGAGTATCAGAAATCTCGGATTTATACTTCCGGATCCCAATTATTAAGGACCTGGAACCTGTTTCTTTGCGCTTCGATTTCTTTTCCAGGTGAATTTTGGAAAGAAATGGAAGGTATTTCATCATCAAAAACGGCTCGGAGAGGTGTTTTTTGAGCTTGAAATAACGTTTTAGAAGGGAAAAACAGCGCTAACAAGCTATTTTTCCGTTTTTTATCCTTGTTTTGGTTACTTTTTCAAAGTAACTCTGCGAAGCACACACGACCCGCCCGGATGATCTCGCCGACCTCGGCGAAAATTCAAAAGCGGATATATGAGAGGGAAAATCCCACATAGAGAAATCTCTATACAATAAGAAATCCCACACTTTTTTTGTGTGGGATCTCTTATGTATAGACCTATTACTGCCTCACTGCTTGCAGTGTGGCACAAGTGGGTAAGCAATGAGGGACTACTTAGTCCCTACCTTTGAAAGGCTCAGGGGTTGCTTTTGTTTGGCGATCTGCAGCCATTTGTATCGGCACATCAGATACTTAAATGCATCAGTTAGATTTGTAGATTCATATGCAAGCCTTGAGGATGGTAACTTATCTCCTGTCTTGACCTTTTGTATCTGTCCTTTTGATCCTTTTGCCACAGGGGTACACTCCATCTGGCTCTTTAATTCCTTGCATTCAAACTGATCAATCAACAATGCAGGCAGGCGTTTATCCTTATTGCCCATCATTACATTCATGAGATTGAATTCTTCTGAATGGTAGATATCACCCTGGCCAACATTCTGCAGGTTGACCATCCATCCTGTCCGTATGTTTGCTGTATTGTATTCAATGTCGTGCTTTAACTGTGTAGCAAAGTCCTTGCCTGCCTTGCGGTATGCATTGGCAGAACGATCATGATAAAGGGTAAGGATCTTGCGTTGGTGAGGTTCAAAGAAAGTCAGGAACTTATCTGCCAGCTCTCTGATCCACTCAGGCGTTAGTGTATAGAGGTTCTTCAGGATCCTGTAATTAGGTCCTTGTTCCTGACCGAATACCAGGCTCATCATATTGCCGGCATCGAAGCCGGCCTCCAGTGGGCGGTCATGTTGAATGTATTTCAATCCTTTTGATGTCTGTGAAATATTGGATTGGATCCCGTACTGATCATAGAAGTCATAGTCATACCCATCAGAATAGAAATGCTTCTGTGAAAGGGCTCCGTAAAAACGGGCACCTTTTTCAAGGCTTTTCCGGATTGACAATACTGCAGTTTTGAACTCATCAAAGGTTAAGGTTGCCAATAGATTCTCAAAGTATCGAAGTGTCAGGATATCTGCATTGGCAAAGGAACTGACAATATAGAAGAAGGTACTGTCTGTTCTGATCTTGCGAAGCCTGGACGCCCACTTGTTATAATTCTTAGAGATTTCCAACATGCGTTTAGGATCTGCCCCTTCTTGTTCACAATGGAATTTTTCAACACTGATTTCATTCAGGATTATTGCGGCCTGAATGATACGAGTGATTTGTTCTTTATCCATGTTCTTCTCCATCCGGAGCATCCAATCATCCTCTCCGATGGTTGGATCTGCCATGTCACTGCAGAACGTCTGACCCATGAAATAATGACTGTGGCCGTAAAGAACATAATCACCGCGAAGTGTTGGAAATAACTTGCGAAGTTTTTCTTCATGGAGATATTTGGATTCATCCCCGAAATGGTGAACTACAGAAATCCCGGCATTGGAACTTGGTCGGTCAAGAGAGGTTAAAAAAAACTTGCACCCGTTAAAAATGCTGATGGTGTGTTTATAGCTGAAAGTTTTGATATACGGTTTCGCATACCACTCCGGAGGCGCTTCATCAACCACATAATGGGTTTTCTCATAAAACTGCTGACGGTTCTCCCAACCCAGGATAATAGCCGGGACAATGTTTGTCATCAGATTAATGTAGGTATCTGAAACAAAAGCAAAACTTGCCCTGGGCATGTCATAAATTACATCTATGGTGCGTTTTGCCAGGATATCTGTACTCTTTGCAGTTCCCCTTCCTCCGTATAGATAAAGGTTGGTAGGCTTGAGCAGATCAATCAGGGTGGCTATCCAATTGGAGTACCTGATATCCGCTTTTTCAGGATCTACTTTAATCTTTCCCATCTTCAATAAGTATAAATGGTGCATCTTCTAATTGAGCATCACTGCGGACCTTAAAGCGTTCCTTCTCTGTGATATCCAGCTTGTCAATGAAATTGGCAACCTCTTTTCTGCTGACCGGTTCCATCCCTAAGTCCTTGAGGTTTATGGTGTAAATGATAACCTTGCGTTCAAGCAATTCCTTTGGCACCTGGAAGGGTTTCTCTTTTCCAACACTGCGTTTATCAGCCGCATCATTAAAGCATCGCCTGGCTTCTTCTATGAGGCCCATTTCAAGAGCAAGGAATCCCATGTTATCCAACCGGTCGGCATAAACATTCGCCCAGGCTTCAGGCTTTACATCGATATCCTGATTAAAAAAGCTGATACTTTCATAATACAGTTCGTTGATTGTCCTTCTGTGAAGATCTGGCCATTTGAGGGCAACCATATTGACAATGTAGTTTTTGGATTTCCACTTGTTTGTCAGGCACCGGATATAGTCGATTTGCTCAAAGTACCTGAGTACCTTTTCCGGAAGGTTCTTTGTTTCGCCTGTTTCGACAAGTGCCTGCAGGTTGGCGTAATCCTTTTGCTGCTGGTCAAAGAGAAGCTGCTTCTTATAGTTTTCAATTTTCTGAAAATGAGCATCTTTCTTCCACTGTTGAATTGATGTAAGGTTCCCGTCTTTTGCACGTTTGAGGTTGGCCATATCAATCTCAGCTTTCGCCATCAGGATCCCCCGGTCATAATGGTACCGAAGAGCGGAATCTTCCCGGGAAAATTCGGCTTCGAATTCGATCGGGTCCACATCGAGATACAGGGAAATCTCTTCATTGGTATAGCTGATCGCGGCCAGGTCAGATACCGACTGCAGTTGTTCAGGACTTAATTGCATGGAGGATTGCGTTTTTACGGAATTCGTACTCTTCTTTTGAGTTATAAAAAATATACTGTTCGTGTTGGGCATTCTCTCCGAAGTTTCCGGATCCTTCAACTCCGTAATAATTGCCTGCACTCAGCATGAGTGTGACCTTTGAATGATTCCAACAGTATTTTATTTCGATGGGGTACTTTTCACTCAAGGCCATCAGGTGATCATAGACCTTGACATTGTGGGTGCGGATTGTATCACTGATAAATATTACAACAGATAAAATGCGTTTTTGATCCACGTATTTTACCAGGGCATCAATGATCCGGATATTGATGGAGTAGGTTGATATGACCAATTCATCAATTATTCCGGATTCCTTAAAGATGTATGGAATGAAAGTGAAAGCATTGAAGCTTTTCATGGTCCACAAAAAATAAATCTCCCCTTCCACCGGTGGCCGGCCAATGAGGTTTTTTACAGACTCAATTTTTTCGTCATGCCTGTGAAGGAATTTAGCCAGGTGAAACCCGGCATTAATTACCCGGGTTGAAACATCTGTCTTTTTGCCAATATCCTTTAAATCAAAAAGTCTGCTCATTCGGGTTTCAATAATCGATTTACCTCTGTCAATTCCTCAGTATATGTATTGATCAGCCGGGTCCTCTCGGCAGTATTTTTTGATTTAGGAGCTTTTTTTATTTCCGAGCGGTTACAAATGATCCGGTGTTCAAGCTTGCGTTGTAACCGGAACAAATCGGGAATACTCATGAACCGGATTTCTTCAATCCGTTCTCTTTTTTTAAAAATTGGATGCTTGCCCAACACAATCCCATTTTCCTTGAAGTGCTGAAGCTCTGCCCATATCAAGCGGTTCTCCTTGTAATTTTCAACGATTGATCGGGAAAGATCAAGGATCTCCTTTTCTGTTTTTGCAGAAAAAAGCCGATCATAAGAAATGATGTAATTCTCCCTGGCGGTGAGCATGTCTGAAACCAAGATCTTCAATTCGGGAGGACAGGCACTCTCTCTCAGGCATGGGAATTGATCCCTTATCCTGAAAGCCGGGACCGAATTGATGTCTATTTTTTTGGCGGTACGGGGTTTACCTGGTTCGTGGAACTCTTCCCCGTTTTTACAACAGGCTTTGAAGTTGCTTTTGCTTTCGCCGCTTTTGGTATTTTCGCTGCTTTGGGCACTTTCTTGACTTCCGGAACAGGATTAACCGGTGTTTTTAAGATCAATGCATACTCCTTATCGGAAATCCCTGCAAGGATCCTGAGCTGATCGAAAAGCAAGTTCCGGACAAACTCAGTATTTCCTTCAACATTGATCCTTTTTTTGAGGCTGAGATTTTTACCGAATGTCATATAGAGTGTGACTCCATTACGGAAGGTCCGATCGGTTTTGAGAAAATTTGTGATTTGGTTCTTCATGGCGCTGGTTTGACTAAAAGTTTGAATAATCAAAACTATGCTGATCCTCTCCTGCTATAAAAGACAATGCCCCGGGGATGGCCGGGGCATTGTAAAAAAAGAAATGGATGGTTAGGATCTGCTCAGCTCGATAAACAGGTGGCTATCATTTGGACCTACATGGCAAGACAATGTAAGTTCACTGCCAGCCAAAGCATGCCAGGTCGCCCCACCTTCAAGGATGAAGCGTTCTCCATCATGATTGATTAAAGGTGGATGCAAGCCACCCAATCCTACGAGAGTATAAACCTCCCCCGGGAATTCATTAGATGTACTTTCAATTATAGGATTAGCCGGTCCTGACCCACTGCAAATAGTATACCTTCCCGGTCCGTCAAATGCAATTTCGGTATCATCCTGACCATAAGCTGCATTATCGATTTCAAAGGTCATCGTTCCCTGGTAATCGGCAACATCAGGACCTTTCTGAGTTGATTTGAAGGTGAACGTAGTGTTATTCTTGTCCTTATCATCTTCAGCTTTGAAAACCATCTGAAGAGGGGCACAAGGCGTACCATACAGATTTTTCTGATTGGAGCTGCAACGCTCAATGACGATCCCGATGTTTTTATTCATCCAATTGGCGCGGAACTCCCTGATTGCAACAGAATCGCCCGGGTGGGAAAATTCAACAGATTGTTCAATGCCTTTTGCATCGGGATCCCCGGTGCTATCGGCACCGGCCTTGATCGTTGATTGCGTTGCATAGATCTTGGAAATGTAGGCACCGGCGATAAATGCAAGATTGCCTGTGATAACAATTCCTTTGGAATCCCTGGGAGGGTTTGTTTTTACATCATCCCAATCGAAGATGTTTACTTTGTCTTTCTTGTCGCCACCTACGCCCTTATTGTCGCCAGGCTTCAAGACGTTTACTTTTACGTATGTCATGGTTTCTGAAATTTTTTCTGTGAATACTTGAGAAATCCCGGTTAGAGGGTACCAACGGGACCAGCGGCCAACGCCGGCACCCTCGCCCCAGAATTTTATCCTCTTGTGATTTCGTACAATTTGCCGTCCTGTTCGCTCTTCTGAAGAGTGATGAACTTACCGGCTCCAAGAGTCATTGCGGCAGTCAGGGAGAAATTTCCGGCATTCGCAATTGTAGTAGCGTTCACATCACTTCCTCCCATCAGGGTATAGACAACCCCGACAATGGCATCGTCAAGTGCGGTGATAGCAGTTGCAACGGTATTGATGCTGGTGATGAATTTCACACCGTCTTTAACAGTCGGGGTGGCATCATCGGCGGCAATAACCAGGGCATCAGTTGAGAAGGAGATCCGTTTCAACTCAATGAATTTGCCATCAGACCTTTTCTTCAGGATCAGGATATTACCGACAACCGGGTTCCATGCAGCGGAAAGCAGGCTGAAAACACCGGCCTTTGCAATGGTAATGGAATTGGCACCCGGTCCGCACTGGATCCGGATCTCCTGACCAACGGCACAATCATCGATCGCGGTGATTGCAGTTGCCTGAGAATTGGCAACACTGACAAGGGAGGTATGGTTCAGCACCGATGGGGTGGTATCATCGGCGGCCATCTGCAGGTAATAAGATGCAGGTTCGTCAACATCGTTAACGAAAATCATCTGATTGGAAAAATCTGCCGGCATTTCTGCAAGGCTGGCATATTTTTTCCCCACTGCGGATGCCTGGATGCTTTCCTTCCATGAGGACCAAACTTTCAATGCCCAGTCAACCTGCTCGAAGCTGAAGTTGAGCATTTCGTTGGCGAGATCTTCATAGATCCCCAGGTTACCGTCAAAGGTCCAGATCAGCCTTTTTGAAGTTGTCATGTTCGGAAGAACGATAATCTTCACTGAAGGGAATTCCTTCACATACAGATTGCCTGCAGTATAGTCCTGGTTCTTTCCGTACAAGGCCTCAAGGTTCCTGAAGTAAGAACTTAAGGTATCGGGGGACATGTGCAAAACAAATTTGCCTGAATTCCTGAGGATTGCCGGGACCATCTGCGTACCCTTACGGATATACTCAGCGATCGTGGAATCATCCCATTCGCCCATTTTGAACGGCTGGATCTGGAAGTTGGCAATTTTGTTTTTGAGGAATTTCAACAGGCCATTTGAGCCGCCCATTGCGGTGCCGGGAACATTCAGCGATGGTTCAATGCGGACTCCGGAGATCCACCGCATTTCCTGTTCGTTCTTCAGGACTTTGGCAACCTCTACCATGATGTACTCAATGAAACTCCACTTGATCGCTCCGGATCCTTCGCGGTTCAGGTACCCGATCCATGTTTTTTCAAGAGATTTCATATCCTTGAATTTGTGAGCAAACATGACAGGGTACATGGTCAGGATCTCAGGCTCGAGCTTTACCGATCCTTTTACAACAGTGTCAAAATCGGAACTCTCATTACCGGCCTGACTGAATTCAGAGAAGAAGGCATTCACCAGGACTGACTGATCCTGATACCCTGAATAACTCGGAAAGATATCTTTCAGAGTGGGCAGGGTTTGAAGGAAGCTCACAATTGCATCCTGTTTGCGGACCCGGTAGAATTCCCCCAGGTCGGATTTCAGCGATTGGTAATCGATGGAAGGGGTAATGGCCATCGGGGAAGCGATTGAGATTCCGATTTTTCCCATAGCAACGGCAAATGCCCGCTGGTTATACGGGTGGGCATCATCAATGGCGTAATGGGGTTCAGCGATTCCGAACAAGTGGGTATCACTTGCCTTGGGGATCCATTTGGCTTTGGGATCTGTTTTCATGTCAACTACAGTTGCAGGTGGATCATCTTCTCTCGACCTTGAGAGTGTCTTGATTGTTTTATCACGCTCGGTTACAATCTTGAGCGCTTCAGCATGAGCCGCCTTTTCAGCGGTCAGGAAATCTTCGGTAACTTTATGTGCTGCGGCAACAGAAAGAACCTGTTTTTGGAGTGCGGTGATCATGGAATCTTCCAACGCTTTTGACTCAGCAGTGTCCTTTTCAGGATCCACCGCAAAAGCTGCTGAAAATTTCTCGGCAAAGTCTTCTGCCATCCCGGCAGTCTTGAGCTTGGCCAACTGATCTTCGGTGAAAATGATTTTGCCGCTTGCGTCCTTAGCAAATGCCTGGACCCCGATTAAAGCAAGAACGGTCAATACGATTCTTTTCATGGTTTAAAAATTTGGTTAGGAAAATTTATAATTGGTGAGAATATTGACAAGCCCAAGTTCATAGGCTTTATGAAATGCAAAATCAATCGAATTGATTTCATTGATCAGACCAAGATCCATGGCCTGTTGAGCGTAATAGATGGCGCCGGTAAGCACTTCGCTATCGGCCTTGATCCCGAGATTTTCCATGATGGTAGCGTGGAAAATTTCGTTAATGAAATCCAGTTCGGCAGTAAAAAGTGCGGTATTGGTGGGATCGGCAATGAATGAGCGAACGTCTTCATTCTTGCGTGTTGATTTTGATGCATAAAAATCACTGGCAACAATGCCGAGTTTTTCTTTCAACAGGATTGACATATCAACATAGGAGGTCATCACTCCTATTGATCCGATTCTTGCCATCGGGGAAATGGCGATCCTGTAGTCCATTGCCGATGTAAGCCACATACCGGCTGAAGCGGCAAGGTTCATAATCAATCCAACGGTCGGCTTTGGGGAATTCTTAATCTCATTGGCGCAAAGATCCAGGTAGGTGATCATTCCCCCGGGCGTATTTACCACAAAAAGGATTGATATGATATTCGGATTTGCAATGGCCTGTTGAATATAACCGATCAGTTCCATTGTGTCCCAGCTGCACAATACCCCATCAATGGGAATAACTGCAACACTGTTTACAGGGATGGAAGGATCACAGAGCTGCAGGGGATTGACCGGATTCATGAAATTATCCCCCTCGCTGGCGGCGATGGGTTTCTTGCGGACCGAAGGGATCAACCCATCACCGGAAAACTTCTGGCCATTAAGGAATGCGAGTAAAAGGGGATAATAGGAAACAACCGTTTCCCGGTCGATCAGCCACTTTGCAGAGAGGATCTCGGATACTTTGGCGTACATACATCTAATATTGAAAAGCAATATTAGATGTATGGAAGCCTCTTTTAAAAGACGGACGGAAGGGTTAAAAAGTCAGAAATTCAATCTTCAATAGGTGGACTTCCCTGAACAATCTCAAGTTCCCACGCATTTTCTGAAGCGGTACAACTCAAGGCTAATTCTGAATTGAATGCTTTTTGCGTGTTTTTGGCATCCTTGAGCATGCGGACCGGATTTTCAGGTGAACCGAATACCAGGTAATAACCTGAAACCATTTTGAGTAAAACGATTGATGGGATCCTCAGAGCATCAAGCAATAAATTGTTTCCCTGGTCCTGACCGGGGAATACCAATTTCAAGGTTTGCTCAATTAATATGCCTCCTTTATCATCCTTCTCTTTCTGCTCAAATTCTGCGGTCCCGGGAGTGAAATAAATTTCATTCCAGAGTTGCCCTCCCATCACCAACATTTTTTTATGAAATCGATCCGAGCCTGGTAAAAATGTTACCTGGGAAAAAGGCAAGTAAAGGATCTTGCAAATTTGATCAACGGCAATTTTGTTCTTCGCTATTTTCATGATAAGAATATTTATACAGTTCTCTCCATTCGCCACGTTCGCCACATTCGCCACATTCGCCATAATTCCATGCGCGGAAATCAAAAGACAATCGTGCCGCTATACTGAGGAAATTTTTCTTAATTTTTTCAAAGTATTTTTAGAAGTCAATTTAAGGTAGCGCTGATAATCTTTCTCAACCATTCCCCGGGAATTTTCCGGAAGGTTATATTTTTCCATGAAAATAGAAACACAATCCTGTTTTTGGCACTTGAGTAAAATAAGTTTTGTGAGTTCCGTTCTTGCCGTTACACGGTAAAATGCCCAAATATGCCACACGAAAGTCTTTTGTTTTGTATTGGATAGATAAAAATATGAGCGTACGTCCTTATCTTCGAAATAAGGAAGCTTGATCTGAAGGGTTTCTTCACCATAATCAGGAAGCTCATAATAATCTTTTGGTGGTTTTGTAAGGAAGTGATCAAGTACCTCACTAAAATGATGGCGTTTCGAATAACAGATCGGCTCGCCCAGGGGGATCCCAAAGAACGATTCCTGAAATCTGATCAGGTACACTGGGCATTTTACTTTAATGATTAGGTCTGATGGCATGGCTGTAAAATTAGTTTGACAATTGTGAAAAGTAAAATACTTTACAGATAATTAATAATTGTCAAATTTCCAACAGTAAAACCAAAATATCAATGGGAAATGATTTTAGCAGGTCGGAAGAGTATACTTGGGAAATCTGCCAAAAACTTCGTGCAATAGTACTTTAGTACTAAAATAAGATAAACAGAAGATAATCAGGTTGTTATAAATATTTCGTACAAACTTCGTGCAGTTTGAACTTTTCGTGCAAATTTCGTGCGCTTTTTCTCGCCTCTATAAAGGCTGATCATCAGAAGATTACAAAAAAATAATTTTCGTGCGTACGGAAGTACAAAAATATCCTCTATTTATACCAAGTATACTGATCAAAATAAAAAAAAGTATTATAAAAAAAAGATATATATATAGGGATGAAATAGTTGCGAATTTCGTGCCTGACCTATTGCACTCTGCTTTTCAAGAAAGAAGGGGGTGGCGGGGCCAAAAAAATTATCAAGGAAGGAAAATCATAAGGAATATCAATCGAACTTCCATGAAGTTCGATTGATATGCATAAAAAAAGCATGGCTTGAGCCATGCTAATAGTACCACAAAAGTCGAAACAAGGTATCAATTGGTTGGCAAAGTGATCTTCTGAGTAACCTATGGCTTCTAAATTTTTAATCAATCATTATATCTTTTAAGATCAGCCAGCATTTTGATCTTTCTAAAATATTGTTCCCAAACTATCGAATTGAGATACTTACCATATTGTTTTGAATCTGATGGATTTGAAACATCATGGTAAAAATGAACCATTGTAATTTTGCCTGAAGGATCCCTTGTGATAAACTTTTCACAACCTTCGGAAAGGTTTAGAAGAAATTTGTCTGTCATTCCTTTAAAACGGGTATAAAGTGGAAGTTGATCCCACGGAACAGAAGATCCGGTATTATTAAAACCAAGGGGTTTGTACTCTCTGTTGAAGCAAAACCATTCATCATTTTCATTACGTCTTATACCATAAGGCATATTGATTCGAAAAAAGTTACTTAGCATTCTGATTGAGATTAGGTTATGATTTTATTTGAAATAGTGAAATACTCAATGCCGCCTTTTTTATTATCGGCTCCTGGTTTCCCATCCTTATTGATGTCGTAAGGATTAAAAAGGAAACCGTAATATTTGCACCAGGCTTGCATCTTCTTCTTGAATTTCTGTGGTGTCATGAACTTTCTCTGGATGGGTGATTTATCAAGGAAATCATTATAGAGTTCAATTCTTGCGATTGCTTTATCCAGGAATGGACTTGTCAGTTCATTGATCGGGATATTTTCATCGACCGAGAAATATTCGCCAGCCCAGGAAAGGAAGTCCTCCCCTATCATCTGACGGAGCCTTCTCAATTCAAGGCGTTGCGTGGGCGGTGAAACAAGTCCGGAATGATTAACTCCCCATCCGAGATTTTGGGATTTGAAATAGAGCTGCAGGCAGTTGGCCATGAAATTGTAAAACAAGTTCCATTGCTTCTGATCCCATTCCTCAAAAAAGTTGATTCCGAATTCATCGATCGGCTTGAATTCTTCATTGTAATAATCGCTGAAGGCGATCAATGCCTGCCTATCCTTGAAGGATGCAGAGCTTCCGTTGATGGCATGGTTGGTGGTCAGATACATTTTAGGCGTATCTGTTTCCGGAAGGGTGAACCTAGAGAGGCCTTTGCGGTTGATGCTCAGCCGGCCAGTGATCAATGGGAAGAAGAATTCAAAATCAATGTTGGCTCGCACGTCATCGAGGAAAATATTGGAAGTTTTCTCGGTGACTTCCTCAAAAATAAAAGGGTCTGTTTCCAGATCCTTTGACTTAGCGGCAATATAAACTTGTGGAATAACATGGCCGATGGCAATTCCAACAAGGGATTTCCCGGTTCTGCCATTGCTCTCCCCTACCTCGGACAATCTGCCATCCATCCCGACAACTGCCTTCTCGCAAGACTTATCCCTATACTGATGGAGCAAATAGCCGATGGCGGTCATCTTGGAAACGAAATGCAAGTTTGTTTCGAAACGTTCTTCCAGGGATCGGGTATCTTCAATCGGCTCCCGGGAATAAACATTTTGAAATTTATCAAAATAGAATTCCCCGGTATGCATCAAAAAATTGAGAAAGTCACATTTTTTAGCATCATCAGAAAGGGTAATGTCGAACTGGCCAATATGCTGGTCATAGGTTTTAATATCCAACTTATTTTCGATAAGGAACTCTTGGGTGATGCGTTCAACGTCAACCATGGGAGTGTTTAAAATACTGGCATTAAATGATTTTACCTTATCGTTCCAAACATGGTTCTGCAGCTCGGTCATTGGATGTTCTTCAATCCCGTCTGCAGTGATCTTCCAGAAAGCATCTTTAAAAAAGAGGTATTGATAAGCTTTATCGGCATACTCAAAGATCGGTTTTATGTAATCGATGTTTGAAAGTGAATCGGGACCGAAATACATTTTGCCGCCCCGGTAAAGCATATCCATAACATCATCGATATCCAACCGGTCAACAACGGCCTCCGTGAATTCAGTCATGTAGTCACGGATCTGGTAGGCTTCAACGATGT
>Ga0118677_10012368_pt1 | contig 12542 bp, 8 predicted proteins | sample AliMusrvi5mmetaG_FD_86154 | JGI IMG/M metagenome (GOLD analysis project Ga0118677, IMG submission 86154)
AACCAATCCAGGGGGAAAACGGTGTCATTGTGCCGGACGACGACTACCTGCGCAGCCTGCGCGAACTATGCGATGCGCATGACGCGCTGCTGATTTTCGATGAAGTGCAAACCGGATTCGGCCGCACCGGCGCCATGTTCGGCTGCCAGCACTGGGGCGTAGCGCCGGATATCATGACGCTGGCCAAAGCGCTGGGCGGCGGCGTCATGCCGATCGGCGCCTTCACCGCAACCCCACGCATCTGGAGCGCGTTTACCGCCAATCCATTATTGCATTCTTCCACCTTCGGCGGTAATGAACTGGCCTGTGTGGCAGGCCTTGCCGCCATCGAGGTGTTGCTGGAGGAGGAGCTGCCCGCACATGCCGCGGTGATGGGCGAGGAATTGCTCACCGGCCTGCGCGCCGTCGCGCGACAATACCCCGGCACCATCGCCGACGTGCGCGGGAAAGGCTTGCTCATCGGTGTGGAATTCACCGAGCGCGACATTGCCGCCCTGGTCATCGCCGGGCTGGCGCAGCAGCATATTCTGGCGGCCTATACGCTGAATAATCCCTGCGTCATCCGTTTGGAACCCCCATTAATCATTCAACGCGAACATATCGCAGCAGTGTTAGAGGCGTTTGACCATGCGGTCGCCGGGGTGATGGAGTTATTGGAATGAAAGTTTAAGGATATCGGACAGATCGGACGAATCAGACGAATCGGACTGTTGGACTACGTCCTTTAAGTCCTTTAGGTCCCTTACGTCCTTTCTCAGTTTTCCAGTCGCAGCACACTCATAAAGGCTTCTTGCGGTACCTCGACGGAACCGATGGATTTCATGCGTTTTTTGCCGGCTTTTTGTTTTTCCAGCAGTTTGCGCTTACGCGTAATGTCTCCGCCGTAGCATTTGGCCAGCACGTCTTTGCGTAGTGGACGCACGGATTCAGCGGCAATGATCTTGCCGCCGATGGCGGCTTGAATACGGATCTCGATCAATTGGCGGGGCAACACCTCTTTGAGCTTTTTCGCCATGGCCGAACCGCGCCGGTACGCGCGCTCGCGCGGGGTAATGAAGGACAGGGCATCAACCACCTCGCCGTTCACAAGCATGTTCACCTTCACCAGGTCGCCTTCATGGAAACCGGCGAATTCATAATCGAACGAGGCGTAGCCGCGCGTGCGTGATTTCAATTGATCGAAGAAATCGAGCAGGATCTCGCCCAGCGGCAGCTCGTAGCTGATGATGACGCGGTTGACGCCGGCATATTCCATGGAGGCATAGATGCCGCGCCGTTCCTGCGCCAGTTCCATGCAGGCGCCGATGAATTCACTGGGTGCAATAATCGTCGCTCCGACATACGGTTCTTCGATCAAATCAATCATATGCGGCAGTGGCATATCGGCCGGATTATCGACCATGAGCACCTCGCCGGCGGTGGTCGTCACCCGATAGATGACGCTGGGAGAAGTGGCCACCAGATCGATATTATACTCTCGTTCCAGGCGCTCCTGACAAATCTCCATATGCAGTAGGCCGAGGAAACCGGCGCGGAAGCCGAACCCGAGCGCGGTAGAAGTCTCTGGTTCATAGGTGAGCGCGGCATCATTCAGTTGCAGCTTCTCCAGCGCCTCGCGCAACAGCAGATGATCGTTGCTGTCGGTGGGGTAGAGGCCGCAAAACACCATCGGCTTGGCTTCGCGGAAATCGGGCAGCGGTTTCAGCGCCGGATGTGCGGCGAGTGTGATGGTATCGCCGACGCGCGCATCGCCCAGGCTCTTCACCCCGGCGGCGACATAGCCCACTTCGCCCGCGCCCAACTCACCCGTCGGATTCATACCCAGCGTGAAGCGTCCCACATCCTGCACTTCAAAGGTTTTTCCGCTGGACATCATCTGAATGCGCATGCCGGTGCGCAATTGCCCGTTGCGCACGCGGACGTAGGCGATGATGCCCCGGTAGGCGTCGAAATGCGAGTCGAAAATCATCGCCTGCAACGGAGCATCGCGATCACCCGAGGGTGCGGGGATCAGTTTCACGATCGCTTCCAGGATGGCTTCCGTACCGGTTCCTTCTTTTGCTGACGCCAGGATGGCATCTTCCCCGGGAATGGCGAGTGCGTCTTCCAACTCGCCGCGCACCCGCTCGGGATCCGCGCTGGGCAAGTCGATCTTATTGATGACCGGCACCAGGGTGAGATGCTGTTCATTGGCGAGGATGCAATTCGCCACCGTCTGCGCTTCCACGCCCTGCACGGCATCCACCACCAGAATGGCGCCTTCACACGCCGCCAGGCTGCGCGACACTTCATAATGAAAATCGACGTGACCAGGGGTGTCGATCAGGTTGAGCTCGTAATCTTGCCCATCGTTGGCGTGATAAGTCAGCGCCACCGCGCTCGCCTTGATGGTGATGCCGCGCTCACGCTCCAGATCCATAGAATCCAGAATCTGTTCCGTCTTCAACCGCTCTGTCATCATCCCGGTATATTCCAACAGGCGGTCGGCCAGCGTGGATTTCCCATGGTCAATGTGGGCGATAATGCAAAAATTGCGAATCAGGGTTTGTTCGATCATAGTTGTCTTTCGCGAAGTGCACACGGCACCCCGCGCAGGCTCATTATAGCCGCCGTAGCCCTTCGCTGTCCAGCGACGGCACGCCAAAGGCAGGATGCAAAGACCCGAATGAGAGTGATGGGGAGAATGGGAATGATAAGAATCATACTTCCCATCATTCACATATCTCCTATACATCCCAATCCGCATTCCGCATTCCGCAATCCGCAATCGAAGCTGCTTCATGACAAATTCTCCCCATCATGCTACGATAAGCCATGGCTAAAACGATCACCTATGTCTGTCAATCGTGTGGGAGCCAGCAGTTGCGCTGGCACGGGCGCTGTCCTGATTGCGGCGCGTGGGGCAGCCTGCAGGAAGAGGCAGCGCCGGCAAGCAGTGGCCCGGCGACACCACCGGCGCCGCTGGCGCACTCGCTGGCCATCGCCATCTCCAATGTGCCACCCGGCGCGGAACCGCGGCGCCAGTGCGGACTGGCCGAGGTGGACCGCGTGCTGGGCGGCGGCATCGTCCCCGGTTCCGCGCTGTTGCTCGCCGGAGAACCCGGCGTGGGAAAATCCACCCTGCTGCTGCAGGTCGGCTACGCGCTGGCCTGTCTCGCGCACACCACCCTCTATGTCAGCGGCGAGGAATCGCTGCAGCAAATTCGCATGCGTAGCGAACGCTTGCGCACCATGCATGAAGAAATGCTCGCGCTGGCGGAAACCGACGTGGACGTGATCTTGCAGCACATCCACCTGCATAAACCGACCCTCGCGGTCGTCGATTCCATTCAAACCGCTTTCGACAGCCGCATCGAATCGGCCCCAGGCTCGGTGAGCCAGGTGCGCAACGCCGCCATGCGCCTGATCCGTGCCGCCAAAGAGACGGGCACCGCCGTGTTGCTCATCGGCCACGTCACCAAAGAAGGGCAAATCGCCGGGCCACGCGTGCTGGAACACATGGTAGACGTGGTGTTGGAGCTGGAAGGCGACCGCGACTTCAGTTTCCGCATCCTGCGCGCGGCGAAAAATCGTTTCGGCCCCACGCACGAACTGGGCGTATTCACCATGGGCGAGCGCGGTTTGGAGGAAGTGCCCAATCCCTCTGCTGCTTTTCTTGGCGAGCGCCAACTCGGTACCCCCGGCTCCGCGGTGGTGGCGGTGATGGAGGGCACGCGCGCGATGCTGGCCGAGGTACAGGCGCTGGTGACGCCCGCCCCGCCCTTCGGCGCGCCGCGCCGCAATACCACCGGCATCGACATCCGCCGGGTAGCGCATCTCCTCGCCGTGCTGGAAAAACGCTGCCGCATGCCGCTGGGCCAGCACGATGTGTTCATCAACGTACCGGGAGGCCTGAAGATTGCCGAACCCGCCACCGACCTGGCGGTAGTACTCGCCGTCACCTCCAGTTTTCGTGATCGCCCGGTGTGCCCCGATGTCGTCTGCTTCGGCGAAGTGGGCCTCACCGGCGAAGTGCGCACGGTCTCCCACGCCGACCGCCGCGTAGCGGAAGCCGCGCGCCAGGGCTTCGCCACCTGCCTGCTTCCCCCGGGAAAAACACCGCCCGGCAAGAAGGCCGGCATTAAATGCGTGCCGTTGGCTACGCTCGATGCGGCTTTTGAGATTGCGTTGCAGTGAGCCTGAAAACCGGGAGCGCCGGCGTCCCGCCGGCTAAGCATAGTGCCGACCGGAAACCACAAGCTTAGCCGGCGGGACGCCGGCGCTCCCGGTCCTTAGGTCACCTGTATTGGGACAGTCCCCTAACGGCATGCAGTTCATTGCGACAAGCTGGCATTGGTGTTATCATCTAATCCGCTGAAGGCTTAATCTCCATGGATGATCAACAACCACAAATTGAACCCATTACTTACGAACCACGAAAACATTGGCTCGCTGGATTTTCGTTTTGGTGCGGTATCGTAGGTGTCTGCTGTATACCTGGATTCTATGATCATGTATACAATTTTATTATACTCCCTATAATTCCAATCGTAATTTTCGGATTTATTGCAGGTGCTGTCAATCTGGTGATCTGTTATTGGCCTGCATCGTCGTTTGTAAGTGTGAAACAGGCTTGGATAGGGTGCTTGCTCTGTGTTATTACATTCATAGTAGCTGGCCTGTGCGTTGCTTCTGAATTAAATTACGCAATATGCATTACCGATCAACGCAATATTGCAGAGCGTGTCCTGCTTGATGCGCAAGATAATGGAGGACGTTTACCGACCTCACTGGATGCTGTCGATATGCCTCCGGTATGTCGTTATTGCCACAAATATTATTTCTACAGCCTACATACAACGAGCCTGTATATTATGAATGGCTACCTTGCCGGCAAAAATATTCATGACTTTGCATTTCCAGAGCAGACTCTCTTAACCGCAGTCGGAAAGGATATGCATACAAAGCTTTTTTCCAAGGAATCTGATATGGATTTGAGCAATAACAGAGCAGTTACATTTCTCGATGGTATGAACATGCGCATCGCTCTGGGAAACCTTCCATCCCACTTCCCCGTTGACGGAAAAGTCACCAAAGATTCCTGGTTCATCAAACCTCAATACTTGCATAAATAAAAATCGTACCATTAGGAGTATCGCCAATGACCATATCCCGCTGTACCTGGGTGCCCCTCGAGAACCCGCTCTACCTCGCCTACCACGATAACGAATGGGGCGTGCCGGTGCATGACGACCGGTTGCTCTTTGAGTTTCTGGTACTGGAGGGGGCGCAGGCAGGCTTGAGTTGGCTTACAATTCTGCGCCGGCGCGAGCAGTACCGGCATGCTTTCGACGGCTTCGACATCGCCACGGTGGCGGGCTATGATGCCGGGAAGGTGGATGCGCTGTTGGGGGACGCGGGCATTGTGCGCAACCGGAAAAAGGTGGTGGCAGCGGTGCGACTGGCGCGGGTGGCGCTGGAGATCCAACAGGAAGCCGGCAGCCTGGATGCTTTCCTATGGGATTTTGTTGCCGGCCATCCCCGGCAACCGGCGCGGCAGACACTTGCCGAAGTACCCTCTCAATCGCCCGCCTCGGAAGCGATGAGCGCCGCCCTGCGCGCCCGCGGCGCTTCCTTCGTCGGGCCAACGATCTGCTACGGTTTTATGCAGGCCGTCGGCATGGTGAATGATCATACCGTTGATTGCTTTCGGTATGGCGAGGTGGAGAGGATGAGATGAGTCAGTCAGATATACAACTTGAAAATTTCGGTGATATGTTTTTTCTGTTGCTGTTTATCGCTATTCCGCTCTGGTTTGTCATACGTTTTAATGTTACAGGAATTTTATTTAGTATTTTTATTTCTTTAGTTCTACAGTTTATTGAAAATGCTTTTGATGCAGATTTAAATCACGATATAGTGCGTCAATTCGGGGATTTGGCAATATTACTTGTCGGATGGATCCCGGTCAGCATTTATGCTTTGACGATTTATGGCGTAAAAAGGGGCATCCTTGCATACTTGCGGCATAGGGATAAAGCAATTAAATGGCAAAGGGATAACGCAAGGAAGTGGCATAGGGATAACGCAAGTGAAAAGAGCGACTGATCACAAGTTCGTAAGTTCCTCCTACTTCCAAAATGCCCGAAAGAATGTAAAGTTTTCACGAACCGTGCCGGCTCTCTTTAAGAAACACGGTTTGTTATTTGCCGCATGGATGCGGCATTTTTCCCCGGAGGGGCAGGTTGCCGCATCCGTGCGGCAACATTCTCTGTCATGCGCTTTATTCGCGTTTTCCTTCACCCATTTCCTTATTACCAGGGAGAATAAATTGAGCCTGAATGATTGATGTTCTCTTTCTCTTTCTCTTTCTCTTTCTCAAAATCCTTGGTCACGACTTTGACGGAGTAAGAGCAGGAAGAAAGAGCAGGAAATGTCGCGCGGCTTGCCTTATCCCCCCATCTCCACTACAATAACCCCTGATTCTCACACTTAAGGAACTACTCCATTGACGAATATGCTGCAAAGATCGAATTATGCCGGTCCGGCGGGGCCGGTGGTGCTGGTGATTATGGACGGGGTTGGCATCGGGCAATATGCGGAGGGTGACGCGGTGCGCAGCGCGTTGACTCCAAGCCTGCACTGGTTGAAGGAACATGCGCTCTACAGCCAGTTGAAGGCGCATGGCACCGCAGTGGGACTGCCCAGCGACGAAGATATGGGCAACAGCGAAGTGGGGCATAATGCCATCGGCTGCGGGCGCGTTTTCGCGCAGGGGGCCATGCTGGTGAACGCGGCGATTGCCAGCGGCGCCATGTATCGCGGCGAGGTGTGGCAGGCGCTGATCGCCAATTGCAAACAGCACGCCTCGACATTGCATTTCATCGGACTGTTCTCCGACGGCAACGTGCACAGCCATCTCGACCATCTGAAAAGCATGCTGCGCGAGGCGCTGGCGGAAGGCGTGACGCGCGCGCGGGTGCATATTCTGCTCGACGGGCGCGACGTGGGCGAAACTTCCGCGCTGGACTATGTTGACCCGTTTGAGGAATTTTTACGCGAATTGAACGCACAGGGTGCGGATTTTCGCATCGCCTCCGGCGGTGGGCGCATGTATATCACCATGGACCGCTACAACGCCGACTGGTCGATGGTGCAGCGCGGCTGGGATACCCACGTGCATGGCCAGGGCCGGCAATTCGCCAGCGCGCGCGAGGCTATCGAAACCTTCCGCCGCGAGCGTCCCGGCGTGATTGACCAGGACCTGCCCGCGTTCGTCATCGCCGAACATGGCCAGCCGGTGGGGAAAATCACCGACGGCGACAGCGTCATCTTCTTCAACTTCCGCGGCGACCGCGCCATTGAGATCACCCGTGCCTTCGAAGAGGACAACTTGCCGGAGATCGACCGCGGCGTTCGTCCGGACGTGCTCTATGCCGGCATGATGCAATATGACGGCGACCTGCTGCTGCCGAAACGCTACCTGGTGGTGCCTCCCGCCATTGACCGTACTATGGGCGAATTCCTCGCCAACGCCGGCGTACGCCAGTTGGCCATCAGCGAGACGCAGAAGTTCGGGCACGTCACCTATTTCTTCAACGGCAACCGCTCCGGCAAGTTCAATGACGAACTGGAAGATTACGTGGAAATCCCCTCCGACCGCCTGCCCTTCGAGCAGCGCCCGTGGATGAAGGGAGCGGAGATCACCGATTATGTCATCAACGCCATCCGCGAGAACAAACACCCCTTCATTCGCCTGAACTATCCCAACGGCGATATGGTCGGGCATACCGGCGTCTACCAGGCCACGCAAATCGGCGTGGAGACGGTCGATCTCTGCCTGAGCCGCATGATCCCGGTGGTCGAGGAGATGGGGGGCATCCTGGTCATCTCCGCCGACCATGGCAATGCCGATGATATGTACGAGCACAACAAGAAAACCGGCGCCACCACAGTTGACCCGGAAACCGGAAAAATTAAAGTGAAGACCTGCCATTCGCTCAACCCGGTGCCGGTCTATATCTACGACCCCGCCGGCGCCGCGCAGCTTTCACTCTCCGCACACGAAGGTCTCGGCATCAGCAGCCTTGCCGCCACCTGCCTGCGCCTGCTCGGGTTTGTTCCCCCGGCGGACTACGACCCGAGCGTGGTCGAGGTGGGCGCGGATTAAAAAGGACGTAAAGGACATAAGGGGGCTGAAAGCAGAAATATCGTTTTAGATTCAGGATTCAGGATGATTCTGCCTTTTGCCTGCTGGTAAAACGGTCCCACCCCAACCCTCCCCCGTTGCTACAGGGGAGGGAGTGCATCGCAAGACGAAACCGGCTCCGGTCAGCCTGCCAGCCACTCCCTTCCCTTGTCGCAACGGGGGAAGGACCGGGGATGGGGGCGTTCATCAGGGGAAATGGATCGAATTACTGATGTCCCTGCAATAGCCCAATGATATTTGCAAATGCTAGCGGTCCCATGAAGGAAAAACCGAAAACATTAAGTATTACCCCAGCGATGGCTAGCCGGTTATTAGGCGCCTGAAGCGCATCAATACCAAAGCTCAATCCAATAATCGAACCGATGGCAACAACCGTCGGTTCGAGATCCACAAGCAAATTATCCAACTGTATGTTTAAAACGACCACCGCTACTATCCATAGCAATACGATTAGGCTCAATATGAAAGAATCCCATGCACGATAACCCGGCTTCACGCAATGAGTGCTATTCTGCGGTTGCATGAGAGCGTTAACACTGACGACGCATACGATCACAGCGGGAGTCATTATGGCCAGAATGACTTCATGATGAGATAACGCCGTTTTCATTCCTAAAACGAAGAGAATGGCAGCAATCCCGATATCAATCCATACTACCAGTTTATACACGCGAAAGAGAGTAATAATACCCAGCACAAATGACGCGCATGCTAATAGCGAACAAATCGCCGGAATCATGCCAGCATAGACAAAGAATGCATCTGCCAGCGTTCCGCTCCATAAAACAAGCATCGCTATTCCGAGCCACTTGTTGCCGCGTTTTTCAGCGATTGTTAAATCATCAAACGTACCAAGCAGCGGGCGCAGCAACTCAGCAGCTTCAGCGTGACCCTGTTCCACTGCCAGCAGCATCGGTATCATGCCGTCTTTGTCTTCCGCACTGGCATTAGCATTGTTGGCCAGCAGCAATTTCACCATGTCCTGGTTGCCATAATAGGCTGCTATATGCAACGGTGTCTGCCCAAGTTTGTCCCTGGCATTAATATTCGCTTTGTTGGCCAACAATAACTCTACCATTGCAAGGTTACCCTGTTCTGCTGCCGCGAGCAACGGCGATCGTCCGTTGCTGTCATGGCGAAACACCAGTTCAGGCTTCTCCTCGAGCAGCACCTTGACTGTTTCCAGGTCACCATCGCGGGTTGCTTGTTGTAAAGAGTTTGTGAGCATGGTCGTAAAATCTATGACTACAAGCGATGTGGATATTTCCGGACAACGCGCCACGGCGGGCGCTGACTACGGACGTGGTTTACCAGCCAATATCGCTTGTAAAGACCTATAGTCCGTCTTCCCGGTACCGAGTACCGGGATCGCCTCCACCTGCTCCACCCGGCGCAGATTGTGCAGCGCGGAAAGGCCGGCGTTGCGCAATGTCGCGTTCGCTTCCTCGCGGCTGATGTCGCGTTGGGTGAAAAATACCAGTTCTGGGTAATCGCCGGCAGTGGCGAGGACGGCGAGGATAGGGCCCTCGTCCTCCGCGCTGCCATACCGCTCCAGCAGCACGGACTCAATGGCGGGCAGTGAGATCATCTCTCCGCCGAGTTTCACAAAACGCTTCAGCCGACCGGCGAAGGTCAACACGCCATCAGCGCCCCGGCGCACCAGGTCGCCGGTGTTGTACCAGCGCTTGTCGGCATAGTCCACGAAGGGATCCGGCGCATCGCCCAGGTACCCGGCGAAAACGGTAGGGCCGCGCAACAGCAACAGGCCCGGCGCCTCCGGCGGTGACGGCTGCCCACTCTCCGGATCGATAAACGCCGCCTCCAGCGAAGGGAGCAAGGTACCGATGGTGTGCGGGCGCGGGTCTTCCGGCAGGTTCACCGCCACGATAGGCGAACATTCGGTGATGCCGTATCCCTCGATGAGCGTCATCCGCGGACAGCGTTCTTCCGCCAGTTCATAGACGCGTTTTGGGCACTCCTCGGCGCCGGCGATACCAAGGCGCAGTGAGGTAAAATGCGCGCCGGCGCCGGCGCGCAGGATACCGCTAAGGAAGGTAGGCGTGCCCAGCACCAGCGTGGCCTTATACGCTTCGATCACCCAGGCTAGCAGCGTCCCTTCCGTGGGGTTGGGGTGATAGACCACCGGCATGCCCAGCACCAGCGGAGCGGCGATATTGCCGGTGAGCCCGAAGGAATGGAAAGGCGGCAGCATGCCCAGCATGCGGTCGTGCGTGCAGGGGAAGATGCGCGGGAGCACGTCGCGCAGGTTGGCGAGAATATTGGCGTGCGACAGCGGCACCGCCTTGGGCAGGTTCTCCGAACCGCTGGTGAAGAGAATGGCCGCGGTGGGAGCGATTTTCGCCGTGCGCAACGCGCCCCAGTTGAGATAGCTGCCGAGAAGCGCACGAAGTTTCGTCCCACGCGAGATGCCCGCCGCCAGCTCCTCCAGATAGACGAAGCGTTCTTTCATCCCGCTGAAATCCATCCCTTGCCCTTCCAGGCGCGAGACCAATGCCTTCGCGGTGATGATGCGCTGCGTGCCGGTCAGTTCCAGCCCGTGCAGCAAATTGCGCCGCCCTACCGTCCAGTTGATGAGCACCGGAGTGCGACCGGCGAAGACGACGGTGAGATAGCTAAGGCATGCCGCTACCGAGGCGGGCAACATGATGCCCAGGCGTTCGCCGGGCAGCGCCTGCACGGAGGGCAGCAGCGCAAGGATGCCAGTGATCAACTCGCGATAGCTCTTCACCCCACTGCTCTGATCGGCGACGATGGCGCGTCCGGGAGCCCGGCGCGCCATGGCCAGGAAACATTCGGCAAGGGTATCGCCCGGCGCCACGGTCAATCCCTGTGCGGGAGCATCGGGGAACCAGCGCGCCGGCACCGGTTTCATCACTTCTTCGCGGAAAGCGATCGCTTCGCCGCTCGCCGCCAGCAGCACATCGCCCACCGTGCGCAGTGAATCGGAGTTGCCTTGCGGGTAGCCGAATTCCGCTTCGATCCACGCCAACAGCTCCGCGCGCAGCAGGCTGTCCATGCCCAGCTCGCTGGCCAGCCGGTCGCCATCCTGCAGCGTATTCACCCCGCTCATTTCGCGCAGGTGTTGCAGCACCAGCTCGCGCGTCGCCGCGGGCACTTCCTCCATGTTGCCGGCATGCCCACCCAGGTCAGGATCGGGCAACTCGTGGCGCTCGCCATGTTCCCAGATAGTATAGGGAACATAGAGAGCAGCCGGGGCATTTTCGTTATAAAACTGTTCCAGATAGCCGTTGATCGTCGCGCGCTCCGCGCGGCGCGGGAAGTCTTCCGGTTCGGTGAAGAAAACGTCTACCTCGCGCCGCGGGGTGAAGAAAAGGAAGTTGGCGAGGATCTGCCGGATGCCGCGCAATAAAATCCCCCCCACATCCGGTGCTTTGCCGGAAGCCAGTCCGAAGCTGCTGCCCCATAATCCGCGCGTGCGCACCAGCACAATACGCACCTCGGGCAGCGCGCGCAGGATGGTCTCCACCCCGCTGTTGCCCCCCACCACTTCGTTGCGATTGCTCAGCAAGTAGCCGGCCGGATAGAGGATAAGGTTCTCACCCCGGCGCAGCGCCTCGATGCTCTGCGCCACCATGGCGTCAATGACCGGCGCCGCCGCCTGGCCATAACGACTGACCGTGGGAATCTTCAATGCGCGCACCTGCGCCACCAGCCAGCGAATGCCGGGCATATCCACAGCATCCTGATTGACAAAAGGCCGCGCCTGAAATCCTTTCAGCAGAATAGCAGTGATTATCACCGGATCGATCAACGCCGGATGAGTGGGAAGAAAGAGGATGCCTTGCCTGCCGTGCCGCCCCACCTCACGCAGCCCGCGCACGGTGATGCGGTAGCGCAGCCATAACAATGCCAGAATAATCACGCGCAGTAGTTGGTTGATCATGGAATAAAGCTATTCGCCAGAGACGAATAGCTCTCCTGCCTGACAATGGAGTATCAATTCCCTTGTTCCCAGTATTCACATCTTATAAATAGATCCTGTCCCAAAGTCTCGGTTTTCCAGAAAACCAAAAGTATTACGAGAGACAGTTGAGCGAAAAACGGGGACTGGCTCGTATTTCGCAAGCGATGTTTGTAGCTATAACTTCAGTATTCGTGCGAAATGCGTGCCTGTCCCCGCTTTTCGCGGCGTTTTTGTAGCCATACACGCAAACGTGGACGTTGGGACAGGCTGCTAAATAGCCTGCGAGGGGATTTTCTGCTACACTAACGTGAGCCCTGCCCACAACCCAAAAAGTCAATACAACCTGGCTTTGTTTATTACAGAGAGCACTGCTCTTGCGGGTACCTTAAGCCTTCGAAACTGCGATAG
>Ga0118677_10012369_pt1 | contig 12542 bp, 2 predicted proteins | sample AliMusrvi5mmetaG_FD_86154 | JGI IMG/M metagenome (GOLD analysis project Ga0118677, IMG submission 86154)
GGTATGGTTAATAATGGAGCCACGCCTTGAAGGAAGGGGCTAAAGAAAACCAGTTAAAAGAACGATGAGCTAATTTGATGCACCAAAGTGTATCAAAAGTTTACAGTTTTACTATTTTCCTTGTAATAGTTATACCATTATAATAAAATCTGACAAAATACACACCTGTGCTTTCCTTGCTCAAATCAATAGTTGTGATTGATTTGAGATTTGAAATTATATAAATTTCATGACCTAAAATATCCTGAACAACAACTTTCTCAATAGGTTTCAGCGAAGCATTAATATAAAATATGCCTGATGTAGGATTGGGATAAAGTTTGAATGTATCTGATTCATCATTATTATTTATGGAAACAGTTACAATATGCACTGAATCTGATACAGAAGTACAACCATCACTATTGGTATAAACCACATAGTAATAACCATTCTGGGTTGCAGTATAAACAGTTCCTATTGCGTTTGGAATGCTAAAGCCATTAAGGTACCATTGATTACCATTGGGATAACTAGAGGTCAATGCCAGTCCATTAACAGAAATTGCAGGCTGTACCGGTGGCTGGACGATATTAATATCAAGTGTATCAGAGTTTAACCCATGCCCACATTGATTAATACCAGACAAATAAAGCTGAACGGGTCCGCTGAATCCTGCTGTCCAGTTTATACTTATCGATGCCACATTCCCTGATATTGAGCCGGCAGAAGAAGGTATAAGTATCCATTGGTAAGTGATTGCATTTTGTGCAGATGAGGTGTAAACTGTTGTTAAAGTGCCCTTACAAATTATAGAATTACCAATAGGTATCTGTGGTTTTAATGGTAATGGTTGGATGTGGATTAAAAGACTGTCAGAATGCAAGCTATTACAGGTGCCATTTGTGGCATATATAGAGAGGTGTGCAATGCCGCTGAACCCTGAAGCCCAATAGATTGTAGCTACAGTATCCGCAGCACTGACGATTCCTGCTCCTGATGGGTTAAGCTTCCAGATATAACCTGTAGCACCAGAAGCACTTGATGAAGTAAATGTGGTGCTTGTACTGTTCTGGCATATTAGTGAGTCGCCTGATGGCTTGTTGGGAGCTTCAGGACTAGGATTAATGGTGAGGGTTACAGTTGTTGCAGGACTTTGACAGCCATTAATGGCTTGTGTAACACAGTAAGTATAAGTTCCAACAAAAGTGTGCCCATCACAAAATGTATTACCGGAATAAACAGGTTGTTGTGAAAAATTACAATTGGCATACCAGTTAATTCCTGTTCCAGTTGCTGTCAGGCATGGAACAGACCAACCAAAGCAACTTGATGTGTCAGAGGCTGTGGGCGCAGCAGGAATGGCATTTATTGTCAAAGTAACTATTGTAGCAATGCTTACACAATTGTTACTATTGGTTTGTGTTACATAATACGTATAAGTACCTATTGCTGTCTGACCAGTTGCAAAGGAGCTTCCCGTATGAACAAGTGTTGTGAGGGAAGGATTGCTGAACCATTTTATAATATCTGAGCCTGTAGCTGTTAAATCAGGAATGGTAGAACCATAACATGCTTGTTGATTGGCAGATAATGGAGCGGAAGGTAAAGGGTGTATAGTCAGCGTTACTACAGTAGCAGCACTTTGGCAGTTATTGATGGTTTGCGTAACATGATAAGTGTATGTTCCTGCTACTATTTGTAATGTGTTGAAAGGTGTTCCTGTATAAATAAGATTCGTCAATCCAACATTACTGTACCATTTAATTGTACCCGTACCACTGGCTGTAAGGTCAGGAACAGGTGAGCCAATGCACACATCCACATTGCTTGCTGTTGGTGCAACAGGTGTATCATGTATAACTAAAACAACAGCAGTTGCAGGGCTTTCGCAACCGCTTACAGTCTGGGTTAAATAATAAATATAACTTCCCGTTACTATCTGTCCTGTAGCGAAAGAGTTGCCTGTATGAACAAGGTTAGTAAGAGCACTATCGCTATACCAATGAATAGAATTTCCTGTAGCAGTCAGATTAGGAATAGAAGTACCAAAACAACCATCAACGTTATTGGCTGCAGGTGCAGAAGGTATGGTGCTGATTGTCAGAGTTATTGTAATAGAAGGACTTACACAACCAATATTGTTTGTTTGAGTTGCATAATAATTATATGTGCCTACAGCACTTTGTCCGGTTGTTAAAGTAGTTCCGGTATAGACAAGCGTTGTCAGTCCCGGATTGCTGTACCACTTAATAGTATCTGTCCCCGTTGCTGATAAATCAGGTACCGAAGAACCATAACAGACCTGCTGATTACCTCCTGAAACAGGAGCAGCCACAGAAGGATAAATAGTAACCGTAAAACTCATGGGTGTCCCTGCACAGCTGCTGAGTGTTGGTGTAACAATTATTGTACTTACTATATTTGTGCCTGTATTGTTGTCAGGAGCATTCCATGATGCAATATTTCCTGATCCGCTTGCAGTAAGACCTATAGCTGTATTTGAATTTGTCCAAGTAAAGTTAGCTCCTGAAGGTACACTTATAAAATTGTCAATATTAATAAGTGAGCCAGGGCAAACAATAATATTGGTTTTTTGATTTACCGTTGAGGTAGGATGAATGGTAACATTAAAGCTCATATACGTGCCTGTACATCCGTTAAGAGTTGGTGTAACCGTTATTGTTCCGGTAATATCTGTACCTGTATTGTTGACAGGGGCATTCCATGAGGGAATATTTCCTGTGCCGCTTGCAACTAGTCCAATATTGGTATTTGAATTTGTCCATCCTATTGTAGCTCCTGACGGCACGCTCACAAAGCTGCCAATGTTTATGGTTGAACCCGGACAAACGGCAATATTAGTTATATGGGTGACAGTAGGCGTAGGATAAATAGTAACCGTAAAACTCATTGGTGTTCCTGTACAGCCATTAAGGGCTGGTGTAACAGTTATTGTACTTGTAATATTAGCCCCTGTGTTATTGACTGGTCCAGCCCACGAAGCAATATTCCCTGAACCACTTGCAGCAAGACTGATATTCGTGTTTGAGTTAGTCCATGTAAATGAAGCTCCAGAAGGGTTACTGACAAAGTTACCTATACTAATAAGAGAACTTGGACAAACTATTATATTTGTTATTTGATTTACTACAGGTATTGGATTAATAGTAAGAGTATCAGTCTTTGCAGAACTTTCGCAACCATGAATAGTTTGTGTTACAAAATAAACATAACTGCCAATAGCAGTTTGTCCGGTAGCAAAATTAGCTCCTGTATGAAGAAGTGTAGTTAATGTGCTGTCACTATACCATTGAACAGTTCCAGTGCTTGTAGCGGTCAGATCAGGTATAGAAGATCCATAACAACCATTAACGTTATTAGCCACAGGAGCAGTGGGATATGGATAAATGTTAACAACTAAACTGTCTGAAGCCATACCATTACAAATACCATTTGTGGCTGATACAAAAATATGTACAACACCTGCAAAAGAATTGTCCCAGTCTATTGTCAGCACTGTATCTGTGCTTGAAATTGTTCCGGCATACGATGGATTAATAGTCCAGATATAATTTGTAGCCCCTGTTACGTGATGTGTATAATAAGTGGCGTTAGGTGGGTTCTTGCAAAATGAAGTATCTCCCTGTGGTTTAACAGGTGCAGGAAAAGGATTGTTAATGGTGATATGCAATACTTGTGAATATGAGCTTTCACATATCTGGTTGGTGGCTTTTACTTTAATAGTGGCAGTGCCAAAGTAAGTATTATTCCAGTTCACTATGACTGTTTGTCCTGAAGGTATTACTGTTCCTGCACTTGTTGGTGTCAGCTTCCAGATATAACCCGTAGCACCGGTCACTGTATTTGTCGTATAAGTGCTGTTGGGTGGATTGATACAAAGCAAAGTGTCTCCCTGAGGCATATTCGGTACACTGGGGTAAGTAAGGATATTTACTTTTATACTGTCGGAAAAATTTCCTATGCATGAACCATTACTTGCACTTACTTTAATATAGACCAGACCTGTAAATGTATTATTCCAGTTGACAAGGGTGCTAGTGCCATTGGGCACTACAGTTCCTGCCGTTGAAGGATTAAGTATCCATGTATAAGATGTGGCATTGGGTACAGCATTTATTGTATAAGTGCTGTTTGCAGGATTAAGACACAATAAAGTATCACCAAGAGGTTTAATTGGTGTGGCAGGATATGGTAAAATAGCGACTAACAAACTATCTGAAAATGAACCTGTACATGAACTATTTGAGGCTGAAACTTTGATGTAAGCATTTCCTGTATATGTATTATTCCAGTTAACAACTGCTGATGTATCTGTCGCTGTAAGTACTCCTGCATTGGCAGGATGCAGTACCCAGTTGTATGAAACCGCATTGACAACATGATGCGTTGTATAAGTAGTGTTTAATGGATTAACGCACAACGAGGCTACACCTACAGGCTTAGTAGGGACCTGTGGTATTTCATAGATACTTATGTTGTTTGTATTCACATTGCTCATTACATTTGGGTTTGTGGATATGACCCTTAGGTGGTATCCTGTCCCTGTAGTAATATTAAAAGGAATTATGCCATTGAAACTACCCGATATTATTGATATGTTAGTGTCCAAATTTGTAGGATTGGTAAAATTACCATTGGCATCAGATAGTTGTAAAATAAAAAGATTTCCGTTTATAAAAATACCACTGACAGTATAACTAACATTGATTGAATTGCCAACACAATAAGAAAATTGCGACGGTTCGTTCAATATTATTCCTGCATTACCCGAAATTATAACTTTCCCTGATTCGTACTGTGCGTTGACAGGTGTGTATGTATTATCAGAAAATTCTAAGGGCGTTGGCGTGTTAATAAAATCAAGCATGGTGTAAGAACCTGCAGTGCCTACAAGATGAAAACGTATTTTAAAAAGAACTGATGAGTCGGGTAAAGTTACTCCTGTCATTGAAGGATCTGACCACGAAAACATCAATTTCCCATTATTTATTTGCGAAGTGCCGAAACCAGCATTATTCATACCTGTTAGCCCATACATGCTGATGGTATCATAAGTGGCTATGGCTGTGTTGAAACCTATTGTCCCTTGCATAGACACAATATCATTAAAATTCCAGCACCTTACTGCTATATCAACCATTGAACCTTGTGGACCAATAGCTGTATCCATTTTAATCGTTAAATTATTAAGAGAAGGTTGTCCTGCTATTTTTATAAAACCATTGATAAGATTGTAGTTCAACACATTATTAAGCGAATCTGTAATTTCTATAGCTGTCGGATTATTGATTAATGCAAGTTGCGACTGCTGACCGGGATTGCCTATAAGATGAAAAATCATGGAAAAAATAGCCGTTGAATCTGGTCTGTTTATACCTGTAAAGCTTGAATCGTTCCACGAAAAAGTAATTATACCTGTATTAATGAGTGAAGTGCCAAAATTTCCTGAGTTCAAATCGGGTAAGCCAAAGCTTGTAAAATTCTCAAAAGATACTATTGCAGGGTTAAACTGTAATGTTCCCTGCAAGGAGTTGACGTTGATAAAGTCCTTTACCCTTGCTGAAACGATAACTTGAGCATTAGCCGGAGATGTAACTGTGTCCATAAACAAGGTTATTGCCTGTTGTCCACTTTGATTTTGTATTAACACACTGCCATTAGCAGTACTCACACTTTGTGATACGAATCCTGCATTAATAATTTCCAAAACAGTAGGGGTATTGCTGAAAGTAAGCGCAGATGTTTGTCCTGAATTGCCAATGACATTAAATTTAAGGGAAAATATAACAGCTGAATCAGGCAGATTTTGTCCTATAAGTTGTGTTTCGTACCACGAGAAAGTGATTTTTCCATTGGCACTCTGTGTAGTACCAAAATTGTTGAAATTCATATCGGGCAAACCGAAATTTTGTACCGAAGCATAAGACAACAATAGCGGGTCAAATTGAATGGTACCCTGAACAGATATAATATTAACGAAATCTTTAACCTTGATAGGTACTGTTATCTGTGATCCCTGTGCCGCTTGTTGATGTTCCATTATAAGCCAGACATCTGCCCGCACATTGTAGGCAAATGTCAAAAGGACAATACAGAGGAAAATATATATTTTTTTCATTATTAATTTAGTTTTATGCGTAAACAATTTAACCTATCTCAAAAGTATCAACTTCAATATTTTGCTGAAATATTTGCTCCTGATATTGAAGAAATAAGTGCCATTGCTCAGCTTTTGCCCGTTATTATCCATACCTTCCCAATTAATGATATGTGCACCACTATCATAAGTTTGTGAAAAATCGCTTACCTTTTGACCATAAATATCAAAAATCTCTATGGTTATATTTTCTTGTTTCGGTAAGTTGAAAATGATGTCGGTACTATTTGCAAACGGGTTAGGATGTGCTGTTACATTATAGATGATGTTGTCATTATTTTCGGAAATGCCAGTCAGATTATCAACAGAAACCTTTCCATTAAATGCGTTTATTGTCAATTCAGCTAAAGTATTGTCGTAAGCTTCCAAAGAAGTTATACTTGAATTAAATGTAAGGGGTGTAGAACTACCTGCCTGACCAATGACTTCAAAAACCATTTCAAATATCACACTGCTATCCGTTAAGGTTAAGCCATTTAAATCTTCGGTACTCCAGAGAGCGGCTAATTTACCCGTCTGTGTCTGGCTATTACCATAGCTCATGTCCAACAAAGCATTATTTGCAGAAACAAAATTCAGAACAGACGCATCCCACTCAATAGTGAATTGTAAGCCACTTATATTGTTGAAATCACTTACTTTAACAGGTATTGTTATTAGTTGAGATGGTGAAGCTTGCTGTTGATCAATTTTAAATGAAATACTATTATTGCTTAATGATTTGGCTATATTCGGATTCCAGCTGTTGTTCACATCGCCTAATTTAACGCCAATAAAATGCTGGTCAATAGCGTTACTGGCACTACTGTATGAACGCGATGCTTCAAATGGGAACGGATTCATGGGGTCAACACCTGTAAAATCTGAATTGACAAATTTCCATAAATTATTACCGGGATACTCAGTAATATTCCTCAGAATAAGTGCCCTCGTCAGTATAATATCCATATTGGTAACACTCTGAGAACCGTCAACATCGGCAGCAATAACTTTATAAGGGGAATTAAGGTGTTGTACATTCAGTATGTGTCTCTGCATCAGCACGATATCTAATGTGGAAATGCCGTTGCAAACTGTTATATCGTTGTTTTTGGAAGGTGTTATCACGTAACTTGCTCCTTGTACTACATTGAACATATAAGCTCCTGAAGTGCTGGTAATTACAGAATCTGTAGCAGCTCCGGTAAGTTTCACTTTAACTCCACTTATAAACTGTCCGGTTTCGGTGAGAATATTACCTGATATCTGAACATTAGCAGGTGTTGAATTAACAGTGACTGCAGTAGTTCCAGCAGGTCCTGTACAACCATTAACATTGGCAGTAACGCTGTAGGTTCCGCTGTAAGCAGTTAGGGCATTTGGTCTGATGGGGTTCTGAATAGAAGCTGTATAGCCATTGGGTCCTGTCCATGAATAAGTGGCATTAGGAATAGTGCTTGCATAAAGATTCAATGCACTGTTTAAAGAAACAGGTGAATTGCTTGAAGCCACCGGCGCAGCAGGGATAGGATTAGAAGATACATTTATCGTATTTGATGTTGCTGAACAGCTGTTAACAGTTGCAACAACATAATAAGAACCCGATGAAGTTACTGTAATAGCCTGTGTGGTCTGACCTCCAGGATACCATGTATTGCCGGTCGCACTGCTTGAGGTAAGAACAACAGAACCGCCTGAACAGAAACTAGTCTGCCCGCCTGCTGTAATTGTAGCCGTTACAGATGGGGCTATGGTGAATACAGCATTGCTTACATCACTTATTGATGGATTGTTATAATCTTTGATTCTTACCAGACATTGTGCTGAGGCTATGTTGGGAATTGTCCATGCATAAATGCCGCTTGTGTTGCTCAGGTTGTTCACAATTGTATTCCATGACCCTCCGTTATTGCTGGAGTATTCAATAGTATAGACATTTGAAGTGTTCGTTGCAGTCCATGTTATATTTGAGGCGTTGCAACCGGTAAGCGTCCCTCCGCCATTGGGCGATGTAACAGTAATTACAGGTGCCGGCATACCAATAGAGAAGGTGTAATCACTCATATCCGTTTTACATGTGTTGATATGGTCTGTGATACGAACAAGGCAATTAGACGACGTTATTGCAGGTATTGTCCAGTTGTAGGTATTGGATGTTATATTCTGGTTTATTATATTTGTCCATGTAGTACCTCCATTTGACGAATAATCAATATCATAATAATTAGACGCACCGTCTGATGTCCACGTAATGGGTTGAATACTACCTTGAGCAAAGCTCTGACCTCCATTTGGAGATGTAATTATCAAACATGGTTTAATGGTGAAAACTGCATCGCTCATGTCTGTTTTAAGTGAATTGCCGGTATCTGTTATCTTCACCTTGCATTGTGTTGATGGTGTGTTGGGCATGGTCCAGTTGTAAGAATGTGTCATACCAGCATCATTTAAACTGCTAATTATAGTTGACCATGTATTGCCTGCATCGGTAGAATATTCAATTTTATAAGTACCTGAGGTACCTCCTGATGTCCATTGAATAGATGTCTGGGTACATACACGCCATTCTTCAAATAAGTCATTGCCATTAGGTGTTGTAATGGTTAAGGCAGGAGCAATTGTAAACACAGCATTACTGATGTCATAAGCAGCAGGATTATTATATTCATTCACTTTAACAAGACATTTGGTAGAATAGGTAGCAGGAATCTGCCACGAATAGCTTCCTGTATTGTTAGTGGCAGAAGCAATGGGTTGCCAGGTGGCACCGCTGTCGGTAGAATAGGTGAGCGTTACAAAAGTACCGTTGAAATATTGATTGGTCCATGTAATACTGTATGTTGATGCATAATACCATGTCTGTCCTCCGTTCGGAGTAAGCAGTTGTGGCGTTCCCGGAGTAATGGTGAACGGTGCATTGCTGACATCATAGATGCATGAATTGTTATAATCTACAACTTTTATCAAACAAGTATTAGCAGGGCTATTGGGAACTGTCCACGATTGCGACAGTGAAGTGGTGTTTGAAGCAATACTTGTCCATGTGCTGCCATTATCTATAGAATAATAGACATTAAAATGTGTAGAAGTAGGTGCTGCCACCCAGCTAATAGTTTGAGTAGAACCTGCTTGCCATTGTTCACCTCCATTCGGTGTGGTGATGATGATGTCATTGTTGGGAACAACAGTGAAAACGGCATTACTGTTATCAAATATAGTTGCATTGTTATTATCAGCTACTTTTATAAGGCAGAAGGTGGATGGCGTAATACTTGTAAGGCTCCAACTATACGATGTAGAGGTCGAAGTGGATATTAATGTCCACGTATTGCCATTATCGGTAGAATATGAAATGCTGAAAGTGCCTGAAGTGCCGGCAGAACTCCAAGTTATTGTTTGTGTGGAGCACCTGGTGTATATTTCACCACCATTGGGAGCGGTAACTGTAATTGTCGGCGGGGCAACGGTAAAATTAACATCGCTCTGATCGTTAACACTTGGATTATTGTACTCACTGATTCTTACTCTGCACAGTGTTGATGGTGTATTTGGTGTTGTCCATGAAAAAGAACCACTATTGGGCGCTATATGTGAAATAGTATCCCATGATACCCCATTATTATGAGTGTATTCTATAACTACAAAACTTGAAGTCAGGTAAAGGCTGGTCCAAGTGATATTGCTTGCAACGCCTATATAACGTGTTATGGCAGTATTAGGACTGGTTACAGTAATGATATGTGCCGGTGGGGCTATAGTGAATACAGCATTGCTGACATCATAAATACACGAATTGCTGTAATCCATAACCTTTACCAACGCATTTGTCGTTGGGTCGTTAGGGATTGTCCACGAATAATTCGTAGAACTTGTTGAACTTGTTATAGTATTCCACGAAGTACCATTATTATTGGAATAATATACTGCGAATTGTGTAGAAGTAGGCTCACTGACCCATGTAATGCTGTGCCCTGTTGCTACTTGCCAGTTTTCACCTCCATTGGGAGCCGTAACAACGATATCCACATTTTTTAGAATGGTAAAGGTCGCATTACTGGAATCTAAGGTAGTTGGGACATTATTATCAATAACTTTTATTAATGCCTGTGTTGTTGGCGAATTAATAACCGGTGACCAACTTAACGAATTTGATGATGAGGTATTTATAAGTGTCCATGAAGCACCGTTATTCAATGAATAAAGAACTTTATATGTGCCCGATGTTCCTACAGAAGTCCAACTGATGGTTTGCGTTGTACATCCTTTCCAACTCTCGCCTCCATTAGGTGCGGTTACTGTTATTGATGGCGGTGCAATGATAAAGTTAACATCGCTTATGTCGTTAACAAGTGGACTCTGATATTCACTAACACGCACCTTGCACAGTGCTGATGGTGTGTTTGGAGTTGTCCATGAATAAGTTCCGTTATTGGGTGCTACGGTCGCAATAGGGTTCCATGTTACACCATTATCATAGGTATAATCAATAGCTACAAAATTGGAAGTCAGGTACTGGCTTGTCCATGTGATATTACCGGCTATACCTATATAACGTGTAACAGCTGTATTCGGGCTTGTTACTGTAATAATAGGTGTGGGTGGAGTAATGGTAAATTCTGCATTACTCACATCAAAAATACAACTGTTGTTATAGTCAATAACTTTTATGAGGCAATTTGAGGATGGGCTGTTTGGTAATGACCAGCTTACAGAAGTACTGGAAGTTCCCGTTGCTATTGTTGTCCAACTACTGCCACTATTAGTAGAGTAATAAACAGAAAAACTGGTTGATGTAGGTGCAGTTACCCATGTAATGGTTTTGGTTGTTCCAGCTTGCCATTGTTCTCCGCCATTAGGGGATGTTATAATGATGTCGGTATTAGGTGCAATGGTAAAAACAGCATTGCTGGAGTCTTTATAAGCAGCGTTGTTGACGTCAGTTACTTTAACAAGGCAGGTGGCTGTACTAATACTTGGTACAGGGCTCCATGTGTAAGATGTTGATGTTGTTGAACTTGTTAAACTAGTCCAGCTTAATCCATTATCTGTCGAATATTGTACGTTGTAAGTCCCTGAGGTGCCCGCAGATGTCCATATAACGCTTTTAGACGAGCATCCTCCATAAGTTTCGCCACCATTGGGAGCTGTTACCGTTATCCATGGTGTGGCAATTGTAAAAGTAGTATTACTCACATCGAAAGTGGCAGGGTTGCCTAAGTCTGTTATCTTTACAAGACACTGTGTAGAAGGTGTATTGGGTGTAAGCCATGAATAAGAACCTGTGTTTTGTGTATTTGCTACAACTGGTATCCATGTGCTTCCATTATTTATTGAATAGTCTATTCTAATAGCATTGGATGTTACATAAGCACTTGTCCATGTGATGCTTGATGAATTACCCACGTAGCGAGTCTGTGCTGAATTGGGATTGGTTACCGTTAAAACAGGTGTAGCAGGTGATATGGTAAATAAATTATCACTTAAATCTACCATACAGGTCGTATTGGTATGGTCACTTACTTTAATCTTACAACTTGTTGAAGGATTATTGGGTACTGTCCAAGTATATTGTCCTGTAGGATTATTATTATTATTTGAAACTATAGTTGTCCAGTTATTGCCACCATCTACGGAATAATACAAATCAAAATATTCCGAAGTTCCTGTATGCACCCAGGTAATGGTTTTTGAAGTACCAACTTCCCAGTTTTCACCGCCATTGGGAGATGTAACTGTAAGAGGTGATGTGATACTGAAAGTAGAATTGCTTATATCAAATGTTGTGGGGGTATTTACATCAACTACTTTAACTAAACATGTAGTTGAAGATAAATTGGGGACTGTCAATGAATACGTATTAGTTGTTGTGTAATATTGACCTGATGTAAATTGGAGCCAATTTAAACCATTGTCAATGGAGTAATAAATGAGGTAATAATTTGAAGTTCCTGAAGCATTCCAAGTTATAGTTTGTTGTGTACAACCTGCCCATACTTCACCTCCATTTGGAGATGTAATAGTGATGCTTTGAGCATGAGTTAATAATGTGTAAAACACTAATAATGAGAGAGATAAAAGTCTTTTCATAATATATAATTTAGGCTATTTTTTTAATAAAATTTCAGGGTGCAAAATTAGTATAATTGTTTTACTAATAAGGGATGGAAGTAATAATTAACAATTATTAAGGGAGGAAGCGGAGAAGTGCCTAAAGTGAACTAAAGTGCCTAAAGTGAGCTAAAGTTATATGACTGGAGGGAAATATTTAACGGTTAGTCAGAAAATGCAGGTTGCTGGTTAACTTTGTACACTTTCCTCAATCTTCAGTCTTCAATTCTCAAACATAAGTTTTCGTTTTGCCTTTTTCCGACTATCCTAATTGCCTACTGCCACTGCCTACTGC
>Ga0118677_10012370_pt1 | contig 12542 bp, 12 predicted proteins | sample AliMusrvi5mmetaG_FD_86154 | JGI IMG/M metagenome (GOLD analysis project Ga0118677, IMG submission 86154)
GCTTTCCGAAAAAAGTAAAGGCCGTCGATAGCCTCCTTTGAATAAAATATGATGCCCCAGTAATTCCTGTCCCCGCAATTCCCTAACTCAGTAGCCGAATTCTTAAGCAGATCGCCCATTTTAATGCAGCCACAGTAGGACTCGATTTGTTTAAGCAATTGATATTACTGCGCCATATCCCTTGGCACGACCTGTGCTGATCTGTCTTGCAAATATAAACGTAATGATACCTGCTGGATAAAAATATGAGGAGGCAGCTATGATATCAAAAGGATCGGTGGTTTATCCTGCAAAATCCTTTGAAATCGACTCTAAAGGAATTGTCTGGGACTTAGCAACGTCGCCATCAGGAACCGGCACCCTGAAGCTCTCCGGAGACCTGAAACCCGGTTGGCTGGGGAGACTTTCATCACACCTTTCGCACCAGAAAATCAACATCAGATGGGGAACTGCCAGGAAGTGCAGCTCTCTCTCCTGGGTAGCATCTTTTGAGATTGAGGATAGATACAACCACTCAGACCCGTTCAGGGGATTCGATCCGCTTCCTGCAGTTATCGGCCCCGATGAGCATCTAGAGCTGCCAACGCTAAACATCTCCGACTTTCAGGTTGAGCGTTCGACACTGAATGGAGGCTGCATCTATACGGAGATTTCTGGAAAGGACTGTATTGGCTTCCTGTTTGGGATTCTGAGGATTTTCAGTTTTTATTCCCTGTTCCCCACGGAACTGGAAATATCAACCAAGGGGATGATTGTCTTTGACAGATTCTGGTTAAAGGGGATAGGCGCTTCGGTTCCGACTTCAGACAATTTGACAGCGCTCAACGAGCGGATAATGGTGCTTTCCGGCAAGTCCCGACTGTGAAAAGATCATCAGGGTTTTTGGAACCGTCATAAGGAAGACAAGATAAAAGACAAGAGGACGCTGCAATCAGCGTCCTCCCAGTTTTCTATACTCAATTTATTTATCCGCTCGACCGCCTCGATCACATTATCTCGATTCCCGAAGGGCAGCAGCCGGAAGTACGCTTCTCCACTGCCCAGAATGCCTACGATCTCTGGCATTCCGAGCGTCGTCATTGTAAAGAGCTGGGATGCGGTGGTCTTGTTGAAGGCTGCTTGAAATATTCTCACTCTCTGAAACAGCAAAGGCCGCCAATTGGCCGCCTTTTGAAGTTAGTAAACAGCTAAACTACGTCCACTTTGTCCTCACCCATACAAATGGCCTCAAGGGAGAAGAGGATAAAATGTTGAACATTTCCCGCAAGACTCTCCGGCACAAATTGAAACAGGTAGGAAAATGTGACGTTACTCTTGTGCCTGTTATCATATGGTAACTAAAAAAAACTCTCGCCATTACGCCCCGAATCACAAAACATTTACGACCACAGACCTTAACGGACGATTTGACAGTTGGCAAAGCATTTGCCTAACACCTTACTGGCGCTTCATTTTTCAGCCTGCAGTTATTGTACGTGGCAAATCTGTTCGCATACCCGGCAGAATTATACAAAAATTGACTTTGATCAATTTATTTAGAACCAACCCGTGTGATTAGATATTATGTGATGACTTGTCGAATAATTAATGTAGGCCGGTTGAACGGTAACAAGAGTGCTGCGAGAAAGAATCAACCGTTTTGCAACTCTCTAAGATGATTTTTTTAGCTTTCTGGGATCATTTCAGTCAAGCGTGGTTGGTATGGTTGAGCTCGGGAAAAGCAAGTTGCCATCCTTCGTAGGAGATGAGGTGCAGTATGAAAAAGAAGGGAATAATATTACTTTGTATTGGCATAATTGTAATGTCACTATCGCTTGCCGGTTGCGGAGGGGGCAGTAATACAGCCGGAGGGGGCGGCGACTCAGGGGTTTCAACTTTCACTCCGCCTGTCGGTAATGCCCTCAGCACTGCAATACTTGGCGAGGGAGCGGACGGTTTAGTAACGGACAGGTATGATTTAATAGGGACGTCAGGTTTTTTCTATATCAGGAACTACGAGATTGGAAACGAGGTGGCACACAAGACTATTTATAATTCTCCACCGAGACTTACCCTTCCCGTAAGATTCATACTCCCCAACGGCAAGATCGGCGGCTGTTATACCTGTCATCGGCTGAATTATACCGCGCCTTCCTCAAATCCCCAGGTAAGAGTGCCTGTTAATCTGCCTGCAACCACAGAGGCGGAAGCAGAGCGGGGCAAACTGACGAGACTGACGGATGATGTCGCCATGGACATAAACGGCATGTGGAGTCCCGACGGTAAATATATAGCGTGGGTATCAAACAGCAGCGGGAATTACCAGGTATGGGTGATGGACAGCGACGGAAAGAACAAGCGGCAGGTAACACAGGGCCCTGCCATACACGGCTGGCAGGAATGGAGTCCTGACGGCACGAGGCTCGTGTACTGGGAGAATAATGAAACCACAGGGAAGTCGGCAATAAAGACGTCAAAAACAGACGGTAGCGATATAGTAACCATAGTTGAATCAAGTGAAGCCCTGGACAGGCCCGTATGGCGGCCTGACGGCAAGTACATAACATATGCAGGCCAGACAGGTGGCAACTGGGACATATGGGCAGCGGGCAGTGACGGCAAAGTGAGTTATAGACTTACCAGTGGGTTCGAGATGGAGACCAACCCGAAGTGGAGTCCCGACGGTACACGGCTTGCGTACAAAATAGCGCCCATAGACGCTGATTATCCACTGACGCGTGAGTACTTCATGACCTTTCCGAACGGCTTCAGCTCGCCGGTAATACAGGGGTGGAACGGGCCGCAATCCATACAGATGAATGATTGGAGCCCGGATGGGAAACTTATAGCATATACGGCTGAGGCGGTGAGTTCCAGTTCAGGGGAGGCTAAAGTATCCTATCTGGCGGTAGTCGGGGATATCAACGGGGGATATCCTGTTGTACTATCCGGCAATAAGACCCTTGGAGACCGAGGTCCTGTATTCTCTCCTGACGGCAGGAGGATAGCCTTCTGGTCCTGGGACTTGAACTACAGGGCAACCTTATGGATAGTGAATGCGGACGGTACGAATCTGCGGCAGAAGACATTTGCCGGGTTTGACATGAATCCAAGGTGGAGTCCTGACGGAACGAAGCTTTTGTTTGAGTCAAGCAGGAACGGAAATATGGACATCTGGATTATGTCTGCAGATTAAAAGATCGGTATTATTTTAGCAAAACCGGCAGTTATACGACGGTGTAAATAATGTTGGATAAAGAGGGGGGAGAGCAGGAACATAAATGATTTCAGAGGCATATTGCATTGTGGGTAAAAAATCAAAATTTTTTAGGAGGTAAAATGAAAAGAGTCATATTAACTCTGTGTTTGTGCATGTTGATAATAACCGCCGGTTTAAATGCCGCGGCAGCAGGTGAAATGAAAATTGGCGAGCCAGGAGAAGGGGGATTCCGGGAATATCTTTTTATGGATAAATTCTCTGAAAAAGAGGCGCCTGAAATGGCAGAGCTGTTGGCATTAGCAATAGAGAAAGGACGGTCTATTGTCTTTCAGCAGTTGCCAAAAATAAATAATCCAGAACTTGGCGACAAGGAATTTACAGCAGATTATTTTGAAGGGAAACTTGTACCACAGTTGAAACAGAGAATTGATGCCCTCACCCCTGCACAAAAAGCATCCTTTGACAAATTCCTCTGGTCGGCGAAGCTGACAATCGCTTTAAATCAGGATAGGATTAACATGAAAGGCGCTGGTTTCAAACATTTCCTGCCTGCTATGTGGGCACGTGAGACAGCCGCGATATTCCAGATTAAAACAGGGATAATAATAAAACAGCCTGCCAATCTATACAGAAATCCTTGTAACAAGCCTGATGACGCCGAGAAAAAGGTATTGACCAGATTTACCATGCAGGATTATGACAAGAAGGAATATGGAGAAATGTCCATGATAGGCAAGCAGAAGGTTTATCGCCACTTCAGACCTGTCTTTATGTCGACAGGATGTTTGGGTTGCCATGGTGATAAGCAAGGTGAGTTGGATGTTTTAGGCTTCAAAAAAGACGGCCTTAAGAGCGGAGATGTAAGGGCTGCCATAAGTGTTACGGTTCCAATCAAGTAATTGCTGCAGGTAAAGCTAAAGTTCCGGGCGCACGCTCTTCTGCGCCCGGACCCTCTCTAGGCACATCGGCGTGCAAATACGGCGCTACGGGCACACCCAATGGACGTTGTCTATTTTTCACTAACTTCCCTCAATCCCTGAATTAAGCAACAAACAACGTCCCCTTTGACTCCACCTTTTTAAATTACGCATGCCGTTCCCGGAATTTGGTTTTTACCGGAATGAGTTCCCTCCAGGAGCAGACATACTCAAACTGTTTTTTTGACGTACATCATTTTTTTGACTCCAGATTGCATATATTCTCCGACACATCATTAATCCGGCGCACATTGCAGTCGCCATGGAGAAGGAGAGAACAATGGGAAATTGTGGATGCGGCCACGCTGTCGGCGATGGGCCGTTTGCTGAAGGTAGGAATCTGGTGGAGTTTGTTTCACGCGCCCATGGAGGCGCCCTCAAGAGCAGGCCGCTGCCCGAAGGCGGATTACAGACGACCTGCCAAGGGTGTGGAGAAGCTTTCACTCTGGCCACTTTTGTAGCCAGCTGTCCGAAGTGTGGCGGGATTCATGCTGTTTCACCGCCACGCTGCGAAGATCCGGCGAATATCCAGTTTGCCGGGGTCGATTATCGGTTGCCATAGCTGTCGGTAACAACAAACAACCGGCGCTGAATATGGCTCGGCTTCAGGAGCATCCATGCTTACCACCAGCGAATATGCAGTTACCATCACCATCTGGGTTTTGACTCTGGCCGGAGTCTTCTTCGGCGGTCGTGCCGCCTGGCGGCGCAGACGCCAGAAACGTGCGGATGGGGAGAAGCAATAACCCTACACTGTGCGACCTTACAAAGGGGGAACAGGCTACATTTCCAAAAAGCAGCCTGAACCCTTTTTCTTTGCCCGGTACCGTAATTCATTTACTTGACAGGGGTCAATTACCTACGTCCTGTCTCTGCGTTATGCTGAAATCATGGGAAACGGTCTCAACATCCAAAGGAGAAGCGTCATGATGGAATCAGCATATGAGCAGATGATATTCACTTCCGAAACAACTGTTGGTGCGCTCGTTGCCGACGACTTCCGCACCGCCGGGTCTTTGAAAAACACGGCATCGACTTCTGCTGCGGCGGCAGGATATCACTGGCCGAAATCTGCCGGGAAAAGGGGATCAACCCGGTCAAGCTTCAGCAGGAAATCGCCGAGGTAAAAAGCACGCCGGTCGATCGGAGTCATAATTATGCCGCCTGGGCATTGTCGTTTCTGGCCGATTATATTGTCAATACACACCACGCCTATCTCAACGAGAATACCGCGCAGATAGCAGCCTACGCCGACAAGATTGCCGAGGTCCACGGCAGCCGCCATCCCGAGGTGATAAAGATCGCCGCAATCTTCGCCAAGATAGCCACCGATATGTCGGCCCATCTCCATGAGGAAGAGGAGGTGCTTTTTCCGGCCATCAAAAGGGTCGACACTGCCAGAAGAGCAGGCAATAAACCGGAGGCAGCGGATTTGGAAACAATCAGGTCATCCCTCATCCGTCTTGACCATGAACATCAGGAGATTGGCGATGCTGCCCACGCCATACGTCACCTTGCAGATGGATATACACTACCGGAAGATGTCTGCAATACCTTTGCGGTCACTTACAAGAAGCTTCAGGAGTTCGAGGATGATCTCCACAAGCATGTCCACTTGGAAAACAATATCCTCTTCCCGAAGGCGGCACGACTTTAGCTTGGTGTTCTTGATCCTCCAGGCAAATTCTGTGGACAAATCAGGTTTGAGTTCACTGGTGAGTCGGTGGTGCGGGAAAAACCGCTTGATCTCTACAAATGAAAAGGCGGCCACTGGCCGCCTTTTGGATTAAGTAAACTGCCCCCGGAATTCCCGGGCAGGAAGCGTCCTATACCGGCTCCGTCTCGGCAATGCAAGGCTGATCATAATCCTGCTCAGTTGCTTCTCCCTCGAACTCCTCGGTGTCAAGATACGGTGCCGACCTTCTCCCCAGAACCGCTATCACCTTGCCGCTGATCACTCCGCCGACGGCGGCGAGCACGACCGTTATCAGCACACCGATAAGTTGTGCCCCGATATTGATGCCGCCGACAACTAACAGGGCGGCAATCCCTCCAAGGATCCCCGGTAGACCGTGCAGATAGAGCACGCCGCAGGTATCGACCTTTCTGGTCATTTCCGTCAGCCTTGACTGAATGGCTGCAAAGCCGAAGGTGGAGACGATCCCTGCCAGGATGCCGATCACAAAGGCGGTGCCAGGAACAGCCTGGTCGCAAGTTGAGCCGATGGCCACGCCACCGGCCAGCGTCGCGTTGGCGATGTCCGCCGCCGAGATCTTGCCCCGCAGCCTGACCGACGCAAAATAGGTGGCCAGCGTCGAGCCACACAACGCCAGTATGACGTTGACGGCCGTTTTGGGTACATCCCCGGGGGCAACCAGCGCCGCACAGAAGCTGGGCCAGAATACCCACAGCACCATGCTGCCCAGCAGGGAATACCGGTCGCTGGTGTCATCGCACTCGATCGAAGTGTCATACTCCTTCAGGGTGGTCATCGAGGCGGCCACCCCAAGGCCGAAGATGGCGCCAAATGCGTGAATAACGATAGATCCGCCGGTGTCTACCACCTTGCCGCTTATCAACCCCAATCCTCCATTGAGCACGATCCATTCGTTCACGGCATACAACGGGACAAACAGGAGGCCAAGTAGCAGGTACTGCCCCATTTTCAGACGCCCAAGCACGGCCCCGGCGCAGATTAACAGGCTGGCAGCAGCGAATTCGGCCAGAATCAGTTTGTCGATAAGCCCTTCCGGGTTGCCGATACCGAAAAAACTCTCTTTTAGAAAGTACAACGGGATTGAAACGCTGACCAGCAGGTAGGTTGCCGTCAAGGCCGAGCGGCCATATTTTTTGACGAACACCATCAGGAAACCAAATCCTACCAGAAGCATGGCCATGATATGAATGGCGCGGTTGTATTTCTGGACATCGTCCAGTACCGCAAGGGTAATGCCTGAAGTTTCGGCAGCATTGACTGTTCCGTAGGCATAAAGAATAAATATGGCAAACAGCAATACATTTATTGTGTAGTTTTTCATGGAGATCTCCTTTGTGTCTACCCAATTAGCACACAATTTGAACGTATACAACAATATATTGTTGATAAATTAGTCACATGCTGCATATAATTTATGCAGCATGTGTATTCCTGATACCGTAGAATTGGCGTTCAAGGGAGTATTAGAGGCGCTTCAATTTATTTGCAATCGTATCCGGCATGTGAAGGAGATATTGCCATGAGAGCGATAGCGAGTATTACTGGTCAAACAGAACGGGCCTTGGTAGTGAGCTTGGTACGCTCGCCGTCATGTTTTCATGACCGGCCACGGTTTTATCGGCCTGTAAGACGCACTCGTAGTTGTCATGGCAACATGTACCATCTGGGGTTAGACATCACACAAAAAAGGCGACCAATCGGTCGCCTTTTTTCTTCTGCAGGGTGCCCCCGCACACTTCTCACGGTCTCCGGCCAGCTCCACCGGTGTCCGGTCTTGAGGGCGAGGCGCTCGGGTACGATCTTATTCCTTGGGATCTTTATCACTGCAAGATCGGCAGGATTGCCTGATTTTTGTTATCATATCATTGCGAACTTCCCCATCTCATGATACTCTTTTCCTCATGACAGACAGCAATCTTGTAAAAAAAGCAGCGGTGGCTACATCACCGGAATTGACCGATAAAGTAATTTTCTATTTTGTCGATCACGGGATGCAGATTCTCACCGCTATTGTCCTGATGGGCGCTGGTGTGTTCATTGCCCGCTGGATCGGCAATCTCATACATCGCTGGCTGAAGTCAAAGGCTTATGATGAGCCGGTCAGCAATCTCATCGTCAAGGTTGTCAAGCTCCTGATCATAGGATTCATAGGGCTCATGGCGCTTGGCCAAATGGGGGTGCAGATCACGCCGCTTATAGCCGGAATCGGCGTGGCCGGGGTTGGCGTCAGCCTTGCCATGCAGGGGATCCTCGGCAACCTTGTTGCCGGACTGACGATCATTTTTTCAAAACCATTCACAATCGGTGAATATATTGAAGTTCTCGGGGCATACGGGCAGGTAACAGAAATAGACTTATTTTCCACCATCCTGCTGCATTCGGACAATTCTCGTGTTATTGTCCCCAACAGGAAGATTGTGGGTGAAATACTCCACAACTACGGCAATATTCGTCAGCTTGATCTGGCTGCAGCCATAGGATACAGTGCGGACCTCACACTGGCGCTCTCGATTGTGAATAATATCCTGCAGCAAAATCCCAATGTTTTAACGGACCCCGCTCCTGTTGTCGGTATAGTTGCCCTGAACGAATCATCTATCTCCTTGGCGATCAGGCCATGGGTGAAGGTTGAAGATTTTGTTCCCACGCAGGCTGCAATCTACCAGGCTGTGATAGAAAGTTTCCGGGACCATAAGATCGAAATTCCGATTCCCCGTCGTGACATTCACTTTCTGAATACGTCCCCCTGATCCCTCAGAGTTTGTGACCCTCCAGCGTAGAGGACGGCTAAGCAAGCAGCAGCGAGATAGCATGCAGCAGCAGGCCGATAAGGCCGCCGACCAGGGTTCCATTCATCCTGATAAATTGCAGGTCGGAACCGATGCTGAGCTCGATCTCGTTGGTATAGTCATCGTTTTCCCACTTTTGCACCGTGCCTGAAATATGCCCGGCAATCGCAGTTCGCAGCGTATCCCCATAGTGCAATACCAGCTTTTCAAGGTGTTCATTCAAAGAATCTTTCAACCCCCGGTTTTGCGACAAGGTATTACCGAGGCCTGCAACAACTGCTGAAATTTTCTCCTGCACCTTTGAATGTGGCTGTTGCAGGTCATTGCTCAGCCAGCTCTTTAGATCGTCGCCGATGCTTTTCGCATAATCGGCTATTGACTGGTTATGAACAACTTCAAGCTTGATCGTCTCGACCTTGTTCCGAAGCATCGGGTCGGATTTCAGCCTGGCAATAAAACCGGTCACTGCTGTGTCAAATCTATACCTCACCTCATGGGTTGGATCGGCATTAACCTCCTGGATAAATGCGTTTATCCTGTTTACGATCTTTTCACCCGCCCCTTTGGAAAACTGGCTCCGGTTGGGGATGAAGGCACTCAGAAGCGGATATTCCTTCGTACACATGTCGGCGATGGAGTTGGCCAGTCTGGTCTGAGCTTCTTCGGTCGCCAGCCACGCGGCAAAGCGGTTCATCAGGTCATCAAGTACGATCTGATGGCGATTATCTTTTCTGAGTGTATCGAGAATCGACCCGGCGGAAGTGGAGAGGTCGAAATTTTCAATCCGGCTGTTCAGGGCGGCTCTCAACAACTGCTGCACGCGTTCGTCATCGACAAAATCCAGGGAATCGGCAAATAAGCGGGTCAACCCTTTGGCCAGGCCGGCGGCATTATCCCTCGATATCAGGTAAACGGCCAGATGCTCGGCCGGATTGTACTCTCTCAGTTTGGCGATCAAGGTATCGCTGGCAAGAAACTTGTCACGGATAAAGCCGGCCAGATTTCCGGCAATTGCGTCCTTTTTGTTCTTAATGATGGCCGTATGCGGTATCGGCACACCCAATGGGTGGCGGAACAGCGCCACAACCGCAAACCAGTCAGCCAAGGCGCCGACCATGGCCGCTTCCGCAAAAGCAGCAAGCCACTCCCAAGCGCTATGTCCCTTCTGGGAGCGGGCGACCACAAACAGTATGGCTGCGCCAATCATCAATCCCGTGGCTATTCTCTTATTTCTGGTCAATATTCGTTTTCTTCTGTCCACACGTGTCCCCAGATTTGCTTTGTATTCCTACCTGGCTAAAATAAAAACCGCTTCATCAGGCAGAAGCGGTTTTCCCTTGCGCAATAGTTTTATGACATGGCTGCGGTGTTTTTGTCAACGCTGTACAAAGAGTGAACAGGCTATTTTTTGAAAATGTAGCATGTCCACTTGTTCTTTGTCCCGCCAAAATCGAATCTTCAAATGCAAAACCTAACCCCACAGACTTTCCCTTGTAGGCTTTTTTACAAACAAGTATTCCTCTATTCGCGTATTTGTTTATTGACTTCTCGAACATAAAAGCGCGTAGTGATATTACGTCTGGATTACATCAGACAAAATCGAAAAGCAGAATTAGGAGAAAGTACACATGGTAAACGGAACAGTGAAATGGTTTAATGACAGCAAGGGTTTTGGTTTTCTTGAGCAGGAAAATGGTGATGATGTATTTTGTCATTTCTCCGCTATCGCGGGCGACGGATTCAAATCGCTTGCTGAAGGTGATAGTGTGACGTTTGAAGTAACCAAGGGTCCGAAAGGGCTTCAGGCCTCAAATGTAATGAGAGTCTAAACTTCGACTCCAGCAATCATGAAAAGCCCCGAGGGAACTCGGGGCTTTTTTTATGGGTAAATCTCAAGGAAAAATAGGACGAAAACGGGGACAGGTTGTTCTTTTTATAAGGCATCCTGTCCCTGTTTTGCACCTCTGTTTTGCACCAGTTTCATTTTTCGCCGCGCTATCTGGGTATGGGGGATACGCTACGGGCGGAGTTTGGACTATGACAGGCAGAGGTAGTCGCGCACAAACTCAACCTTCGACGGCCTGACCCCGACAATCGTGACAGCAGCCTTTAATGGGTGTCCCACAACCTCTCCGCTGAAACAAACCTGTTTTGGGCAACAGACCGTATAGCCGCGACCCCCATGGTTTTACCGTCGAACTTTACTGGTTTTTAGCCCGCAACCATGACAGCGTTTTTCCGATACCTGACGTTGACAGGTCTCGCACCAGTACTGAAGTTGCATATCTCTATCGCATGCAATGCAGGTCAAGTCAGATTTCTTTTCACTACTGCAACATTCCTCTTTGTCCACAAATCCTCTTATAAACGCTATTGTCCAGCCACCATATTCAGACTTTAACCACGATCTTGCCTTTTTGCTGGTTGGATTCCATGTACCTGTGGGCTTCAACAATACTCTCCAAAGGAAAAGTACGGTCTATGATCGGCTTCAATGTCCCGTTTTTAAGCCCGCTGTAGATGAATTGTTTGCCGCGGGCAAGTCTATCGGCATTTTTCACGATTTCGAACAGTGTGTATCCCCGCACTGTCAAGCCCTTGGCCAGCGCTGCAAACAGGGGGAATGTGGCGGGTGCCGTCGACAATGCACCGTATTCGAAGATAGTCGCACCGGGAGCCGCAGCCCCGGCCAGTTCTCCCAGCAGCGGTCCGGCAACGGGGTCAAAGGCCATGTCAGCACCTTTTCCAGATGTAATAGCCATCACGCTTTCAACCAGGTCCTGTTCGTCAGTCACTATGACGTGATCTGCCCCCGCACCCAAGAGAGAGTTTTTTTTATCGGCGCCGCGAGTAATGGCAATGGCGGTCGATCCGACTGACTTCGTAATCTGAATCGCGGCCAATCCCACGCTGCTGCTCGCTGCTGTGATCAATACGGTGTCATTTTTCTGTAATCTCCCGAATTCAATGAGTGCCCCGAATGCAGTCATATACTGCATCCAGATCGCAGCGCCTTCTGCCGGGGATAGATTCTCGGGATAATGAGCAACTGCGTAGGCCGGAACGACTGCGCTTTCTCCGTAGACGCCATAATCGCCAATTGAAAATGAAGGGATGGTACTCACTCTGTCGCCAATTTTTATTCCGGTAGTGCCGGGCCCGACTGCATCTACGATACCTGCCGCTTCGTAGCCGAGTCGTGAGGGGAACACCGGATTTTCCAGGTATTGTCCCTGCCGGAACATGACTTCTGCGCGATTTAAGCCTATGGCTTCAACTTTGAGACGAACCTCGCTCACACCCGGCTCCACAAGAGGTAACTCCTCGATTTTGAGTACCTCGGGTCCACCAGTTTCGTAAAAACGGACTATTTTTGGCATTGTGTTTCTCCCTTCTTATGTAAATAAAATTACGCCGGCGGCTTCTCTCATCGGTCTTGGATATAATTATACACTATCTTTTTATATTTATGACTCCACGGTGATAATTTTATGCAAGAATTTATTTAAACCAGAAAGTCCAATCAGTAACATAAGTTCAACTTAAGTTCAATAGCAAAATAGATTGTTTCCTTTTAGGGGACATGGGTATGAAACGTAAAATCCTATACATAGAAGATGAGCCTTACCTGGCCCGGATAGTTCAGGATACACTGGAACTGAAGGGTTATGATGTGCTGCACAAGAAAGACGGTGCCAGAATTATTGACCATGTGAACAGTTTTGTGCCCGACATCTGCCTGCTGGATGTGATGCTGCCTGATATTGATGGCTTCAGCCTTGCCAGCCATATCCGGAACCTTAACCCTCAATTGCCCATAATTTTCCTTACATCAAAAACACAGCCCAACGATATAGTAA
>Ga0118677_10012372_pt1 | contig 12539 bp, 7 predicted proteins | sample AliMusrvi5mmetaG_FD_86154 | JGI IMG/M metagenome (GOLD analysis project Ga0118677, IMG submission 86154)
GTCCAAAGCCGCCACTCGTGAAAGTTTCCCTCCCGACCTTCGATTTCAATGGCGTTGGCCATCGCGCCTTCGAGAAACAGATTGCAGAAGCCGGTGCATAGGGCGTTCTCATCCTCCGCGCCGTCCATTATTTTTGCGCGATTATGAGCCACCCAGTGTTCTTCCCAATGCGGAGCGGCGGAATGCAGCGCGGGATAGCCGAAGTCGTGATACCAGGTCCGGTCAAAGGCCACTAATTGCAGGTCGCCGAAGTCGTCGTGCCGATGGATCGGCTGGCAGACGAAATGGAGGAAGGCGGCCGCCTGTTCCCGGCCGACGCCGGGCAGACGCAGAATGCCGATGCCGCCCTGATCGAGTAACGTCCCCTCCTGCGGCCACGGCGTGTGATCGTCCTGGAGCAAGCGCACGGCCTCGGGTTCGCTGTCAGCAATGCCCAGCTTCCGCAGAACCCGGGCATGGTCCAGGTTCGGCAGGCGATGAAACGCTTCGCGATATAATACCGGCGCCGGCACCCATCCGGTCCAGGCCAGACAGTCGCCGTCCAAGGCGGGAACCCGCGGACGTCCGGCCGCCATGGAGCCGGGACTTCGATCGTCGCCATAGACGGCCGCCGTACGATCACACAACGTCGTTGTGGCGAACGGCAAGGCGATCAAGGGGAACTTGGGATCCTGGCTGATCGCCGGATAGCGGTCGGTCCGGACCACCTCAGGCCGAAGACGGCGTAGTCCCTCGACATGCCGGTCGAGAAGATAGGCCCCGAAGGCGTGGTTGACATTATAGCCACCCGAGGCTTCGTAGCCCACACCATCCGGGTAGAACCCGTTCGCGATAAACGTCCGAAGTTGGTCATCGCAGGTGTCATACATGAAATCAAGCAACTCGCCCATATCCGGGCGATCCAACACCCGCAAACAGATTAGGGTTCCGACGCTGGTCCCGGGACAGTTGGTCGAGCTATAGCCATCGAGATGGTGTTGGATGAAGGCCGCCAGCATTTCCTCGATTAACTGGAGAACGTCCGACGGCTCCGCGACCGCAACACCGAGCGCCTGGAGTTGGGTCACCAGGACACGGTCTTTGCTCAACCACGGATAGGCCGCGTCGTAGGCTGTCGCCAGCATGGCGGCGATACTGGGCATGGAGATATGGTAGTGGATGGTACCACTGGCATAGGGCCGGCCTCGGGGCAAGGGGGAGATCGCGACCGTGTCGGCGGGTCCCCAGAGTCCCATCTCCGTCATGGCCACATGTGATCCGTGACGGAACTGCGGCACGGCGGCCAGGTAGAGCTCTTCGACCGCCTGTCGCGCCAGGAGAAGCCCCAGCCGACGGGCAACGGCGGGCCGGTCCGCATCCAAGGCGATCAGCCGATTAGTCAGGTGTGAAATATAACCGCTGAAGCGGTTGATTTGAAACCAATTGGCGCACGACACGAAGGTAAAAAGGTTCCCTTTGGGATCGACATAGCCGAAGCCATCATCCGGCGTGTCGCCGGAAATGAAATCATTTTCCAAAACACGATTGGACGGATAGGTTTCCTCTCCAATCGGGCACTGGCAAAGAGCCTGCCCCGGCTCATGTTGGGTTCGCCAGGAATAGAAACTGTCCTGCGCAAACAGGGCGGTTCCGTGGCGGGGACAACCTTCCTTCATATTTACACTGCCGCCGCGGGGCATTTCAGATGGCGGCAATTGCGCCCACGCGACCGCCTCGCTGCAGGACAATATCCAAGGGGTCGGTTTCGTCTCCTCGGCGGATAAAGTCGGCGGGGTAAAATCGGGCGCCGACACGAAGGTCTGTCCGCGCTTGGTGCGTTCAAAAGCACCGCCGAGAGGCCAGCGCCGGGGAAAAACCGTGTCGTTCAGGCGATGCGTCGTCCTGAGCTCCTCCAGAGTCCGGACCCCGATCACGGCACTCGTCGTGCCATCCGCATCGGCGACCGTCACTTGATGTGTTCCAGCCTGCGCGGGCGCGGCCAGGTAGAAGCAGGTCACGCCATCACGGGGTGGAGCCGTTTGAAGAACACGAAAGGCGCCGCCGTCCAGGGTGACTGGACCACGGGACCGGACCGGAAGACGAAACGACCGTTGCGTCATGATTTCACGCGGGGACCACAGAATTTCAGGTGCCATGAGATATTTCCTCCAAATGCGAATCACTGTGGCATACTCCCGCACGGCTGTCGAGTGTCGGGGGGTATAATTGTCAGAGTCACCGGCGTTCCACAGGGACGCCTAGGTTGTAGGGGCTTAGGCTTTAGGCTATTAGGTCAAACCACAAAACGCGGTGTATACGAAATCGGACATGACCGCAGGTTTAGGCAGGTCGAATTTTTCTGTTTCTGGAGCCAGCCCTCGGCGTGCCCACCGTAGTGCTTGGACGAAGGCGGGAGCGGTCGGGCCACCTCGGAAAAGCAAGCCAACGGGATCGTTCCGGCAAAGGTCCCGCTGTTACTAATTTCGGTTTGCCGCATCCTGAAAATAGCGTACTATCGCCCACAAATGCACGCACTGGCCGAAACCATCACGGAAAATGACCGCTCCGAGGCTGATTTCACGTCTCAGGACTTTCAATTCCTGCTTTCGATACCGGAGAAGCTGCGTGTCTGTTTTTTTGCCTCAGCAAACCCGCAGCAGCAGAAGGACTTATGCCAATTCCTTACGCCACCGCACGTCGCCGACCTCATGGGTTCAATGTTCCGGCTTCACCGCAAGAGCATTCATTTACTCGACGCCGGCGCTGGTTTGGGTATCCTTTCAGCCGCTTTTGTTCGTCGCCTTCTCCTTCGCAAAATACCGCCGCAGCAGATTACGGTTACCGCCTTCGAATTGGACCCAGCGCTTGTTCCCGGACTTGAGGAGACTTACGAAGCTTGCCGTGTCGCCTGCCGTACACGGAATATCGACTTTTCCGCGATTATTCACAATACCGACTTCATTGCCGATGGCGCAACGATGATGCGAAATGATTTCTTCTCAGGAACACCGCAGGTTTTCGACGCAGCCATCGTGAATCCCCCTTACGGAAAACTCTCCGCCACGTCCACAGGGCACCGCCTGCTACGGAGTGTTAAAGCCGAAACAACCAATCTATATTCGGCCTTCTTGAATCTGATTATCGGCTTGCTGGGACCACAAGGCGAACTCGTCGCCATCACCCCGCGTAGCTTCTGCAATGGTCCCTACTTCAAACCGTTTCGCCGAAGACTTCTGACAGAAATGTCGATCCGCAGAATTCATGTCTTCGAATCCCGCTCTGCCGCTTTTAAGCACGACAATATCTTGCAGGAAAATGTCATTTTACGCGCCATCAAGCAGTCCGAACAGCCCGAATCCATCCAGGTTTCGCAAAGCTCGGGTAGCGTCGCGGATAAAGTTTCCAGTCGCATTTTTCCGGTCACCGAGATTGTTTCACCCACTGATTCCGAGGCTTTTATCCATATTCCGACGTGCGCAAAACACCTTGCCGCGCGGGACCAGGTGAAACGCCTGAACGCTACCCTTTCGGTACTCGGCCTGACGGTCTCGACCGGTCGGATTGTCGACTTCCGCGCACGTGCATTCATCCGACAAGAACCCGAATCCGGCACCTGTCCGCTGATCTATCCCTGCCATTTTTCCGGCCTTTTCCTGAAATGGCCAAAGGAACGGTCCCGCAAGCCAAACGCGATTCTGGACAACGACCAAACCCAAAGCCTTCTCATTCCAGCCGGTGTTTACGTCCTGACCAAACGATTCACATCGAAAGAGGAACGACGCCGGGTGGTAGCCTGCATTTATGATCCGGCACATGCACCCGGCCAGCATGTCGGATTCGAAAACCATCTGAATTATATTCATGCTGACGGAAGGGGCCTCGACATAACCCTGGCAAAAGGTTTGTGGGCCTTTCTCAATTCCTCGATTCTTGACCTGTATTTCCGCCAATTCAATGGTCATACCCAGGTGAACGCAACCGATCTGCGCAATGTGCGCTTCCCCACTACCGCTCAATTGCGCCGTATCGGAAGTGTTGTCGGCGAAGATTTATTAGAACAACAGGACATTGACGGGATTGTGACAAGGGAGTTAAACGCATGAGTTCAGCATCCGGCAAGGCAAAACCACGCGGCGCGCAAAAACTGATGGAAGCGATGGCCCTTCTCCGTGCACTGGAGTTCGCACCAAAGCAAAGCAACGAGACCGCCGGATACGTCCTGCTCGCCCTTCTCGGCCTTGGCCCTAACGACGATTGGGGTTCCGGTCAGAACCCACTTCGTGGAATTACCCCCATCATCAATTTTGTGGCCGATCAGTATCGCCTCCGATACGCCCCCAATACCCGTGAAACGATCCGCGATGAGGCCGTGAAGTATTTCGTCGAAGAGGCGCTTCTCGTGAAAAATCCGGATGACCCGAATCGACCCACCAACAGCGGCAATACTGTATACCAGATTGAATCTACGGCGCTTCGCTTGTGCCGAACATTTAAGACCGCCGCTTGGACCGCTACCCTCAAGCGATATCTCAACGCCAGAGAAAAGATCAAGCGAGAGCTGTTGCGAACCAGGAGAATTGCACGCATTCCGGTGCATCTGCCATCGAGCGAGGAAATCACGCTATCACCAGGCGGCCAGAACCCCCTGATTAAGGAGTTCATCGAGCATTTCTGCGCGCGGTTCGTTCCGGGCGGTGTTGTTCTTTATGTCGGCGATGCGGAAAATAAGTTCCAATATTTTGAGACCGCCTACTTCGAGCGACTCGGGGTCGTTATAGACACCGCCGCCAAGATGCCGGATGTTGTCATCCACGATCCGAAACGCAAATGGCTGGTCATCGGCGAAGCCGTGACAAGTGCCGGAGTGGTGGACGGGAAACGGCGGCGGGAACTCAAAAAACTTTTTGCTGGTTTCCGAAAGGGCCTTGTATTTGTAACCGCCTTCAAAACACGCGCTGCAATGGGCCGGTTCCTGAGTCAGATCTCATGGGAAACGGAAGTCTGGATTGCCGAAGATCCGGACCATGTCATCCATTTCAACGGCGAACGGTTTCTGGGACCCTATTCTGATACCGTTCTCACCTGAACCATTCTGTTAATGCGGGAGGCTGCGGACGGATAACGAAAGCCCTCCAATGGCGGGGAAAAGTTCATATCCGAAGCAGTGAAGAGGCCCGGTCTTCGATGATGCCGGCCACGCGGCCTACGGTCGCGGCATCGTTCGTGGCGCTTCGCACGTCCTTATCCCGCAGTCCCGCGAGGGTCTTACCGCAGAGGTCCACGATTCGTTCACGCAGCATGGGCCAGCCCAAACGGGCTTCCTGTGCCATTTTCTGCCAGTGCGTGGGCGTGATGTTCTCGATGGATTCGCTGGGGCCTATCTTCATTGCCGGAGTCTTGGACAGTTCCGGCCAGGCCAGAGTACAAACCAGGTCATAGAGCGGGGCAAGCCGCCGTTCGCCCTTCCGGTAGAGCATCGAGTAGTTCTTGCCGTGGGCGTCGGCGTTCCCAATCAGAACGTTGAAGATCAGTCCGTCGAGAAAGTCCCGGATGTCCAAGGCGGGGACGGTGGACCACTCGCGGAGCAGGCTGATGCAGTCCCGAATCAGGGGACCGCCTTCCTGCTGGTATTTCCGTTCCGGGGGGATTCCCAACGCCTGGCAAAAATCCTCCTGGTGAATACGCGTGATCGCGCCGTTCGGGTCGATGATCCGGTCATATCGCTCAACGACGATGCACGGCTTGTTGCCAACCGAACGGGTGAGGACGGGAGGAACATTCAAGCCGACCGCTTTCGCCAGCGTCATGCAGAGCACCTCATTAGCCACCAGTCCGGGAAATCGCTCGGGCTCCGGCTTGACGATGTGCGTGCTGGGTGTGTTTCCGAGAGGCAAGGCGATGGTGGCTTCCTGAATCACAACCGGCAACTTGGCTTGCGATCCGGCCAGCGAAAGTCGCAGACCTTCACGGCCCGCCATCAGCGGGCGGCGGGGCAGTTCCGCAATGATGTCGTCGAGTTCCTTCTCGTTCAGTTCGCGCATGCGCTTGTCGCCCAAAGTTGGAGGCGGCCCGCCTTCAGGCCGCAAACTGACCGCCCCCGCGCATTCGCCGCCGATACGTTCCAACAGGGCGAAATCGTTGCTCGCGCTGATTCCGAGTATTGCCGCAATCTGCTGCCTCGGTCCCTCGTCAGGGAGAATACCGGCAAAGAAAGGACGTGCCTGTTTTCCCCGAAACGGATCGTTCCGCAGGGGCAGCGACCGTGACAGGGGTGTGGAATCCTGCTTGTTCAGCCAATCCGCTCCGTATCGGAACTCGAGCAGTCCGCTGTCGTCCTGGTCGAGAGACCCGACGGGCTCGCTATTCAGATAGACCATCAGCCGCTTCATGGCATTTTGCCTCCGGTCTCATCTCCGCCGAGGATCGTCGTTTCGATGACAAGCCCCAGCGATTGCAACACCTGAAGGGTCTTGCCGATTTGGCAGGTAGGCTTACCCTTCTCCAGATCGACGATGAACCTCAATCCCGAGCCGCAGGTCATAGCCAGTTCTTTCTGGGTAATTTTCAGTTGCTTGCGCCGCGTTCGGATCGCCGTTCCGATCTCTTCTGTGGTTTTGATATTCATAGTTCCTGATCGGGAATATTACACACGATACTTAATAAATCAATCAATAAATTACCGTTCGGTAACTTTATTATAAAACTTATCAAATAGTGCCTAAAAGTTACCGAACGGTGCATTTTTGGTGACACAACTACAAGTCAGCGGGTAGGAGGATCAACGACATCTGCAATGCAGTTGAAGTTCAATCACTGAACGGCGAGTACGATTTCTGGGGTGGGCCGGGGGCTCCGACCACGGCCTCCGGAGCGAACAAGGGAAGAGAGCCCGCCCTCGGAGCGGTCGGGCCACCTCGGAAAAGCAAGCCAACTGGATCGTTCCGGCTAAGGTCCCGCCGTTACTAATTTCGGTTTGCCGCATCCTGCAAATAGCGTACTATCGCTCCCAAATGCACGCACTGGCCGAACCCATCACGGACCATGACCGCTCCGAGGCTGATTTCTCGTCTCAGAACTTATGAACCATAAAGACAACATGATTGCCGCTCTTTCACGGCGAACACCTGAAAGAGCCGTGCCGATTTGGGAGTTGGAGTTTCAAACCTGGGATGCAGCTTCCGGAAAACATGTCGTGTTGGGTCATGAATTTGAAGCGCTCTCCCTGTCCGCGCAAGATCGGGCCATGTATGCCAACGCCGAGATCATGCTCAACGTCGCAAGTGAATTGGAGTTTGCGGCACTGACCGTTCCCAACTCCTATTGGACTTATACCCCGGGCCAACTGGCCTACTACTGCCTGCCCGGTGACACGCGCTTCCGGCAGGCCGCCATTTTGCGGGAACTGGCTCCACCCCACTTGATGCTGATTGCGATTACCGGGGGAATCATCGGGGCTAACTATTCGCCTGAATTTTGTTATCGCCTCGTGGATGAGCCCGAAAGCATTGACGAGATGGCGCGGGAAGGTCTCCAATATGCGCTCGAAACGGCCAAACGATTCCGCGATTGCGGCGCCGAAGCCGTCGTTTCACCCTCCGACATGGCCGACAATTCCGGTCCCTTCTTCAACCCCGCGCAAATGAACCGTTGGATTTTGCCGTACCTGACTCAGTGGTCGGATGCGATCCGGGGCATGGGAATGTTTTCTATTCTCCATACCGATGGAAATCTCACCCGCTACATGGATGCCATTGCGTCCACCGGGCTGGATGCCATTCAGGCCATCGATCCCGTCGCCGGCATGGATCTGCGCAAGACGAAGGATATCGTCGGGCATCGCCTTTGTTTGTGCGGCAATATCGACTGCGGCCTTTTGCTTCGGGGTCAACCGGAAGATGTCTTTCAAGCCACGCGGACTCTTCTGACCACTTGCAAAACCGACGGGGGATTTGTTTTGGGGGCATCCAATGCGGTTCAGCCCGAAGTGCCGATGGCGAACTACCGGGCCATGATTGGCGCTTGGAAAGAATTTGGACAGATGGAATAACCTGTCCCTGCCGTTCCCGGATTTCACCCGCGGACACTGGCAGGCGTGACGCGACGCAGATTTCTCCCAGATTGTCAGGCCGGAATATTTTCGTGCAGAGACCGCCGATATCGAAGTGGAGTCACCCCGACCCGTTCAACAAAAGCGGCATAGAACCGGGACGATGAACCGAAGCCGCACTCGTAGGCGAGGTCGAGCACTTTGCGATCCGTGGTGGCCAATAGACTTTGTGCGCAGGAGACCCGCTGATCGGTCAGGTACTCCAAAACACTTGTCCCCGTGTATCGGCGAAAAACGCGCATCACATGATTGCGGCTGACGCCCAGTTTGCGCGCGATGGACGGGACACTGAGCGGTTCGCGATAATGTTCGGCAATTTCCCCGATGATGTGTTCAAACAGATGAGATCCGTCGGCACCCGTTTCACGCGGTCCCGCCGGTTTCCGAGAGGCGATGTCCGGTCGTCCCATAACCAGCCGTCGGAGCCGGGCCTCGGCCTCCAGAAGCACAATGGTCCTCGCCTCGACACCCGACCGACCCTCCAGCGCGACCCAATGCTTGACGAGCGCCAGGTCAGAGCAAGGAACGGATTGGGGCGGCGCGATGACCACCCCCAAGGTCATGAGTCTCTGGACCAGGGATTGAGGCAGATCCCATTGGAGAAACCAGGCCAGGGGAATGCGGATCCCGTGTCCAATCGCACGCCGGGGCACTTCGACGGCATGATGGGGCATGACGCCCCAGAGGACGACCAGACGATTCGGCTGAACTGTCTGCCGGCGGCCATTGTAAAACGCAGTGACCGGCGCCCGATCAAAGACCGCCAGTTCGATTTCGTTGTGCCGATGCCGTTGAAACGGATCCGGGCGACCGGAAAAGGCCGAAAAGCCGGTCCGGTCAAAAGCGAAATCCGAGGTATTTGTTTTACCTGAAACCATGGGTGCAATCCGGGATAAATCAACCCTATTTACGGGAAGAAACTCCTGTTGTGCCTTATACAATGTCCGGTGCCAGAGAGCAACGGAAATGGAGACTTGCCATGAAAAGAAAAGTAAACCCTGCGAAGGCTGCCACTGGAATTGTTCCTCTAAAGAACTCCGAGATTTCTTTCCACGAGACCCGTAAACGGCCGACGGCACGCTATGTCTCCGACACTTCCGTATGCGAGGAAGCCCTGGAGAATGGTCGTTGGATCGGCTTGTACTGGTCGGCCTGCGGGCAAGTTCAGAGGGAAAACATCGTTACCGATTTGCCCGGTCTCGATTCCTTGGAATTCCCGTTGCATGCCTTTGAGCTGGAAATGGACGGACAGGACCTGCGTAATGGTTGGAAATTCGGGTCATCATCGGAACGCGCCGGTTCGCGGGCGGGCACGCGGGAAGCCGTCATTGAATTGCATCATCAAGTCCGGGCGGTGACGGTCAAGGTGATCACCCAGTTGGATGGAACGCCGTTCCTCGCCCGGCGTCTGGAAATCACAAACTCCGGCAAGACCCCCGCCGCACTCTCCCGCGTCAGTCCCTGGTCGGGCTTGCTGTGGACTTGGGGCCCGCAGGGACACTGGAGCGAGCTGCCGCCGGATAACCTGGTTCCCTTCTCCCTGGGTTACTTTGACGGCCTAAGCCAGGGGTCGGAAGGCAACTTCCGCTGGGAAAACCTGCCGATGGGGTCCCGACGAATCGAGGGAACCAGCGGCAAGAGTGGGTTCGGGAATCCGTTCGTCATGGTTCGCAACCGGGCCACCGGCGAAACCGCCGTCCTCTCGCTGGCTTGGTCGGGCAATTGGGCCGTCGAACTCTGGAATGATCCCTATCGCGATCTTTCGAACCGTCCGGGCCGCGGCATCAATCTCGGATTTCGTATGGGCCCCCAGGGACCGGCGCCTCTGCGCGTATTGGACCCGGGCGAGACGATCACCACGCCGGACACGCATCTGGGCATTGTGCATGGTGGCGGCGACGAGGTCGTCGCGGCCTGGCATAACCATCTCCGGTTATCCGTAACTTCCCCCCGCCCGAAAGGCAAGGAGATGTACTCCATTGCGGCGCGCGTGGTGGAAGAACCCGGCAAGTGGATCCATACCGAAATCGAGATTGCCGCCGAAATGGGTGCGCAAGCCTTCATGGTTGATGCCGGCTGGTATGGAGATGAGTTCGGCGGCTGGTGGGATCGGCGGGGCGACTGGTGGGTGGGCTCGTGGCTGCCCGACGGCCTGAAGGCGTGCCGCGAGCTCTGCCACCAACACGGCCTTTTGTTCGGCCTATGGATGGAACCGGAGGCCGTTGGGCCCAAGAGCAAGCTTTTGAAAGAGCATCCGGAATGGCTGTTGCGCGCGGATCAGACCCGTACGGTGTCCCAGACCCTGGATCTCGCCAACCCGGAGGCCGCGGCCTTTTTTCAAACCGAAGTGATTCGCGTCATTCGCGAACATCAATTGGATTTCTTCAAAATTGACTACAATATTCGGATCCAGGAAGGGGGACAACATCTCCGGCATGGGTTCAGTGAAAGCGAGAACTGGCGGCACTATGAGACCCTCTATGCCACCTTCGATCAGGTTCGGCGCGAAATGCCCGAAGTCGCGCTCGAATGCTGTGCCAGCGGAGGCGGGCGCAACGATCTCGGCATGATGTCGCGGTTTCACTACGCCTGCGAATCGGATTTTTCCATGTTCCCCCGCAGTATTCGCGCCATCAACGGTCTGACCCTATTCCTCCCGCCCGAATCGCTCTGCTACTACCACAACCATATGCCTCATGCGCATCACAAAACCGATCTCGACACGCACCTGCGAGTGACGCTGTTCGCCCAACCGATTTTTGTCGGCTTCGGCGCACAGGATGCCGATCGGTCCACGCCGTATTTCGAAAAGACCAAGCGCTACATCCGGTTGGCGAAGGAGTTTACCGCTCCTATTTTGGCGGCCAAGCCAACCGTGTATCACCATACGCCTGACATCGGCTTGTACGCGCCGACCGATTGGTGTGTGCTGGAATATGCCGCGCCCGACCGGAGCCGGGGTTTCGCCGGCCTCTTTAAATTATCCGACGGCGCTTGCGAATACCGATTCCATCCCCGGGGTGTTGACAGTTCCGCCACGTACTCGGTCACCCTCGACAACCGGCGCCAGATTCTGCGTCTTTCCGGACAGGATCTGTTGCTTCACGGAATCCCCGTGAGACTCGACGCGGCCTTCACCAGCGAATTGATTATGTACGAAAAGGATTAAAGGTTATGAAATCCCGAACGTCTGGGGCAAATCCACCGTCTTTGAACGCCTGGGTCGGCATGCCAGTGGATATCGCGCCCAGCGCTTATCAATACCGTGCGGACCGCAAGGCCGATGAGAATCCCCCGGAAAGCTGGCTGGCCCTCATGCGGTTTGCCGGTTTGCCATTCAACAAACCCGTGGACCGGACCGGACCGGCGATCCAACAGGCCTTGTGCGGATTGCTCTGGGAGGAGATCCGCCCCATCCAGCACCTGGAGTTGACCTGGCCGACGTCCTCGAAACGCAGACCCTCACCAGAAGAGTTGGTAATTACAACCCTGGATAACCAGGGCGCTTCCAGTTCGTGGTGGAATAACCTGAATGCCGTGACCAAACCGGTCAAACCCACCATATCCGCCGATGGAACAACCAACGGCTATAGCCTGGGCACGGCTACTTGCGGCATCGTCGTCAGTGTGGCCGGTAAGAAAGCCTCGGAGTATGACGTACCAGAAGTGCGGGTGCTGGTGGCGGACACCTGGAAACAGATGGAGCTCGAGATCGAATGGGGGTTTAATCCGGACACTACCAACAACGACTATAGTGGGCGGATCGAAACTTATGATGGCCGGTTGGCCGGACTGAGCCCATTGGAGGGCGATGCCGGCACCACCTCAACTGAGACCAATACCTGGCGTTCTCCCAGCCAAACTTCGCTACGACGCGGCATCCGGTTAAGTCTTCTTTACATGGGTTCGGCACAGTGGCGACAAGTCCAGCCGTTCACCAGTCAACGGGATGATGTGGCCCGAACGATCGTCACGCTCTGGACCCGATCGGGTAACTTCTCCTTTTTGGTGGCGGATTTGGAGAATGGGCCGATCCTCGCACCGGAGTATGGTTTTTTTGTCCGCCGGACTTCAGACCTGCGGATTCCCCACCCTCCGACGGTGTGGGTCTCGCAAGCCGTCAGCGCACGCGAGTTCCTAAAAGAACTCCAGACCCGGCAACTGCGAACCATCCGCCAACAGACCCGGGTCCATGAGGAACAGACGTGGGAGGGAGCGGTCTCCGGATTGAACGGCGATGATCTCCCGCCCCATCCCCGGCCGCCGGTTGGAAGCGAGCCGCCGATGCAAGTTCAGGTGCCCTCTAAGCGATTGACGGCACAATGGAATCTAGGGGCCTGGCATCTAATCCGCCATTGCGAAAAGAATCCCCAAAACGGGCGCTTGTGGTTCAACGACCATCCCTACGGCATTCTCGCCGCCGAAACCTATATGATTCTTGCGGCGCTGGACC
>Ga0118677_10012374_pt1 | contig 12538 bp, 10 predicted proteins | sample AliMusrvi5mmetaG_FD_86154 | JGI IMG/M metagenome (GOLD analysis project Ga0118677, IMG submission 86154)
CCACGGATGCCACCGTCGCCGTCCTCAAAGCCCTCGCGGCGGAAGATCACAGGATCAAATTGATCGTCAATGCCCGGAATTTCGGCCATATCCGCTCGCCGTATCACGCCTTGCTGCAGGCGCAGGGCGACGCGGTGATCGCTCTGGTGGCCGATTTGCAGGATCCGCCGGAAATGATTCTGGAATTTGTGCGGCACTGGGAAGCCGGGCACAAGGTGGTGGTCGGCATCAAAACCAGCAGCCGGGAATGCTGGTGGATGTATCGGATTCGCGGCCTGTATTATAAACTGGTCAACCGCATAGCGAACATAGACCTATTGGAGCATTTTACGGGGTTCGGGCTCTACGACCGTCAGGTCATGGATGTGTTGCGCGGGTTGCGGGAGCCCTATCCGTATTTCCGGGGCTTGATCTCGGATATCGGCTTCAACATCCGGCGGGTCGAGTACACGCAACCGGAACGCTTGCACGGTCAGACCAAGAACAATTTTCTGACGCTGTTTGATATGGCCATGTTGGGCTTCACCAACTACTCCAAAGTGCCGTTGCGATTGGCCACCTTGCTTGGCTTTAGCACCGCCGTTTTATCCCTGTTGGTAGGGTTGGGCTATCTGCTGGCGAAGCTGATTTTTTGGCAGACTTTCACGGCGGGCATGGCGCCCGTCATGATCGGCATCTTTTTCCTGGGAGCGGTCCAATTGTTCTTCATGGGCATCGTCGGCGAATACGTCGGCGCGGTATTCACCTATGTGCAGAACCGGCCCCTCGTCGTCGAGAAAGAGCGCATCAATTTTGGCCCGGAGTCAGCTGCCCGACCACCTACCTCTGACCGCTGACCGTTGACCAAGGGCTAGAGACCACAGACCACGGACCACTGACCTCTGTCCTCGGTCCTCCGTCCTCTCTTCACTCTTCGCCATGTCCCTCCCTTTCCTAACTCGCGTTCAGTGCCACCCGCTCTGGCAGCCGGCGATCTACCTGGTCGTCGGCGGTTGGAACACGCTGTTTGGAGTGGGGCTGTATGCACTGCTCTATTTTCTTGTCGGGCAGCGTATTAATTATTTTGTTCTGATGATCCCCTGTAACATCCTCGCGATCACCAATGCCTATATTGGCTACAAACTTTTTGTCTTCCGCACCCGCGGCCATTGGTTACGGGAATACCTGCGGTTTTATGTGGTCTATGGGGCCGCCATGTTGCTAGGTATGGGGCTGGTGGTGCTGTTTGTCCAAGTGTTCCATATGCACCCCGTCTGGGCCAATATCGGAGCCACGATCCTTACCGTTCTTATCAGCTTTTTGGGTCACAAACATGTTTCGTTTGCCGCTGCGGCTCCCTGTGCCAGAACGGACCGGTTGCAATGAGCATCTGGCGCGAGAACTCATTGAAACCGCTTGTATATCCCCAAATATGGAGCTTTTTCACGATCCTGCTGCTCTTCCTGCTGCTGCGCCGCCTGCAAATCCCCGTCTGGAGCGCGCTCGCCGGCATCGCCTTCTTCGCGCTCAGCGCCACCGCCATGGACGTCTGGTGGAAGCCCATGTACGTTTTCGATCTTCTCTGCACCACCTTCTGCCTCGCCAGCATCCTGCTGTGGACGGCCGACCGCTGGCTGCTGAGCTTCCTGTTCTTCTGGCTGGCCTACAAATCGAAGGAACTCGCCGTGATGCTGCCGGCCGCCCTCGTCGCTTACGAGTTTCTGCTCGGCAAACGCCGGATCCTGCCCTTGCTCCCGTTCCTCGCCACCTCGCTCTCCTTCGGCCTGCAGGGCATCCTTCTCAACCCCAACAAAGACAACGACTACACGTTTCGCTTCACCCCCGCCGCCCTCGCCGTCACCATCCCGTTCTACACGCAGCGCTTTCTCTTCCTCCCGTTCAGCGGCCTCGCTCTCTTCCTGCTCGCCTTCGTCCGCGACCGCCGCGTCTGGTTCGGCCTGGCCACCATGGGCCTGTTCCTCTTCACGCTGCTGTTCCTCCCCGGCCGCCTGTTCGAAGCCTATACCTACCTCCCGCTGACCGGCGCGGTGATCGCGCTCACCGCCGCCGCTTCCCGCATCAATCCCGCGTGGGCCTGGCTCGCCATCGCCCTCTGGATGCCCTGGAACGTCCGCCATCTGCACCGCGAGCAAAGAGCCAAACTCGCCGCCGACGACAACACCTTCCTCTTCGTCGACAAACTGCAGCGCTGGGCCGCCAAAAATCCCGCCGTCAAAACCCTGGTCTATACCGGCGTCCCTTCCGGCTTCCAGAACTGGGGCGTCACCGGCGCGTGGAACATCGCCCACCAGACCCTCGGCCTCAAAGCCCTGTACGCGGACTGGCCCGACGCCGCTAAAGCCCTCGCGGCGGAAACCGTCGCCCTCGCCGAATGGGACCCGCGCACGCACACGCTGTCGATTCAGATACACTCACCGAGTCAGATAAACTCACCGGGTCAGGTCAAATGAAAATTCCCCACCTCCGCTGGATCATCGCGGCGATGCTCTTCTTCGCCACCGCCGTCAACTACGCCGATCGCCAGGCGCTGGCGGTGGTTTCCGACCGCATCCGCGCGGAGTTCTCCATGACCGAGGTCGACTACTCCCGCATCCTCGCGGGCTTCTTCCTCGCCTACGCCATCATGTACGCCGGGTCCGGCTATATCGTCGACCGCCTCGGGACCAAAAAGAGCTTCTCTCTCTTCATCGGCGTCTGGTCCCTCGCCTCCATGCTGCACGTCTTCGCCACCGGCGTCTGGTCCTTCGGCGCCTGCCGCTTCCTGCTGGGACTGGGCGAACCGGGCAACTGGCCCGCGGCCACCAAAGCGGTCTCGGAGTGGTTCGCCCCCAAACAGCGCGCCCTCGGCGTCGGGATCTTCAACGCCGGCTCCTCGGCGGGCTCCGCCCTCTCCGGACCCCTCATCTCCTGGCTGACCATCCGCTACGGCTGGCAGTTCGCCTTCCTCGCGGTCGCCGCCGCCGGCTTTGCCTGGCTCATTGTCTGGTGGATCCTCTACGATTCCCCCCACCGCAACCACTGGCTGCGCGAGAGCGAATACCGCGAATTCAAAGACGACGTGCTGCCTCTCGAAAAACCCCGCGCCGCGGCCGTCTCACTCCCCAAACTTTCCTGGAGCAAAGTGGTGCTGCGCCGCGAAGCCATCGCCCTCTGCCTCGCCCGCACGTTCACTGACCCGGTGATCTACTTCGTGATCTTCTGGCTGCCCGCCTACCTGGTCAAAGAGCGGCACTTCGACCAGAAAGCCATCGGCCAGTATTCCTGGGTGCCCTTCGTCTTCGGCGGCATCGCCTACATGCTGGGCGGCTGGCTCTCCGGCATGCTCATGCAAAGAGGCGTCTCCCTGCCCCGCGCACGCAAACGGATCATGCTCTACGGAGCCCTCTGCCTGCCCGTCGCCATGGCCGCCCCCTTCGCGCCGAACGCCGGCCTCGCCATCGCGGCCATCTGCTTCATCACCTTCGGACACGGCTTCTGGACCGCCAACCTGCAGACCCTGCCCGCCGACCTCTTCCCCGGCCCCGAAGTCGGCACCGTCTCCGGCTTCTCCGGCATGGGCGGAGCCATCGGCGGCATGCTCGCCCAACTCGGCACCGGCTACATCGTCTCGCGCTTCTCCTACGCGCCCATCTTCCTGATCGCCGGCCTCATGCACCCCATGAGCATCGCCATCATCTACCGGATGCTGCCGGATTCCGCATTCCGCTTTCACCAGACTCCGGTCCCTGCAGCGTAACCGACGCGCACCGCAGCCGCAGATACCCGCGCACCGGCCGCTCCAGCTCCGGCGCTTCGAGTTCGATCGCATCTTCCACGTAGTCGCAGACTTCGAAGCTGTCCAGATCGCCCTCGCTCACGGCCACGGACACGAAGTAGCGCCCGGCCCGCAACTCCGGCAGCGTCCAGTGGAAATCCACCGTCTGCGACTCCCCCGCGCTCATCTGCGGCATCGGATAGTTCTCGCGCGCCGTATTCGTGCCGAAGATCGTCTCGCCCTTCGCGTTCCGCACCAGAAACCCGGCAATCGGCGACTGCAACGCGTCGCGCAGCCGGAACGTCAGCCGCAGCACCGCCTGCGCGCCACCGCGCCACGCCTGCAGCGGCGCGCCGTCCGGCGTCGAAAGCTCCGCGCCGCAAACCTCCGCCCGCCCCGTCCCGTAGCGATGCGTGCCGATCACCGTCCGCACCACATCGCGTGGCGGCGCCGACACCACCGGACGATCCTCCGCGTCGCGCGCCTTCTCCCGCTGCACGGTGAAACGCAGGTACTCGGCGATCACCTCATCCGCCGTGCCCAGCATCCGCATCCCGCCCTTTTCCAGCCAGACGCAGCGCTCGCACAGCGCTTTCACATCCCCCGTCTCATGCGACACGAACAGAATCGTCGTCCCGCCCGCGCGCAGTTCATGAATCCGCCGCATGCAGCGCTGCCGGAACGCGATATCGCCCACCGCCAGCGCCTCATCGACGATCAGAATCTCCGGGTCCACGTGCGCCACCACGGCGAACGCCAGCCGCAGCACCATGCCGGTCGAATACGTCCGGATCGGCTGATCGATAAAATCCCCGATCGCCGCGAAGCCCGTAATCGTCTCAAACCGCGCCTCCGTCTCTTCCTGCGAGAGCCCCAGAATCGACGCGTTCAGGAAGACATTCTGGCGTCCCGTGAACTCCGGCGAAAAGCCCGACCCCAGTTCCAGCAGCGCGGACAAACGTCCGTTCACTTCCACGCTGCCGTATGTCGGCCGCAGGATTCCCGAGATCAGCTGCAGCAGCGTGCTCTTGCCGGATCCGTTCGAGCCCACCACGCCGAACGCCTCCCCCTTGTTCACGCTGAAGCTGACATCCCGCAACGCCCACAGGCTCTTCTCTTTGCCCAGCCGCGGCGCGAACACATGACGCAAACGCGACCACTGCGACTCGCTCAGAGGATAGTTCTTCGAAAGCTGATGGACCTGCAGCGCGATCACGGCAGACGCTTGTGTGCCCGCAACACCACCCGCTCAAACTCCCAGCCCGAAGGGTTCAGCTTGCCGCGATGGAAACCGACCTTCTCCACCTGCGCGAAGCCCAGCTTCGAGAGCGTCTGCGTCAGGCACGAAAGATTCGGATGCCACCACGCCACTTCGTCGTCCGCCGCGTCCGACCCGCCGATGTACATCATCGCCGGCGGTTCCTGCGGACCTTCCGGCAGCACGCCCGCGAACACCAGCGTGCCCCGGCACAGCGCCGCCAGCGACGCCAGAGCCTTCAGCGGATACAGCGTATGGATCAGAACGTCCCCGAAGAACACCAGATCGAAGCCCTCGCGCACGCCCGTCCGTTCCAGCGTCAGATCGTACACCGTGGAATAACAGCGCTCCACGCGGGACTGCAGCCGCTCGCGGCAGAACCGGAACGGCCCTTCGAGCAGATACCAGTAAAGGTCCCGCTCCCCGTGGCCGTGCCGCACAAACTTCTCCTGATCCACCGTGTCCGGATAAATCATGCCCTCGATCTTGCGCAGCGAACTCTCCACGTCCTGCCCGGGAAAACGGTCCAGATCGCGCAGTGAAGGCAGTTCCACGGAAATCACCCGCGCCCCGCGCCGTTCAAACTCAAACGCAAAGAATCCGGTCGCCGACCCCACATCCAGCACCGTCATCCCGCGCATATCTTCCGGAAACTCAAACGACGCGATCGTTTCCCGGTAATCGTACATGCCGGGCGTAATCAGGCCGTCGCCCAGATCCACCGTGTGATACCAGTAATACCGGCTCGCGTCCGCCAGACCCGCCTTCGTGGCCCGGTCGATGAACTCGCGGCTGCGTTCGAGAAAAAGATCGGCGTGCGTCATACCTTGTAAGCCGCGCAGACCACGCGTTTCCCCCGCGCATGCTGCTCATAAGCGTCCGGAGGCGGCGTCAGAATCTCCGCCCGCGCGAAGCCCGCCTGCCGCAGCATGAATAACAACGCTTTGGGCGAAGGACACGTCGCCATGGGCGTCACACCCGTCTCCCGGTTGCCCGCGTGGAACTCGCCCGATTCATCCACCAGCGCCAGAATCCCCTTATACGGCCGCTTCCACTCCTGCGCGCCCCACTCCGTGTAGCCTTCCACCTCGTCCACCACCTGCGTCTCGATCAAACACAGTTCGCCCGTCACCGCCGCCACCTGCCGCAGACACAGCATCGGATCTTCCACGTGATAAAGCACTCCCAGAAACAGCGTCAGATCGAACGTCCGCCCCTGATCCGCCGCCAGCGTCTCCACGCGTCCCTGGCAATACTGCACGCCGTCGAACCCGGACGCCGCCGCCACGAACCGCGCGCGCCGCAGGTTCTCTTCCCGCGCGTCCATCCCGGTCACCTGCATGCCGTGCCGCGCCATCGCGACCGAATAAAACCCCTCATGGCAGCCGATATCCAGACAGCTGATCCCCCGCGCGCGGGCGCCGAAAAACCGCTGGATTTCGCTTTTCACCATCGCCAGACGGGTATCGTGAATACCCACCACCTGCGGCGGAATCAAGGGAGTGGTCTTCAGCCCGTTGCCGAAGTCGTGTGCATAAAACCAGGGGCCGAGTTCCTCGACGCCCTGGCGAATCTGTTGCGGTTCCAACATTCAGGATAGAAGATCGCGGATCAACACCGCCGGGTGCACGCCTTTGGTCCCCTGCAGTTCCGCCACCTGATGCCGGCAGCTCGTGCCCGTCGCGACCAGCACGTCCCCGGGCTCCATCTTCCGCACCGCGGGCAGCAGCCGCCGTTCCGCAATCGCCACCGACACCTCGTAATGCTGCTTCGTATACCCGAAAGAGCCCGCCATGCCGCAGCACCCGGCGTCCAGATCCATAATCTTCGCCCCGGGAATCTTCGACAGCAGCGCCACCGAAGCCGGCACCAGCCCCAGCGACTTCTGATGACAATGCCCGTGCAGCAGAATCTTACCCGTCGCCGCCCGCAGCGGCAGCTCCAGCGTGGCCGCGAACTCGTCGAACAACCGGCAAACCGCCGCCACCTCGCGCGCCTTCCGCTGCAGTTCGCCGCGCAGCAGCCCGATCGCATCGTCCTTTACGGCGGATAGACAACTCGGCTCGCAGAACAGGATCGGCTCGCCCCTCTGCGCAATCGTATGCAGTCCTTCCACCAGCTTCGCGGCCTGTGCCCGAGCCTCGCTCAGCAGCCCCTGGGAAATCAGCGGACGCCCGCAGCACCCCGGCCGCACCACGCTCACCGAACACCCGCCCCGGTCCAGCACCTCCACCGCCGCGATGCCGATTTCCGGATCGTAGTGGTTCGTAAACGTGTCGTTAAACAGGGTGACCGCCGTCTTCCCCGCTCCCTTCGGATGCTTCCCGCTCCACCGCGCGAACGTATCCGAGCGCCAGGCCGGCAGCGTGCGCCGCGGATCGATATCGAGCAGCTTCTCGTTCACCCACCGCGCCGGCCTGCTCGCCGCGATCCGGTTCGCAAGCGGAGCGAAACGGCTGCCCCACACCGCCGTCCTGTGCACGTTCCCTAACGCCCGCGCCTTCGGCGGCACCCCGTGACGCGTGTAATAATCGCTCAGAAACTCGCTCTTGAACCGCGCCACATCCACGCCCACCGGACACTCGGCTTTGCACGCCCGGCACTCCAGACACAGATCCAGCGCTTCGTAAACGCCCTCGTCGCCCAGCCCCGCCTCTTCCAGCTTGCCCGTCATCGCGAGGCGCAGCACATTGGCCCGCCCCCGCGTGGATGCCGCTTCTTCCCGCGTGGCCATATACGAAGGACACATCGTGCCCGAAAGCTTCTTCCGGCACGCGCCCACCCCGCTGCACATCTCCACCGCGCCCGCCATGCCGCCGTGCTCGGAATAATCGAAAAACGTGAACGGATTCGGCGTCTGATACTTCGGCCCGTACCGCAGGTTTTCCGTCATCGGCGGCGCGTCCACAATCTTCCCCGGATTCAGCAGATTCTCCGGATCGAACGTCCGCTTCACCTCGCGAAACGCCTGATACAGCACCGATCCGAACATCTGCTCCATGAACGGCCCGCGCACCAACCCGTCGCCGTGCTCGCCCGACAAAGCCCCGCCGAACTCCAGCACCAACTCCGCCACCGCCCGCGCGATCGCTTCGAATTTCCGCACGCCGTCCGCGGTCTTCATGTTGATCACCGGCCGCACGTGCAGGCACCCCACCGACGCATGCGCGTAAATGCCCGCCGTGGTCCCGTGCGCCCGGATGATCTCCAGAAACCGTCCGATAAACGCGCTGAGCTTCTCCGGCGCCACCGCCGTGTCTTCCACGAACGAGATCGATTTCGCATCGCCCCGCGTTGCCATCGATAAACCCAGCGCGGCTTCTCGCAGACTCCAGATGCGCGCCTGCGCCGCCGCGTCGGTCTCCGAATGATAGTGATAACCGAGCCCCCGCTCCCGCAGATCCTGTTCCAGCGCGGCCAGCCGCGGCGGCAGATCTTCCCTGCGATCCGCATAGAATTCCACGCACAGCATCGAGGCCGGATCGCCCGTCACGAACCCCGCCCGGATCTTCTCCAGCCCGGCATTCTGGCGCGTATTGTCCAGAATCGCCTTGTCCATCACTTCCACCGCGGAAGGCTGGTGCGTCAGAATCACCGGCGTCGCCGACAGCGATTCCAGCAGATCGTGAAACAGAATCGCCATCACCGCCTTCGCCTTTGGCAGCGGCACCAGACGCAGCTTCGCTTCGAGCACGATCCCGAGCGTCCCCTCGGAACCGATCATGATCCGCGCCAGATTCACTGGCCTCGAAGCATCCGTGAAACTGTCCAGGTTATAGCCGCCCACCCGCCGCAGAATCTTCGGATACCGCCGGTCGATCTCCTCCGCGTGTCGCGCCGCCAGCCCAAGCACGGTCCGGTAACACGCGGCTTCCAGCGAATCGCCGCCAGGCACCTGATCGCGCGCCATCTCCCGGAACTCCACGACACTGCCATCCGTAAGCAGCACCGTCTGTTCCAGCACGTGATCGATCGTGATGCCGTACAGAACGCTCCGCGCCCCGCTGGAATTGTTCGCCATCATGCCGCCGATGGTCGCGCGGCTCGCCGTGGAAATATCCGGCGCGAAACGCAGCCCCAGCGGCGACAGTTGCGCGTTCAGTTCGTCGAGCACGATGCCCGGCTCCACCCGCACCCAGCGCTCTTCCGCGTTCACTTCCAGCACCCGGCTGTAATACTTCGAAAGATCGATCTGCAGCCCCGCGCCGATCGCCTGCCCCGCCTGCGACGTCCCGCCCCCGCGCATCGTGATCGAACAGCCATGCCGCCGGCACACCGCCACCGCCCGCACGATGTCCTCGCGCGTCTTCGGAATCACCACGCCCACCGGCTCGATCTGGTAAACGCTGGCGTCCGTCGAATACAGCGCGCGGGAGATCTTGTCGAAGCGGACTTCACCCTGAACTTCCCGCTCCAGTTCCTGCTGCAGGGTCACCGCAGTCCTTCCCGCAACTGCCGCAAGCCCTCGCGCAACGTCTCGCCGCCACTGGCGAACGATACCCGCAGCGTGCCTTCCCCCGCGCGTCCGTACGCCGCCCCGTGCACCACTACCACCCCATTCTCGTGCAGCAACCGCTTGCGGATCTCATCGGAAGATTCCTTCCGTCCCCGCACATCCGCCATCGCGAAAAAACCGCCTTCCGGAGCCATCGCGGTCTCCAGCGTCTCCAGCACAATCCCGCGCCGGTTCGCATACTCCCGCTGCATCGCCGCCACGCATTCCTGCGGCCCCGCCAGCGCTTCCGCCGCCGCATCCTGAATGAACGTGGCCGGACCCCGGCTCGACTGCGCCAGGATCATGAACATCCTTTGAATCAGCGCCGCCGGACCCGCGCAATACCCCACCCGCCAGCCCGTCATCGAATACGTCTTCGACAAACTGTTGATGTGCAGGTAATGCCCGCGCAGTCCCGGCATGGTCGCCAGTGCCGACACGTGCCGGTGCTCGCCATACGTGATCGTCTCGTAGATCTCGTCGCTGATCAGCATCACGTTCCGGCGTTCACAGAAATGACCGATCCGCTCCAGTTCCGCCGCCGTGAACACCGTGCCCACCGGATTCCACGGCGTATTCAGAATCAGCGCCTTCACCGCCGGAGTCCACGCCCGTTCCAGCGACTCCATCGGCAGCACGAACCGCCCGTTCTCAATCTCCGCCCCCACCGGCCGGATCACCCCGCCGGCCAGCCGGATCGGCGACTGATACGCGTCGTAGATCGGATCCGGCAGCAGCACCTCATCCCCTTCGCTCAGCAGCGCCTGCAGCGCGGCATAGATCCCAAAGGTCGCGCCGGACGTGGCCAGAATCTCGGTGCCAGGGTCGTACGAGAGATGGTTGTCCCGTTCCAGCTTCCGCGCCACCGCCTCGCGGAAACTCTTCTCGCCACGATTATCCGGATACCCGGTGCGCCCGTTCCGCAGCGCCCGCGTGCACGCCTCCACAATATGCGGCGGTGTGGGCAGATCCGGCTCGCCGCGCATCAGCGAGACAAGCTGGCGGCCCTCCGCCTGAAGCTGCCGCACTTCGGCGAGAATGGCGTTGACCGCGGTGGGTTGAAGAGCTGCGATACGATCCAAGGTTAATCAGAGAATATCAATTGCCACTCCGGAACGAGATCCCGACTCCCGCTCTCCTGCTCGACCTCGACGCGTTCGAGACCAACATCGCCCGCATGGCCCAGGCCGCGAAGGCCGCCGGTAAACAACTCCGCCCGCACGCCAAAGCGCACAAATGCGTGGAGATCGCCCGCCGCCAGCTGGAAGCCGGAGCCTGCGGCGTCTGCGTGGCCACCGTCTCCGAAGCGGAAATGATGTCCCGCGCCGGCATCACGGGCCTGCTGCTCACCTCGCCCGTCGCCGACCCCCTCAAAATCGACCGCATCGTCAACACCGGCGCCATGGTCGTGGTGGATCATCTCCGCCAGGTCCGCTGGTATCAGGAAGCCGCCAGCGCCGCGAACATCCAGGTCTCCGTTTTAGTGGACCTCGACGTCGGCGATCACCGCACCGGCGCCGCCTGCCTCGAAGACGCCCTCGAAATCGCTCTCGCCATCGATCAGGCCAGCCACCTCTGGCTCCGCGGCGTGCAGGCCTACTCGGTCAGTGGCTCGCACGGGCAGGAAGCCGGCCCCACCTGGAAAATCGCCGCCGAAGCCCGTGACGCCATGGCCGCGCACGGCCTCCATACCGACATCGTCTCCGGCGGCAGCACCGGGACGTGGAACGTCGATCTCGCCATCCCCGACGTCACCGAACTCCAGGCCGGCTCTTACCCCCTGATGGATCTCGCGTACAAAAAACTCAACGTCGATTTCGCCAACGCGATGACCATCGCGACCACCGTCGTCAGCGCCAATCACGAAGCTTTCGTTACCGTGGACGGCGGCTTCAAAGCCTTCGCCACCGACCGCCCTTTCGGCCCCGAACCAATCGGTCTGCCCGGCGCGGCCTATCGCTGGGGCGGCGACGAATTCGGCTACATCGACAATTCGAAACTCCGCCTCGGCGACCGCGTCGAATTCATCCCCCCGCACTGCGATCCCACCGTCAATCTCTATGACAGAATCTATGCGTGCCGCGGCAATCGCGTGGAACACATCTGGCCGGTAATGGAGCGTATGCGCGCATGAAGCTTCCCCTGCTGTTCCTCGCCGCCACCGCGGCCTTCGCGCAACTGAACGGCGTCATCGATATCCACGTCCACAGCGGGCCCGACAGCGTGGCCCGGTCCATCGACGCCCTCGACCTCGCGAAACTCGCCAAATCCCGCGGCATGCGCGGCCTCGTCCTCAAGAATCACTACGAGCCGACAGCCTCCCTCGCCTATGTCATCCGCCAGGTCGTCCCCGGCATCGAACTCTTCGGCGGCATCGACCTGAATCGCTCCGTGGGCGGCGTCAACCCCGCTGCCGTCGAACGCATGACCATGATGAAAGGCGGTTACGGCCGCGTCGTCTGGCTTCCCACCTTCGACGCCGAAAATCAGGTCAAGTTCTCCAAAGAGGATCGCCCCTTCGTCTCCGTCTCCCGCAACGGTGAACTTCTGCCCGAAACAAAAGCCGTGATCGCCCTCGCCGCGAAACACCACCTGATGCTCGAAACCGGACACTCCTCGGCCGAAGAAGGCCTCATGATCCTCCGCGAAGCGAAGCGTCAGGGCGTGGAACATCTGGTCGTCACCCACGCCATGCTCGCGCCCGTCCGCATGACCACCGCGCAGATGCGCGAAGCCGCCAGCATGGGCGCATATCTCGAATTCGTCTACAACGGCGTGACCGGCGTCGGCCAGGAGTATCAACTGAGCGACTACGCCAAAGCCATCCGCGACGTCGGCGCGAAGTCCTGCATCCTCTCAAGCGACATGCGCCAGGTCGGCAACCCCCTCCATCCCGATGGCCTCGCCGCCTTCTTCGCCGGACTCCGCAAAGAAGGCATCCCGCAAGCTGACATCGATCTGATGTCGAAGACCAACCCGGCCCTCGCGCTGGGCTTAAAGGTGAACTAACTCATGCTGAACCGACGAAGCT
>Ga0118677_10012375_pt1 | contig 12536 bp, 12 predicted proteins | sample AliMusrvi5mmetaG_FD_86154 | JGI IMG/M metagenome (GOLD analysis project Ga0118677, IMG submission 86154)
GGCTGAGCACGGCGACCATTACGCCCGACCGCGAAAACCGGGGGCAGTATGCGGGGTTGTCCGGCCGGGGTTGAGTATTGGGAAACTGCGGGCTCATGGCAAAAGGTGGTTATTGCTGCTTCAGCCGGAAGAACAGGGAGGGGAAGACTCTCGTGTCGAACATGAGCCAGTTCGTGGCCGACTCGAAGATGTTCGACGGTCCAAGGAGGTCCTGAGCCGTTCGCCAATTGCTCGCTGCGGCGTTGGTGCTGGCCATCAGGCTGACGATGGGCGTTTGCGGCCAGGAGACAATGCCCCGCCCCAGCTCAGTCAAGTCCAGCGACAGCGCGACCGGCTCTGGCGGGATTGCGTTGGTGGCGTTGCCAGTCAGCGCCAGGGCAAACTGCGGGTGCAGGAAGCCGGCGGCGGTCGTGTTGGTGACCGCAGGGGTGCGCCAGTCCGCATACAGGTCCGGGGCGCCCGTCTGCGAGGACATGCTTAACCGGACGCGGCCGAGCGAGGGCGGGCCGTCAAAGGCCAGGGCCACGGCGTAGGCTTTCGCCGCCTCCAGGGTCACGTTGGCAGCGCTCAGGTCGGCGGAAAGCTGGCAGGTCGGATAGACCTTCCCGGCGTTGGTGGTCGTCCCGAACTGAACCGGGTGTGCGGCGCCTGGCCCGAGCGGGATTCTGACCAAGGGCTGCCGCGGCTGAAAGGTGCCGTTGGTCAGCGCGAAGAACTCAGCAAACACACTGAACGCTGAGAAGTCATTGATCGGCGTCGCATCGGCCCGGGCGCCAAAGTAAACCGCCTTCAATCTGCTGGCTTGCGCTCTCACGGGCGGAGCGAATGGCACGGCGCACACGCCCCAACTGTTGGAGGCGGCAGCCGGATTGCGATTGCAGAGTCCGCCGGGGTTGTTGTCGGAGAGGCTCGAATTGGCGCCAATGCGATCGAACAGGGTGATCTGGTCGGCAAGGGCGCCCCAGTGGGCCAAGGCCAGCATCAATATCGTCCACGCCACAAGTGTGCGGCTGGCCTCGGAGTGCATTCTGAGAGTGCTTTTCATGTTCGCAATCACCGTTGCAACGTCAGCCAAGTCTCGACAGCACCGAGGCCATGCTGGCTGCGACTAACCGTGGGGAGAGTAGCGGGCCGGAAGCCGCGAGACAAGAGGAACCGAGTTCAGCCCCAGGGAAAGCAGAGACCACAAAGTAGAAAGCAGAAATAGCGACGGGAGGCGCAGGCCGGCCAATGCGACATCAAAGCCACCCCGAGGCCACCTTTAAGCCACCTGGTAGCCAACCGGTAGGCACCCTGAAGCCATCTTGAGGCTACCTTCAGGCCACCCTCAAGCCACCCTCAAGCCACCCTCAAGCCACCTTAAGGCTACCTCAAGGCTCCAAGAAAGCCACTGAGCGCCTGACCGCGGTGGACCGCGAGGCGGCGACCGGCAGGCGCAGGGCCGTGGCTGGAGGTGAAAAGCCGGCAACCTGAAGCCCAGCGAGGCCACTGGTGGGAGACGGTCTTAAGCCTCACCAAATCACAGCGTTACACGTCAGTTAGTAGCCACCGTGTGAGCGTGCGGCCCTTTTCGCCGTTCGGGCTTGGCAGACGCCACGCTTTCCTACATACATTGTCCCAGCATCGTTGTGTTCAGACTAACACCAGCTATGAACTTGTCTAAGCTTATGAAAGCATTTCCTCTCCTGACCGCTCTGTCCCTCATCGTGGCACCTTTCGTCGCCCAGGCTTCCGAATCGGCAGCCGAACACGACCAGCGCATGGCCTGGTTCCGTGACGCCCGATTCGGGCTGTTCATTCACTGGGGGGTCTATTCCGTTCCCGCGGGTGAGTGGAATGGCAAGACCAATTACGGCGAGTGGTTCCTCGAAGAAACCAAGATGCCCGTTTCCCAGTACGAGAAGTTCGCGGGCCAGTTCAACCCCGTGAAGTTCGACGCGAAAGAGTGGGTCCGGCTCGCCAAGGCCGCCGGGATGAAATATATCGTCATCACCTCCAAGCACCACGACGGGTTCGGCATGTTCCGCTCGGACCAGACCGATTGGTGCATCAAGTCCACTCCGTTCCAACGCGACCCGCTCAAGGAGCTGGCCGATGCCTGCCACGAGGCCGGCCTCAAGCTTTGCTTCTACCATTCCATTATGGATTGGCATCATCCGGACTGGGGCACCCGCCGTGCTTGGAATGACAAAGCCACCGGCACGCCTGACATGGATCGTTATACCGCCTACATGAAAGCCCAGCTCAAGGAACTCCTGACCCGCTACGGGCCGATTAGCATCCTTTGGTTCGACGGCGAGTGGGAAGCCCCTTGGACCCACGATAGGGGGGTGGATCTCTACAACTACGTGCGCGGCCTGCAACCCAATATCATCATTAACAATCGTGTGGGCAAAGCGCGGTCGGGCATGGGGGGCATGGACAAGGGAGCGGAGCGCGTGGGAGATTACGGCACGCCCGAACAGGAAATCCCCGCCACCGGCTTCGGCACTGGTGTGGATTGGGAATCATGCATGACCATGAACAACCATTGGGGCTATAACAAAAACGATCAGAACTGGAAGTCCTCGACCACGCTGGTCCGCAACCTCATTGATTGCTCCAGCAAGGGCGGCAACTACCTGCTGAACATCGGCCCCACGTCCGAAGGCGTCTTCCCTGATGCGTCCATCGAGCGCCTGGAGGGGATTGGCAAGTGGATGAAGGTCAATAGCGAGGCTATCTATGGAACCCAGGCCAGTCCGTTTGAGAAGTTGGAGTGGGGCCGCTGCACGCAGAAGAAGCTGGGCGGCCGCGGTGCGGTGACCGGCTTCCGGCAACACGCGGCGTGGCCCTTCGAGGACCTCCAGCCGAGCGCCGGCACCGGGCAAACCCGCCTCTACTTCTTCGTCTATGATTGGCCTGCGAACGGCCAGCTTGTGATACCGGGCCTCGCGAACCAGCCGGTCAGGGCGTTCCTTCTTGATGGTCGCGCGGCGCTGTCGTTCACCGCGACCAATAACACTGTTTCAATCAACCTGCCTTCTGCGGCCCCGGACAAGATGGCCTCGGTCGTCGCGCTCGACATCCAGGGCGCACCCCAGATCGTCAAACCCGATCCCTATGCTGACGAGACCCCGGCCCAGCGCGACGCCCGGATGGCCTGGTGGCGCGCGGCACGGTTCGGCATGTTCATCCACTGGGGCGTCTATTCCGTCCCCGCCGGGACTTACAACGGCAAACAGATAGGTGGGATCGGGGAATGGATTATGAACAGTGGCAAAATCCCCGTGGCGGAATACCGCGCATACGCGAAGGAGTTTAATCCGGTCAAGTTCAACGCCGACGAATGGGTGCGCACCGCTCGGGACGCCGGGATGAAATACATGGTCATCACCTCGAAGCACCACGATGGCTTTGCCATGTTCGACTCGAAGGCCTCCGACTGGAACATTGCCAAGGCGGCGCCGTTCGGCCGTGACCCGCTCAAGGAACTCGCCGCCGCCTGCCGGAAGTACGGGATCAAGCTTGGCTTCTACTATTCTCAAGCCCAGGACTGGAATAACGGCGGCTCCGCAGCGGGCGGTAAATGGGACCCGGCCCAGCAACGGAGCATGGACGATTACGTTGACAAAATCGCCGTGCCGCAGGTGAAGGAAATCCTCACCCACTACGGCGAGTTTCCCGCCGTACTGTGGTGGGATACGCCGACTGACATGAACAAAGAACGCGCTGAGAAGCTCATTTCCTTGCTCAAGCTAAAGCCTGGCATCATCCACAACAACCGCCTCGGTGGCGGCTATAAGGGTGATACCGAAACACCTGAGCAGTTCATCCCTCCCACCGGCTACCCGGGGCGCGATTGGGAGACCTGCATGACCTTGAACGATACCTGGGGCTACAAGAGCTACGACAATAATTGGAAGAGCACCGCTACCCTCATCCATAACCTGGTGGACATCGCCAGCAAGGGCGGCAACTACTTGCTTAACGTCGGCCCCACCTCTGAGGGGCTTATCCCGGCCCCGTCCATCGAACGGCTTAAGGAGATCGGCCAATGGATGAAGGTCAACGGCGTTGCGATTTACGACACCACCGCCAGCCCCTTCAAGCGCCTGCCGTGGGGCCGCTGCACCAAGAAGCTTACTCCTGACGGCGCGACCCTCTACCTGCACGTCTTCGACTGGCCGGCGGACGGCAAACTCCTCGTCCCGGGCCTCAAAAACACGGCCCAACGAGCCTATGTGCTCGCTGATCGGGCCCAGCAACCGCTCACTATGCAAAGCACCTCAGATGGCTTGACCCTCAGCCTCACCACCGCTGCGCCTGACCCCGTTTCCTCAACCATCGTGCTTTACGTGAAAGGCCCGCTGGAGATAGCGACCGCCGGACTGGCGCAGGACTACGACGGCCGAATCGTGCTGCCCGCCGAAGACGCCCACCTGCACGGTAATGATATCAAGTACGAAGCGGGCGATCAGCGCGACTGCCTCGGCTTCTGGACCAACCCTGCCGATTGGGTGGACTGGTCGTTCCAGGTTACTCGGCCCGGCAAATTCGACGTCACCGCCGAAGTCGCGGGCTTGGAGGGAGCCTCGCTCAAAGTCTCCGCCGGTGACAGCAACAGCACAGGCGCCGCCGCCGCCACTGGCGATTACGGCAAGTTCAAAGTAACAAGGCTTGGCGTTCTCGAAATCGCCTCGCCCGGGAAAGTCACTTTGGCTGTCCACCCTGTCACAGACGGCTGGCACCCGCTTAACTTGAAAGCCATCCGCTTGAAGCCCGTTGCACCTCCACCCCAGTGAGCAGCACGCGGCGAGGCGGCACGGCGCCGGCGAGGCGTAGAACCAGGTGCCAATCCCCAAGCCGGGATGGCAATCAGCTCCCCCCGGCTGGAAACGTCGTTCCGTTTGATAACCCGCCATTCCAGGGGCGCGGATGCTCAACCCCGGTACCAGACTCCCAGAGTGAAGCAATAGCTCCCGCTAATGCCTTCGGGCGTGCGGAGATCAGACCACCCGTGTTTACGGCGAGATTAGGATCAGGGGCAGCGCGGTCCAATCACATCGGGAGTCAGCATTTGTAGCGACTGGGCTAAAGCTCCCTCACCACCCTCCGCTCTCGTTTCCGGTTCTGGTCGGCTTCATCGCTCAATCCGGGAGCAGTACAGGAACCTGCATCGTTCGGCTATGTTGATCGTGGAAGACGCCGCTGAACCTGAAAAGCCCTCGTCTCCAATTGCTCCAACAGCGTTTTGAGCACTTGCTGATTCAGCCTGAAATGGGCGCGGTCTTCAGTGATCTTGGCGGCGGTTTGGATAAAGCGACCTTCGGTCAATTCATTGCCACAATTCTCGATCAGCGCCGCCACACTCATTGGCGTGGTCTCAATATGAAACTGCAGTCCAACGACGCGTTCCCCATATGCAAACGCTTGGTGTATGCAGCCAACGCTGGACGCCAGCCAGTTTGCACCCGCGGGCAGATCAAACGTGTCACCATGCCAGTGAAACACAGTCAATTCGCGCGGCACGCCTGAGAAGAAAAGTTCCGTGCCGGATCCAGATCGCAGGGAGATGGGCAGCCAGCCGATTTCTTTCTCCGGGTTTTGATAAACCTTGGCTCCGAGAACCTCGGCTAGCAACTGCGCGCCGAGACAGACGCCTAAAACTATTTTCTTGGCCTCCAGTGCTGCCGCGAGGAACTTTTTCTCTTCGCGCAGCCAAGGATGAAGCCGGTACTCATACACGTTCATGGGGCCGCCCATGACGACGATCCAGTCAACAGCTTCGACAGAGGGCAGGACTTCGCCGCGATAAAGATGCGTGGTGGTCAACCGGTGGCCGTGGCCGCTAATCCAGTCACCGATGCTTGCAGGACCCTCAAAAGGAACATGCTGGAGGCAGTGGATATTCAAAAGCGTAGTCATGCGTGATCCAGCGGCCGTATCAGGGCCGCCCAGCGCTCGGTTGCTTCAGGTTCTTGGCGTGCGGAAAAGTGAACGTCGGCGCCCCTGTGACTAGAGCCTGGCCAAAGTCGAGCATGGTCTGATGCCCGGTGGCCTCCACCGTCAGGGAATCAAGGAACAGGTTCACGGCCGTCCCCGTGATGCCGCCTTTGATGCTTTGCCAGAAGTTGTTTCCCACACCCTTCTTCCTCACCGAGGCCACGGTGACTTCCATCTTCGGCGGTCCTGGCCGGCGGCGAAATGTCAGGGTATTAACCGTTGCTACGATTTCCTTGGCCTGTTTGAATTCACCATCCTCGTAACAGATGTCGCACAGGTTAATCGAAACTGGGCTGGCCGTGCCACGGGCGTTGAACCGCAGCCGCACTTCCGTTACAGTCTGGACGCCATTACTAACCGTGCCTTCCACCTCCATGGTGCCGTTGCCCGTTCCTTCGACGGTGATGGAACTGAGCTGCCGGTGGAGGAAGCCGCCCTCCTTAAGCTTCCGCTCGTGCCTTCGAATCTTGTCGGTGAGGTCAAAAAGACTCTGCTGCGAACCCTGGCCGCTGAACTCGAATTCGCACTTCGTGAAGAACGAACGGTCGGTGAATCGGCGCTTTGCCGAAGTCACTTGAGTCGATTGGGTGCTGCCAGGGCTGGTGAGCGAGGACACCGGTTCGAGCGCGATCAGGGGGACGAAATACATGAACGACGCGACCGGGTTTCCAGTGGACTTTCCAGCCGTGTAATCGAGTCGGATGGTCGGGCCGGTGGAAGTGGACACCTCCGGCTGCTGCGCGCCGAGCAACAAGGGCGCCATGCCGAGCACAAGGACCATCCGGATTGCGATGTTCTCAGGACACTTGGTGCCAAAAGCGTTCGTTTGCGACTTCATGTATCGCAGCTCGTGGTCAGCCACAAACCAGGCAGAACGAGGTGGTTCATGGCCGAGAGGATAACAGGATTTCACCGATTTGGATATCGACAATCTCTCCCTTTGAACTTCTCTTATGTCGGTGCATCATTTGACGGTATCATTGACCTTGCTGGCGCTGGCGCTGGCGTGCCCCGCCGGAGCGCAGACGAATTGGCCTTGGTTTCGCGGAGTTAATGCCGATGGGATTGCCAGAGGAGCGGCGACCGCCACGGTTTGGAACGTGGAGAAGTCGGAAAATGTTCTGTGGAGAAAGGCGATTCCCGGGTTGGGTCACTCCAGCCCCATCATCTGGGGAGACCTGTTGTTTGTCACAACTGCGGTGAATGAGCGCAAGACGGCGCCACTTAAAGTCGGGCTATATGGGGAGCCGGAGTCGGCAGCAGATAATGACGTTCAGCAGTGGAGAATCCTCTGTTTGAATAAGCGGACGGGGGAGATTCTCTGGGATAAAACGGCACACGAGGGTGTGCCGAAGTTGAAACGCCATCCCAAAGCCACACACGCCAATTGCACGATGGCCACCGACGGCACCAACGTGATCGCGTTCTTTGGATCGGAAGGGTTGTATTGCTACGACATGGACGGGCATCCGCGCTGGCAGAAGGATTGGGGATCCTTGCGCACGAGTCCGATGGTTTACGACGACGCTCCATTTCCCCAAGGTGTGGACCTGGAATGGGGGTTCGCCAGTTCGCCGATCATTTACAGCAATCGCGTGTTCGTGCAATGCGACGTGCTGACCAACGGCTTTGTGGCGGCGCTCGACCTTTCCGATGGGAAAGAAGTCTGGCGGACGCGCCGCGATGACACGGCGACCTGGAGCACACCGAATGTATGCGCCGAGGGGCCGCGGCCGCAACTGATCGTCAATGGCTGGAAGCACATGGGCGGCTACGATTTGAGGACCGGAGAGCAGATCTGGTGCATGTCCGGCGGCGGCGATTGCCCCGTACCGACTCCGCTGGTTTGGAACGGCCTTGTTTTCCTGACGAGCGCACACGGGCCGCGCAGGCCGATCTACGCGGTGCGAACGGAGGCGATAGGGGACGTATCGTTGCGGGATGGGGCGAGCACAAATCGATATGTCGCATGGAGCGCGCTGCGCGGGGGTTCCTACATGCAGACGCCTCTAGTTTACGGAGACTATCTATATAGTTGCCATGATGATGGGGCCCTCTCCTGCTACGAAGCCAGGACTGGCAAGCAAATGTACAAGAAACGCCTCGGGAGTGGCGGCAATGGTTTCACGGCCTCGCCAGTGGCGTCGGAGGGAAGGCTTTATTTCACCAGCGAGCAGGGGACGGTGTTTGTGGTGAAACCGGGCGCGGATTTTGCCGTGCTGGCGACGAATCGACTGGGTGAGGTTTGTATGGCAACGCCGGCGATATCGGAAGGGACAATCTTCTTTCGCACGCAAGGCCACATAACGGCGGTGGGCAATCGGGAATAGGAGCAGGCTCCGATTCGAACCCTTTACATTTTTCCCGCAACGCCGTGAGTGCAATTGTTCTTTCATGAGCCGGTCGGTCCAAACCTCACCCACCATGGTATGCGGTATCTATTCCCGACCTGGTGCATCGACTCCCGCGTGGACATTCCGACCGTGCCGCGTTGCCTCGACCACGAGGACGGCGGCGCGCTTGCCTTACGAAACGGCGCCAGCTAGCGCTAGTACGCCGGTTCTTGACAACCAATGAACGCAACTCCCAAATATCATCAACTGAAGCGTCCTATGAATAGATTAAAGCGACTGCGTGCGCTGATTGTGCTCCCACTTCCCATCCTGGCCACGACGGGAGCGACGATCGCCAAAATGGTCCACCCGATCAATCCCATCAGGCGTATGCTGCCCGGCCTCGCCTTCGCACTGACGATGCCGCTGTGGGCCGCGAATCCCTCTCGCGTGCTGGTGATCGGAGACTCGATTTCGGTGGGATACACCGACAATCCAACTTGGAGCGTGCCCTACCAATTCGGATTTCGCAGCGGCCTTTATGACCGCCTTGCCAAGAATGGCACGGAGGTCCGTTTCGTGGGAGGCTCTGCGGAACCCTGGGACGGAAAGTTCGGTATTCCTACCAACACACCAACGCTGGACCTGCGGGCCATCAACCAGGACCATTGTGAGGGGTACGGGGGCCAGGGGACCGCATACATTCGGGCCAACATCGCTTCCTGGCTCGCGCTCGATGCGCCCGACCTGCTCCTGCTGATGGCGGGCATCAATGATATCGCCCAAGGCAGCACCGCTGAACCGACCAGCGCCGAGCAAAACCTGAGCAATATCGTCTTCACGGTCGTCAACAACGCCCCGAACAGTCGTCTGATCGTGGCGCAGATTACGCCCTACAGCAGCTACACGGCAGGGATCGTCAAGTATAACAGCTATATTCGGGACGTGCTGGTTCCGCATTTCGCCTCGCAAGGCAAGCATGTAACGAGCGTCAATCATTACACCAACTTGTGGGCCGCCGGAACGACCAACATCTCCCCAGCGCTCTTTGCGAACGGCATCAATCATCCGTCCGCAGTGGCGTATGACCGTATGGCGCAGACCTGGTTCGCGGGCATCCAGGCATTGTCGCTGCCATCCCCGCAGGTGCCGCCGCCCCAGGCTAACCTCGTGACCAATGGCGGGTTCGAAACGCCGTTCTTCGGCAATAACTCACACCACGTCAATCCCTCAGGCTCAGGCTGGACCTTCACTGTCGGCGCGACCGGCGCCGGGTCCGGCATCGATCGCGGTGACCCTTACGGCGCCAGCGGTTCCTGGCCGATCGAGGGCGCGCAGCAGGCCTTTCTGCAAAGCTCCGGCAACCTGACGACCACTCGCCTCTCCCGCCTCGTCGTCGGGTTCACCGTCGGGCAGTATTACCAGGTGTCTTTTCATGCCAAGGGGATTACCGGGTTTCAGGGGGCGAACCCGTTCCGGGTGCGGATCATCGATAGTGCAACCGTGACGCCATTGTTTGCCGACAAGGACATCGTGCCGAGCCTGACGACTTACACGCCGTACCTCAGTGAGCCGTTCCGGGCGACCAGTCCCGCTCTCACGCTCGAATTCGCGGATCACGGCTTGAGCACGCCGCAAAAGGTGAGCTGGATTGACGCCGTTGCCGTCTTTGCCCTGCCGAGCGTCCCTATCACGGGACTCCTGGACGCAGGACAATTCACGATCCAATTTAGCGGGTACACCAATGTCGGGTACGACGTGCTGACCTCTACCGACCCGTCCTTGGCCTTGAGCAACTGGGCCTGGCTGGGTCTGGCGATGCCGCTGAGTAGCAATCTCCACCAATTCGTTGACGTAGCAGTGAGCAATAATGCCTGCCGGTTCTACCAAGTGCGGCTGCGCTGAGAACTGGATCTTGGCCGCTGCTCGAAGCTGGCTCACCAATCGAAGGGGTGATCAGCAGGATTACTCGGCCCTAATGATACTTCTGCCATGAAAGGGTTTGGGAGCCGAAACTGCATGCCTCAACATACGGAAGGCTCGTGTTAGTGGTCCTTGACTTTACAGCAGCTTTTCTCCCCCGGTGCCTCTGTGCCCTGGGCGATCTTGGGCAGCTTAAGGTTGAGGTCAGGTAGATGGAGCGGTTCAGGCTGCGGCGAAAGATCGTGAGGATACCCGGTCATCGGCCGGGACGCGATTCCGGCGATACGGGCAGGCCTCCGCCGTCTTCCTTCATGTGCCCGACCCCGCGGGAGTCGTTCGAGAGGATGATAAGGCAGTCCCCCAAGATCGGTATGGGAACCAGTTCCCCTGGCTGGAAGAGTCTTTCCGTTTGATACCCCGCGATTCCAGGGGCGCGGATTCTCAACCCCGACGGGGTGAGGCCCAGACGTTTCCAATCAATGTTTAGCCGAACGTTCGCTGGCTCATGCAACCAACTGCCAATGGCTATGAGCGCGCGGCCCTCTCTGGCATACGTGGTTGCCACGATGTTCGTGTGATCTGTGGTCACCGCAGGATTCTGCTCCCAGTAGCCCAGCAGACGGGAGTCGGCAATTCCGAACTCATCCCACAATTTCCACATCGGCCAGGCCTGCCCCACGCGCACCGCCATCCCGAAAACCATCCCTCGGCGGTTGTTCACCGCATCTTGGAAGAAAATATCATTCATAATGCCATAGGGAATGCCGCTGGCTTCTACGAGCCAGAAGTCAGGCGACATGAGGTTGAAGTGGAAGCCTTCACCGCAGATGGCCTTATCAATAAAAGGAAAGTACTCAAGGTACTGATTGGCCGGACCGTTTGACCCGTTCCCGGCAACCACAAACCTGGCAGCGTGCCTCGAACACCGAGCAAGCCGAGGCAATGCCTTCGCGCCTGGGAGGGCGGCGTAGTGATGAAAGTGAAGGAAAAGGGGGGCGACCATAGCTTGGTTCATTTCCTCCTCAGGGGCGACCATCCAAGCTTTGGTCGAACCCCTATGCCACAATCCTGAAAGAATCAGATCATTGAGCCTCGACAAAACCGAAAACGCTGGCCTACACAAGCCTATTGCGACAGCCTATTGCAACACTGCACCCCCCGATTAGAGTGACAGCCTGACAGTGACTTTGGAAGAAGCGTAGGCCGACCTGCCCGCAATCGTGGCCAAGGCGGCGACTGGCGAAGACGTCTTCATCGCCGCGGGCAGCGGACATCCCGCCGTCAAACTCGTCGCCGTGGCCGCGAACGGCTCGCGGCTGGCGCAGGACGCGCAGGTGAAGGGTGGGCTGACGATCCTGGACCACGAGGCGCTGGTGAAGCCGCTGTCCCCTGAGGAGTGGGGCGAATTGGCGAGGCGTTAAGCGGCGGCGGGCCACGGCTCAACTCGCGCGCTCATGCAGTACGTCCTGGACACTTGCACGTTTCTTTGGCTGGCCACCGACCAGAGCAAACTCTCGGTGCCAACGCAGCAAACCATCGCAAACCTCACCCACACGCTTCACATCTCGGCCATCACGGTCCCCGAGACGCATCGGCTGGTGCGCAAGGGGAGAATTATGTTGCAGGCCAACATGTCTCTGGATGTCTGGTTCCGGGCCGCGCTGGCGCAGCATCAAGTGCGGTGTGAGTCGATTACCCCAATGCGGTCGTAGGCTTCGGCCTCTCGGCGCTGCGCCGGAGTCAGCCCGCCTTGCTGAGCCAATTCCCCGAGCTCTTCCATGCGCCGCCGATCGGCCTTGGCCAGTTTGGCCTCGAGCAATACGCGGGCGACCTCTTCGGGCAGGTCCCCGCGCTCGGTGTCGAAAGCGCGGGCGAGCACGGTCGCTTCGGTCTGCTGGATTTCGATTTCGATAACCACACCGAAACTATATGACGGATGCGGCCCCGTTTGCAGCCGGAATGCACCTTTCAACGGCTCATCCGCAGCGCAATCCCGATCTCGACTGCGTTGTTCTTGCGGTTGGCCAGCAGGTCTGCTTCCTGCCAGCCCTGCCGCTCCAGTTCCTCGGCGACGATCCGCTCCGCGTCGGCACTGGTGCAGTACAACTACTCACCAGAGTGATGTTCGCCAAGGCAGCAGCCGATCCCAAAATGACCCGAGCTATGGGTGAACCCAGAGGTGGACCCCAATGTCTGGACCACCAAACGCAGAAATTAAGTTAGGCTCTCGGGCTCTGCATGATTAGTTGTGTTTGTTCTCACTGTTCTGCGTTTTCACTATTAAACCACTCCGAG
>Ga0118677_10012376_pt1 | contig 12535 bp, 7 predicted proteins | sample AliMusrvi5mmetaG_FD_86154 | JGI IMG/M metagenome (GOLD analysis project Ga0118677, IMG submission 86154)
GACTGCGCATTCCGGTATCTGTTTCTGTTCCAATAGGGATTTCTTCATGTGCTTGGAGCTCTGTTCTTCTTGCACATGAAAATACCTAAACATGGTATGTTAGCAAGTACTGTATCCCTAAGCTTCAGGGTGCAATAATTACTGATAGCAGCAGGAATTTCATTTTTAGCTTAAAAGCGGGGTTCTCCAGGCGGAGAAATGGGGGTGTATTTGCCAGCCTTCATGCCTTCTTCTTCCGCATCATCGGCACCAACTGCACCATCAGCACGCCCAACAGAATCAGAAAGCAGCCGATGAGCGCGCGGCCAGTCAGGGTTTGATTGAGCACGAGGTATCCGGCCAGCGCGGCAAAGACCGCTTCCAGACTCATGATAATGGAGGCGGGTGCGGGAGGACAGCGCTTCTGGCAGACCACCTGCAGCGTGTAGGCAACCCCAACCGACATGAACCCGGCATAGGCAATCGCGCCGGATGCCGCCTTGATCTGACTCCAGGAGCAATGCTCGAAGAGCAGGCCGCACAGCGCACTCAAGACCGCACAGACCGCAAATTGAAGACAGGCAATTTGGACGGAGTCCCCTTTGCCAACGGCGTGGTCAATGACCAGAATTTGACACGCCCACAGCACGGCGCAAATTAAGGTCAGCCAGTCACCCTTGGACACCACGAAGTTTCCGGTAACACTCAGCAGATAGAAACCGATCAAGCAGACCAGGATGGCAGCCCACAGGCTCTTCGGCACCTGGTGCCCGAAAAACATGCCCAGCATCGGCACAAAGAGGATATAGAATCCAGTGATGAATCCGGAGTGGGCGCTGGAGGTATACTGCAGGCCGATCTGCTGAAAGGCGGCGGCGGCAAACAGGAACAGCCCGGCGCCCAAACTACCCATATAGGGCGGCTTGGCCTCACCCTCGGCAGGCGCCAGGTTCTTCTTCCGCCAGATGATGACCGGGATAAGGAAAAGACAGCCAAGCGCGAAGCGAAGTCCGTTGAAGGTCATCGGGCCAAGGCCCTTTTCCATGCCGATCTGCTGGGCCACAAACGCCGAGCCCCAGATGAGGGAGACCAGCAGGAGCAACAACTCGTACTTGAAGGCTCCATGGCCCCGGGAATTCGATTCGCTCGTGGTGTTCATCGCGTGTCACACCTCTCTCGTATCGGCTGGCTACAGAAGATAAGAGACACATCAATTAGACCGCTCATTTTGTGAGTTTCAATTCTCCGGATGATCCCGCTACGGTCAGCTCATTCGTGGTGGAATCAGTCCGGACGAGTCCGATGGAATTTTCCGCGGTCACTTTGACATCGTAGGTTCCCGCGGGCAGGCCGATAAGCTTGTCTCCGGGCAGCCTCCAGGTGCCATTCCGGTGATCAACGCCTTGGTAAACCTTGCCCGCAATTTCGACGACCAAGCTTTCCGTTACACTGCCCAGGGTGCCGGTGAGATCAGCAAGCTGGCCACTCACAAGGGTAAGTTTGTTCACGGTGACATCCGGAGGTAGTCGGTCGAATTTGAAGTTACCCAACTCGTAACCGATCTTGAAGTTTCGTGCTTCCAGCACCTGGCGCACCCTCGGAATCAGCCGGGCAGCGTTCCAATAATAGATGTGATTGAGCACTGGATCCGGCAGCTTGAAACCTTCCAGTTTGGGACCGCCATGCAGGCCGTTGGTCACCTGGTTGGTTTCGAGAACTTTGCGTTCATTCAAAAATCCACTCGCACCGCCCCCCGCCGCAAAGACATCGGAACCGAAAAGGATGCGGTCCCGGTATTTGCTGTAAAAATCCCTGGCCTTGCTCACAGTATAATCGGCCGATTGTCGCATATTGTGCGTGAAGGCCAAATCCACAAATACATTGGGATATTTATCAAATATTCCTGCCAGCTTGTCCATGCCCCGGTCGTTTTCCAGCATGAAGAGTCCATGGGCAAAGATAAAGGTGGTTTGCGGGTGTGCCTTGGCAACATCAATTGAATCATCCTCAAACTTGGGGAAGGCAGCGCTGTTTCCGTTGGCATCGCCCGGGTCACCGGTGTGGTAGCCAATTAGCGGCATGCCCTGCCGCCCGGCTTCATCGAGCTGTTCATGGATCAGGGGTATCTTGCTGGATAGAATCGCCCCGTGGGGCCACAACTTGAGGCCGACAAACCCCTGCTCTTTAAAGGTCTTGATCTCATCGACACCCCACCAGATCCCTTCACTGGGTATCGTGAAGGCGCCCGGGACAAAAAGGATTCTGTCATTCAGCTTTCCCTTCACATACACCATGTCATTGGCGGGGATCTGCCTCACACTGGCCGGGCTGGCATTGCTCCCATTGTTGTCCTCCACCCAGAACAACCCCGCCAGAGAAATGCTGATGGTGCCGCCCCATTGGTCCATCGTCTCAACCGCCTTTGCATACTGGGTCTTGGCATCCATGTGGGTGTGCATGTCCACACGGGGCATGGCCGAAGGCGGGTAAACCACCTGCTGATCGGCTTGCGAGGAAACCGTCCATGTCAGCAGCAGGCAAAGTGCTGCACGGGTCGTTTGTTTTCTATTCAATTAAATGACTCTTGATGTTCTCACCAGCGCCAGGGCGAGAATTGTTGGCATCGCGTTGTTGTTGGATAGGTTCATCGTGATTCCTGGGAAGGGGATTGTTTTCCCTTAATCTGTCAAATTAAGGTGGTGCTGGTTGACTGGCAGGCCCAGCCCCTGGCTCAGCCGCGGCTAGTTCTTGTCCAGGGCATTGGCTTGCGTCGCGCTGTAGCTCCAAGCCGTGGCTCCCCGGAAATGGTTGTCATTGTTCCAGCGGCGATCATGGAATTCCCCAGTCCGAGTTGTTTCAGATTATTCAAGCAGGACACCTGCAGCGCCTTGGATTTGGCCCGGCCGAGGGTGGGAAGCAACATGGCCGCCAGGATGGCAATAATGGCGATGACCACCAGCAGTTCGATGAGCGTGAACGCCCCTTTTCGCCTTGGCGTCCGCGCCCGCTTGCATCGGGGGGGGGCGGACCGGCGGTTCCGACTTGAACCCAGCTCTTCATTTTAAGACTTCCTTTCAAAGAGAGGCCGGAGGATTGCTCCTCCGGCCTTTGAATTCACTGATCCTTGGCGGATCAGGGTCCGTTATTGGACTTCGAGCCGATAGAACCGCTGCGCCGGGTAGGGCGTAACAGTATCGGTGAAGGTCTTATTGCCACCACCAGCTGTCCCGGTCCCGATGCGGGTCCAGGTCGCATCCTTCAAGCTGTCCTTGTAGGTCAGCCAGTAGGTGTACCCGGCCGTGGTCGAAACATTGCTGAACGTCGGCACCCCGCCAGTCGCGATGCTGAAGTTACCCGGCGGCAGCGTTGGCGTCGGTGGTACAGCGGGTGCGACGGTGACCGTGCCGGTGCCGGTGAAGTGCGCATCCACATTGGCTGCACCCGAAGCGGCCGAGCCGTAGACCCCGCTCGGCTTGGCGACCCCGGCGATCGTGAGGCCAGTGATGCTTCGCGTGCCGGCATAGGTCAGATTGACTGTTGCTGAGGCGTCGATCTCGAGTGCGCCACCGCCGAGGGCGTTGACCGTCGGGCAGGAGAGCACGCCGACCTGGACCTTGGTGGTCCCGGTGTAGGTGGAACTCTTGTAGAGACTGAGCGTGCCCAGGCCGAGCTTAGTCAGGCCACCATCAGCCGTAGCCCCCAAAGCCGGATCGTGCTCGAGGCCTTGCCCCATGCCGCAGGTGAAGCCTGCAGTATCTATCTTGGCTCCGCCAAGCCCGACATACGCATGACTCAGGTTGCCCATGAGGTTCGTGCAGCCTTCTTTCACTATATCCGGATCGGTGGAATCGTTTTCCGTGGCTAGGAGAATGCCGCCATTGAACCGGAACACAGCCGAACCCGCGGGCGGCTGTAGATTGAAGCTATCAATCCCATTAACACAGTAAACGCTGGGCGTTGTCAGGGTGCCGCCGTTTAAATCGTACTCGGCGGTGCTCGTGCCAGAACCGCCGAAGTAGTTATCGTGTCCCAGGATCAGCCCAGGCCCCTGGCAACAGCCATTCCACACCGTGGTTTGGGCGATGGTCTTGACGACCCCGCCATTCTGAACGAGGATGCCCGTGTCGCCAGGGAAAGCGGCGATGGTAAATACGGCCGATGACCAATCGATCATGGCGCCATCGTTGACGGTCAGGGTACCGTTAACGTCCATAACGGGATAGTCATTGAGGATGGTCCACGACCCACTGCCGCTCAATTCGATGCCGCTGACCGTCACTCTTTCCCAACTCCCTGGGTTTGGGTATGTTGTCTGCAGAGCGCCTGCGATGTTCAGCACCCCGGCGCCACTCGTCACCAAGCCGACATTTGTCGCGAGAATGGGGCAAGTGATGGAGAGCGTGCCCGCCTGCACCTCTACGCTGCCCCCGCTCAACACCAGGGTCTTGCCGCTGGTGGAGGCGATGGTCTGATTGGCCACCTTGTCGTTGAATCTCAGACCACCGACCGTAACGTCGGCGCCCAGGTTAACCGTCGCGCCCGCAGTGGAACTGTCCGAGAGCACCGCGATATCGCTCGCACCGGGCACGGTGTTGTTCCAATTGCCCGCAACACTCCAATCGGCGCCGTTCGTGCCCTTCCATCTGAACGCCTTGGCCGGGGTGTAGATACCATTAATTCCGGCCTTGCGGATGTTGTCAATCTCGTCGGCGGACAGGGCGTAGGCGTAAACCGCCACGTCATCCATGCTGCCCTTGTAATCACGACCGCCGTACGAATCGGAACCAAACCGCACGCCACTCCATGTTGCTGTTCCATGGGCAAGGGTATTGACTGCGAACTGCATACCCGTACCACTATCCAAATACACGGTCGCCTGCGTTGGTTCCACCACGAGGGCAACAAAGTTCCACTGGTCGGCAGTTGGAAACAGTCCCGATTGCCAGTTGTAACTCGCGGCGGCGTCATTCCAAGTGTAGCCGAGTTGGCCCACCTGCGTATATTGCAAGCCGGAGGTGCCGCCACCGTCCCCGCGGGTGAAGACCAGGCCAGCCCAATCCGATTGAACGGCATCTGGCTTGATCCAGGCAACGATGGTCATGGCGCCATTGATCTGGCCGAACGATGGGACCGTCACATACCCCCCGTTTCCGTTGAACGCATAGGCTTTGTTTCCCATGTCGAAGCCCTGAAAAGTGGGTGGCTCAGGGCCAGGAACATTGTTCGTTACCCCAGCGCCGTAGGTGCCGTCGCGGCCACCCTCATAATCGTACGCGACAGTGCCACTGGTCTCATTCAGACGCCAGTACCCAAGCGGGGTCCGTTCGGTTACAACCGCCGCCAGTTTGGTGGCGGTGAGCAGCGTCAAGGTTGCATTGGCGTTAGTGTTGCTGTAGGGGTTGGTGACCAGCACGCTGTAGTTGCCCGCGTCCACTGCCCTGACATCCGTGCGGGTGTAAGCGGAGGAGGTCGCACCGCTGATAGGTGTGCCATTAAGACTCCACTGGTAGGACAATGGCGAACTACCAAAAGCCGTGACGCTGAATGTCGCCGTGCCACCGGTGTAACGCTGGATTGACTTCGGCTGCTGGGCGATAAGCGGCGGGCCGGCCAGCACAGTGAGTGCGACAACCGAACTGGTGACCGCACCGAAGGTGTTGGTAACCACCACGGCGTAGTTGCCGGTGTCGTTCGTCACTAGGCTGCTCACCGTGAGATTCGCCGCCGTCTGTCCCGGCAAGGGATTGCCGTTCTTGCTCCACTGATAACTCAGCGGCGAGGTTGACGAAGCCTGGTCAGCCACCACCGAGAGCGACAGCATCATGCCCTCGTAAACCGGGGGCGGCGGCGCTTGCGGCTGGACCAGGATGATGGGCGGTACTTCCGCCGCCGCGAATATTTGGCGAATCTGCGCATCGCTGAGCGCCTGGTCGAAGATCGCCACCTCATCAATGGCCCCTTTGAAGCCGTTGACCTCGCCGCCTCCAAACCCGCCATACTTTTGTTTCTTCCCGATAAAAGAGGCACAGGTGTTGAAATCATGGGAGCCCAACGGTGTAGTGGGCGTGTAGGTGGCGGCGTTGCCGTTCATGTACACCACCAGGTTAGTCGGCGAAGCCACCATGGCCACGAACGTCCACTGCTGGTCTGGCATGTACATCCCCGAAAACCAGCCGTAAGAGCCCGTGGTGCCGGCGTCGCCATTCCAATACCCTGCCAGGTCGTTGCACGACCCTGCCGGATCACCGTTGTTTTGAAAGCCGACCCCCGTCACCGGCTCAGACGCTCCGGCCGTAGGCAACCCAAGGTCGCTGGGATGTGAGTAGAGCATGCTCCAATACTGCGAGATGCCGTTGCGCTTGGCCCAGCAGGTGACCGTCCATGAATCCGTGACCAGGTTCTGGGCCGGGATCTCAATGAAGCTGCCGGTGGTGCCAGGGAATTGGCAGGCGGTATTGCTCGTCCCAAATCCGTGGTAGGGCACGCCGGGTGCGCCACTGGACATACCGCCCGAGTTGAAGGTGCCATTGGCCGAAGCCCCCCAACTGCCTTTGTTGGCAACCACGATAGGTACCGGTGCTGGCTCAGGCGGCAGGAGTGGTTCATTGAAACGCCAATACGCCGTTGGGTTCTCACTCTTGATCAGCGCTGCATATCCGGCAGGACTGGTGGTGGCGGCGGAGTAATGCGCCGCGATCTGGGTCGAACTCAAGGCATAGGGGTATGTCGCTACCTCGTCCATCCAGCCGGGGAAAAAGAGACTGGCAGCGCCGGCGGTGTTGCCCGCTCCAATGCGGAGCGGCGCGGTGGTGTTGGGAACATAGCCGCTGCCGCCAATCGCTTGCGGGGGAGCGTTCTCAACGCCATTGACGTAAATATGCACCAGCGTGCCGTCGAAAACGCCCACCACGTGATACCAAGTATTGGGCTCGTTAGCCGGCCCTGTATCCACCACGTAGGTCCTGCCCGTGCCATAAAAAACACGGAACCCCCAGTTGGGGCCGTTATTGTCGGTATAGAACAAGAAACCCGTATTGCCGTTAAATGACATGACGCCCGACTTCGCTCCGGCAGCAACGACGGTCTCATTGGCCCAGAATTCTACGCTGAAGGGGCCGTTTGTATTCAGCACCGGGGTATAGGGAAATTCGATGTATTGGCTGGTGCCGTCCAGCTTGACGCAAGGGTCCACTGTCAGGACGCCCGGCTCCTGAAGGGTGGAGCTGTGGTAATATGTGCCGTTGGCGACCGCCCCTATGGAGCCGTAATTTGTCGCCGTGCCAAGGGCATAGTTGAGCGTCGGTGAGACCGGTTCGTTCAGCCGCCAATAAGCGACCGGCTTGAGGGACATGACCGTGTTGGAATAATCGGCTCGGGCGGGCAGTATCGCCGCCAAGGCCAGCAAGCCCGCAGCCGCAGCCTGGTGCAGGAATTGCCCCGCATGTTGTTTTGTCTTCATAAGAGGTGCTCGAGTTTTTCTATCATTTGCTTTGGTTTGTTTGGTTTAACGGAATGGTTCGATGCAAATCAAAAAGCCACCTCCTCAATGCGGCTTCGGCACCGGGCTGGAATCTGGCACCGCAGCGAAAGCACCGCCGCGGACAACTTCGCGTTGAGGCCCAAGAATGTGACCATGGCCATGATTATTCACCTTAACACCTGCTCGTGAATCGGGACGACTACCATTTTGCGTCACGCGGTGTGCCATTTTGCGTCACCGGATCTGATTCACCAAGAACGCCGAGGCAGATCACTTGCCGGCACCAATTCTCGGAACGTTAGATGTATGCGGAATACTGGAAACCCCGGTTCCGGCTAATTCCTGTCCATTCTGACCTCATATCAATCTATGGGTGTGATTATCCGAACCGGCCCGAAAAGGCCCGATTTCATGAGGGGCGGAATCTTGTCGTAAACGGGCCGTGTCTTGCCGCCGGGAACCCTCCCATACGAACTATCCGACGTCGGATCGGTTTGAATCCGATCGAGGTTGCTGCGGGTGAAGCGGGTTAACTCGGGCCTCAACGAATCCCCGTTGAGCCGGTTGGCCCAGAGGTTGGCAACCCGGATCACCAACTGATTCGTGCCGGAAAGCACCACGCCGGAAACATCAACCCGATAGGGCGGCAGCCAGGCCAGGCCGAGGCGCTTGCCGTTGAGTGTGACTTCGGCGATTTCGGCTAGATCGCCCAGTTCCAGGAAGAGCCGGTTCCGTTTTGCCAACAATTCAGGAACTTCAAAGTTTTTCGAGAGGCGGCGATTCCCGAGAAGAATCGAATCCCTTCGTTGTCCGACTCAGTCCAGCTTTGCAGTTTCCCGAAGGTGGTCATTCGCGGCGCGCCCCAGCCTTCCGGGAACTCGACCTGCCAGGGGCCGTCGAGGGTCAGCAGCGCGGGAGTTCCCGCCGCCACGAATGTGTCGCGGGCGATGGGATCCAGCGCTGCGCCGGCTTTCCGGAACACCACAAACACCGAGCCCGACGGCCCAAGCGCCAACGGCACCTCGGTCTGGCCGACGGCGAGGCTTTTCCAATCGTGACAGGCACTGCGGAGTCCCGAATCGGGCCACCACAACTCAGGCACCAGTCCTTTGGTTTCCGCCGCCACCCGGAACCGGCAGGTCAACGTCTGCGGATCCATCGTCTTGTTGCGGATGAAATAGAATTCATCCTCCGTGGTCTTTCGGTGGATGAAGTCCAGCGGTCCCAGGCCTCCCTCACTGTGTCCAACGATCTGAAAATCCCCGGAGACGCCGATTTCCCGAAGCGCGGCACTCCGATCGCTGGCAATGATAAAGCGCCCCTTGTCGATCGGCCGGATCAAAACCGATGGCTGGTCCGGTTTGTCTGACACCTCACTCGGTCCCCAAAGTTCCGCGACCTGTCGCTCCACTTTCTGGGTTTCCCTTAGCTGATCTTTCAGGCCCGGGGTGTGCGTCGGTCGCTGGTGGCCGATCACCGTTGCTCCGTCGGCTACCAGTACATGAATCTTTGCGAGAACCTCCGCTGGGATATGATCCTGTTCGGGCAGCACGAGCACTGCATAGCTCATTCCATCCGGCAGCACGATCCGCCCCTTTTCAACGTGCATTCGCTGCAGGATCACCTGCGACGAACAGACGTCATAATCGTGGCGCGGAGCGAGACCTTCCAATAACGGCTTCTCCGGTACATCGCACAACGGTGGATAGAAGTTCGGTGCACGATCACCGTAATAATAACAAACATCGGCCACAAACCAGCCCTGGCGGAGCATGTATGAGCAACGCGCCAGGTAGTCCATCAAGCCACGGGCCATCGGCCACCAGGTGGCCGATGGATTGATATCCATGCCGGCATGATAGGCCCAACCCGGAAGCCCAGCCCCAGGCGGGGAACTGGCGAATGTGTGCAACGAAAAACAATTCAAGCCTTCGCACAACGCCCGGTCGGCAAGTTTCTTGTGATTCAACGGCCCATCGACCCAGCGCCGCCAGGTGGTGAACGATTCCGCATCTACCAGACGTTTGTCGTAAACATGCGCGGCCGAGGCGATTTCCTTGACCAGGAAAATCTCGCGATGCCTGTTCCAAAACTCCCCCCGAGGAATATCAACCGCCCCGAGCGCCTTGATTCCATCCACCGGATTGGAATCCCAGATCGGAGGCCCAGGACCACCCGACTCGGCGATGAGCTTCACGCCATAGGATTCGAGAAACTTCCGGCCTGTCACGTAATGCGAGTCGATCAACACGTCGCTCACCAGCTTGCGCCAATCGTAGAGTAACTGCTCCTGGGCTGCGTGATCCGCCAGCTTCCAGCCGGCGAGCACGGGCAGGAACCGGACCACCGAATAGCCGATCCGGCGTTGGAACTCAGCGGCCATGGTCTCGTTCCAAGGCGTGAACCCGTCGAGTTCCATGCTGTCGAACTCCAGCGTCTTGAAGCTGGTTCCCTCAAACGACTTGCGCCCCAGTTCCTTGAGAATCGTGGTGACAATATGATGGAGATGAAACTCAGTGGCACGGGGGTCAAAGAAGTCGATCATCGGCCCGCCGGAATTCGGGCTGGGCACGATCAACTGCTGCCCGTGATTGGCACAGACAAAACGCAGGATGTCCCAATCACCCGCCGGCACCTCCCAGCGCAAGTTGCCATCGGCTTCGATCCGTTTCGTTAGATCAACAACTTGGTTCACATCCGCGAGCGTTTGCGACTTGTGATGAGGCACGGCCAATACCGCCACTTCGCGCAGATAGATTGGCCGGCCATGCGCATCCCGCGGACAAAGTTTCGGCAACTCTGGCAGGGGCAACTCATTGTGAAAAGCCTTGGGCCCGGTCGCCGTGGTGATCGACTGATAGATGCCTTTGCCGGCGTGCTCCGGCGGAATCCAGCTCCCGCCTGCATTCCATCCGCTCGAGGCAACGATGCCGATCTCCAAGCCGAGGCGGTCGGCTTCGCGAATCGCATGAACAATCAGCCGTGTGGACTCCGGCCCGAGAAACGCAGGCCCGGCAGGCACCCGACCGTCGGGATCAGCGCAAGCGGCTACGTCCCAAATCTCCCCGCCACGCATGCCTCCCTGTTTCATCGCCTCCAAATCCCGGGTGATTTGCTCTCTGGTCATCGATCCGTTGAGCCAGTCCCAAAACGCCCCGGGTCGCGCATGGACCGGCGGCTCAGCAAACGCCGCCGGTGAGAGCCGGTCCTCAGCCCTGGCTAATTCCGCTGCTTTTCCGGCAGGATTCGCCGCAATGGAATCGGCACTAACGCTCTCACGGCCATGCAAGCGACCGCTTTGTAAGACGAAGGCAACAAGCAGGACGGAGGGAATCCGCCGGACCACATGTGAACATTGGTTGGATTGATTATATTTCATGATGATTGAACTGATAGATGGCATGAATGCTTTTTGGCGCGCCCGCTTGTACTGGACGCTGCGCGGGTGAGGCCGCGGCAAGGAGAAGCAGTCGTTTCATGTCATGTTGTCGGGTAACGGGATTCTCTTGTCGTTCTAGGCCTGAAAGGGCTTTTCCCTAAAGGTTCTCGCCATATTCCCAGCCTTTCCTAACCGGCTCTTTGACGAAGGCGTTCATCTCCGGGTGGTTGGTGATGCGACCGGCCTTGGCGTCCCATTCAATGCGGGTGTTGAAGCGCTGGGCCAGCACTCCGAGGAGAATGATCTCGGTCAGCTTCGCCGAGTAGGTGAAGTTCGATCCCGGTTCCGGGCCGGTCTGCTTGATCGCATTCATCCATTCGCGGAATGGGCCGCCGTTGACGCGGGGGATGGATTCGGCGGGCGGTTTCGCCTGCCATTCCTGGCGTAGTTCAAGGGGCATGACTCTAAACGATCCCGCATGCGTATCGCAGCCGATCAGTCCTTTGGTGCCAACCATCCAGCAGGCGCGTCCCAGATAGGCGGCATGATCCGCCTCGAACCGGTCTATGCGTCCGACCTTCGACCAGTCCTGCGGGCCGTCGAACCAATGGAGCACGACCGGGCCGCGTTTCGCATTGGCAGGAAAGTGATACTTGATCCGGCTGCCAGCCGGAATGACGCCCTCCAGCGAGGGCTTGCGCTCCAGGCACTCCACCACCATCGGCGGATCGAGATCAAGCGCCCAGACCGGCGTGTCAAAGGTGTGGCATCCCCAGTCGGCTAGTATGCCCGAACCAAAGTCGTAGAATGCCCGCCATTTGTAGGGGAGGTAATCGCGATAGAAATCCCGCTTGGCCGCCGGTCCAAGCCAGAGATCCCAGGCAAGACCCTCGGGAACCGGGGAAGCGGGGGGCGGCATCGTCGCAGGGTTTGCGAAATGCCTGCCGCCCATCTCGGGGCCGCCGTTGTGCGCAAAGACCTCGCTCACCTCTCCGATCACGCCGGCCCGGTAAGCTTCGACGGACTGACGAATCGAATTACTCGCATGTCCCTGATTGCCCATCTGGGTGACCAGCTTGTATCGCTCCCTGGCTTTGACCAGGGTCCTGGCTTGCCAGATGTTGTGCGTCAGCGGTTTCTGGGTGTAAACGTGGATGCCGCGCTCCATGGCCGCCAGCGTGGCCGCGAAGTGCGTGTGATCGGGCGTGGAAACAACCACCGCGTCAATCTCCTTGTGCATCTTGTCGAGCATCACGCGAAAGTCCTCGAAGAAGGGCTGGGTGGTCCTCCAGTTCTTCATGTTTTCCGCGCATTGGTCGCGGTCAACATCGCAGAAGGCGACGAGATTCTCCTCGCTGCACCCCTGCTCGTAGGGTTGTTGGGCGATCCAGCCGCCGGAGCCAATGAAGGCGAGGTTCAGTTTGCTGTTGGCGGACTTGCCCGGCTTGCCGATGGCGAACCGCGGAAACGCCATGCTGGCGGCGATTCCGGTGACAGTGGTGAGAAAAGTTCTGCGTTTCATAAAGGGCGTTGTGCGAGGTGATGGTATTGTTGATTGTGATCTAAGGGAGCAAGAACTTGCTAAACTCCCATTAAAGGCTTAATCGTTATATCCCACCATGGCAGGTCGTCTGAACGCGACAACCGCTTTTCAAGCTCCTGCTTCTCTTTGCCGCAAAGTTTGACGCCCTTCTGGT
>Ga0118677_10012377_pt1 | contig 12534 bp, 15 predicted proteins | sample AliMusrvi5mmetaG_FD_86154 | JGI IMG/M metagenome (GOLD analysis project Ga0118677, IMG submission 86154)
CCCCAAGAGGGGGTTTATGCGGAAATCAGCCCCAAATCTTCAGATTCCGTTTAGGGCAAGTTCACATAGATACCTGTGGTTGTAGGGCCCTAGGGGTACCCTTCCACAATGCGCGATTTATTCCATGAAGAGCTTGAATCCATCACCGCCGATCAGCTGAAGATGACTGCCTTAGTTCGCCAGGCGATTAACTCCGCCAGCACCGCCCTGCTCACCGCCGACCTACAACTGGCGGAGAAGGTGATCGCCGATGATCAGGCGATCGACAATATTCAACAGAATTTAGATGAGCGCACCATCAACATCATGGCACGCCAACAACCCGTCGCTTCCGATCTGCGTCGCTTGGTCAGCTCGCTTCGCATTAGCGCCGACCTCGAGCGCATGGGAGATCTCGCCCATCACATAGCGAAGTTGGCTCGCATGCGCTATCCCAACAGCGCAGTTCCCGGTGAACTCTTTGAAGTGATTACCGAGATGGGAACCGCAGCTTCTAGCATTCTTGAGAAGATGGCGGTTGTGCTGGAATTCCGCGATACAAACCGCGCACTTGAAATTGAAAGAGATGACGACGATATGGATAAGTTACAGCGTAAGTTGATCGGGATTCTGCTGAGCCCAAGTTGGGTGCATACCGTTGAGTCCGCGGTAGATATGGCCTTTGCTAGCCGTTACTACGAGCGTTTCTCAGATCACGCGGTCTCGATTGCACAACGTGTGTACTACACCGAGACCGGCGAATTCGCTCCTAGGGGCTAAGCCCTACTTCTTGCCTTGATTGGCTACAGCGGTAATCGCTTCGGCGGCAGCCGCTGGATCTAAGTATTCGCCACCGACCTTTACTGGCGTGAAGTCATCATTTAACTCGTAGAGCAGTGGAATTCCTGTTGGAATGTTGAGCCCCGCGATATCGGCATCCGAAATTCCATCCAGGTGCTTTACAAGTGCGCGCAAGGAATTACCGTGTGCTGTCACAAGCACGGTCTGGTGTGCTGTGAGATCAGGAATGATCGCATCAAACCAGTACGGCAGCATCCGCACAACCACATCCTTCAGACATTCGGACTTTGGAAGAGCAGCTCCTAGATCGGCATAACGTGGATCGCTAAATTGGCTGAACTCATCGTTATCTGCGATCGGTGGAGGTGGAACATCAAAGGAGCGACGCCAGAGCATGAATTGCTCCTCACCGTACTCGGCTAAGGTCTGCGCCTTATCTTTCCCTTGCAAGGCGCCGTAGTGGCGCTCATTTAAGCGCCATGATCGGTGCACTGGAATCCAAGAGCGATCACATTCATCAAGGGCGATTTGCGAGGTGATAATTGCGCGGCGAAGAAGGGAGGTGTGGAGAACGTTAGGAAGTAATCCGCGCTCCTTAAGGAGTTCTCCTCCTCGCTTTGCCTCAACCTGACCCTTTTCGGAGAGGCGCACATCAACCCATCCCGTGAAGAGGTTCTTAGCATTCCATTCTGATTCACCGTGGCGCAGCAAGATTAATTGTGTGGTCATTGCACCAGTTTAATAGAGGATTCCTCACCCCGAGACAAGACCCAGTCATATACATCTAATGTTCGTCTCGCGGTTGACTCCCAACCAAAATTTGCGGCGTGGCTTATAGCGCCGAATGAGAGTGCGATGCGACGCGCGGGGTCAGCCAAGAGGCGAGCAATAACAGCAGCCCATGCGCGCGGATCGTGACCATCCACCAGCGAGCCAGAGATTCCATCGGCCACGGCTGTACGCAACCCACCAACCGCTGTTGCAACAACGGGAGTTCCGCAAGCCTGCGCCTCGAGGGCTACAAGCCCAAAGCTCTCGGAGTAGCTCGGCACGCAGACCAGATCCGAGGCGCGATACCAATCAGGGAGATGGCTACGCTCCACGGGCGGCATGAAGTGGATAACGCCATCGACGCCTAAAAACTTTGCCAGGGCTTGCAACCGCTCCGGTTCAGCGGCTCCTGAGCCAGAAGCCCCACCCATAATAACGAGAGCCAATTTTGCGCGTAAATGAGGTGAGTGCGCCAACATTTCCGCGACCGCACGAACCAAAACTTCGGGACCTTTATGAGGTTGAACTCGGCCAACGAAGGTAATCATCAACGCATCAGCTGCAATATTTAAATTGGTGCGCGCCTGCGCCTTGCCTTTGCCAACAGTGAAGCGTTGCAAATCAACACCAGGTGTAACAACGAAGACGTTGTCCGGACAGGCATCGTAGAGAGAGACGAGGCTCGCTGCTTCTGAATCCGTATTTGCGATGAGCGCCGCGGCATTCTTTACGATCTGCTCTTCGCCAATCGCTCTGATGGCAGGCTCTGGGATCTCCCCCTCGGCCATATTGAGGTTTTTGACTCGAGCCATCGTGTGCATCGTATGCACGAGCGGAATATCGGTGCGCTCTGAGAGCATCCAACCCAACTGTCCACTGATCCAATAATGCGAATGGAGGATCTGATAGTAATTTTTTGGTAGCTTGTTGAATGTCTCCATGACGCCATGCGTCAGGGCTCCAATTTGTGAGGGCAATTCCTCTTTTGATAGCCCTTTAAAGGGGCCCGCCTCTACATGGCGCACGGTTACTCCAGGAGCTATCTCAACAATCGCTGCCTGGTAGGGATCCGTCGCTCTCGTGTAGATATCAACATCGACCCCAGCTTGCGCCATCTTGATTGCGCTCTCGACAACATAGATATTCATGCCGCCTGCATCACCGGTGCCCGCTTGATCAAGAGGGGAGGTATGCACCATCAGGGTAGCGATACGTCCTCTCACCGTAAAAGTCTATAACTGAGTTACTAACTCCGATACTCGAATCTCGCCGGTGATCTCTCCGCCGCCTCTTATGTAAACGGGTTCAATTTCCGCTGCAATCTCCCACGCGTTTAGTACGGCCTTTACAATCGCCGGAAAGGCACGATCTGCTCCATCGCTTACCTTAAAGATGCAGGCACGACCATCAGCGAGTGAGAGAAGTTCTACAGCTTCTGCACCCTCTTTCATAAAGAGACCCGGGATTGTAGGCATCAAAGTCGTAGTAAGTCGGCCAGCTCCTGCGACCATCTCGGGATAGGCGAGACAGGCGGCAACAATCTCCTGATGCACGGGATCGGTAGATACACGGAATTTATGTGCGCCTAGCGCAAAGTTTCGAGTAGTAATCGCGAAGAGTGGAGCCCCGCATCCATCGGCCGTGGTGGAGATAATTGATTCTCCAATAAGCCCTTCGATTTCTTGACGAATTGCAATTTGCAGTGGATGTTCAGGATCTAGATAGCTCTCGGTATCCCATCCATTAACAACGCAAGTCGCCAGCATTCCTGCATGTTTGCCACTGCAATTCTGCGTCAAACGAGTTGGAGGGTTGGTGCCCCACGCCAGTCGTTCTGCGCGACCAAGCGGTTGATCCAGAGAGTTGCGCAGGTCTGCCACCGTGAGTCCGGCACCGTGCAAAATTGATTCAACGACTGCTAGATGTTCTGTGCTTCCAGAGTGGCTTGCGCAGACGACCGCCAACTGCTTTGGTGAGAGAGATAATCCATTACGCACCATTGCGGCTGCCTGAAAAGACTTGATCGAAGAGCGGGGATACATTGGTGCATCGACATCTCCAACGGCTGCACGAACTGAACCATCGCTATTGATCAAGACGAGGTGACCGTTGTGAACAGACTCGACGATTCCTGCGCGAACTACTTCCGCTAAGAGCACTCCCGTGAAATGGGTCATCCTTGCTCGCCTTGACGCTCCATAGTTGACCACATATAAGCCTGTAGCTCGTGGCCATCCATCTCAACGTCGTGGGCGAAGAAGAGCTGTCCTTCCACTAAGCCATATAGCCGCGATCCAGACTCCACTGACTTTCCAGATGGACTTACGTAGCCACGATCGAGAGCCAGTTGAATCTTGGGACCATCGTAAATTCCGACCCAACCTTCACCGCGTCCGGTGTTGTAGGCGAGGACGACTTCCAGAACCTTCTTGGGCTTGGGATGCCAGAAACCAACCTCGTAATCGAAGGGTTCAATGATGTCCGCGTTCTCGTCAATCAACCATGTGCGGGAGTAGTAATTGAGAAAATTCCGACCATCGTGATTAAAGGTGACCTCATGTGCAAACTCGAAGGGCTCAATGCCCGGATACTCGCCATGTCCCTTTCCGCGCCAGGTACCAACCATCCACGCCAGTGGATAGAGATCTTCGTGTAATCCCTCGGGGATTGTGAAAGCCATTTACTCTGCCCTTTCTTCTCGCCATAGGCGAACCGCGCCGCGTATACCGAAGATGATCATGAATAAACCGAAGGCGGCCGCTCCAACTATGAGAGCAATAGATGTAACGGTCACCACCCGATAATCGTAACCGTTACCATTGATTTATGAAGACGCTGGTAGTCAAGGTGATGGCGGGTAGCGATGATGCAGAACGCGCAGCACAGGCCTTCACCGTGGCTGCTACCGCTTTAGCTAGTGGATTTAACGTTTCACTCTGGCTAACGAGCGAGGCCTCATATTTTGCTCTCCCAGGTCGTTGTGAAGAGTTTGTGCTTCCACATTCCGCGCCTTTGGCTGAACTTCGCGATGCGCTACTTGCCAGTGGTTCTATAACTCTCTGCAGTCAATGCGCAGTGCGACGAAATATCACCGAATCTGACCTACTACCTGGCGTCGTTATTAAAGGCGCTGCATCTTTTGTGCAAGAGATCATGCAGAGTGGAACTCAGGCCTTAATTTATTAGTTCAGCCCACGACGCTTTAAGAGCGGCTCGATCGTGGCATCGCGGCCTCGAAAGTTACGGAACATTTGCATCGAGTCTATAGAACCACCTCGACTCAATAACTCTCTGCGAAAGTGATCTCCGTTTTCGCGAGTGAGTCCGCCATTGCCTTTAAACCACTCGACGGTATCTGCATCCAGGATCTCAGACCAAATATATCCGTAATATCCCGCCGAATAACCACCAGCGAAGATGTGCGCAAAATATGTTGAGCGATAGCGTGTCGGGACAGGTGCGTACTCCAAACCATAATCTGCTATTGCCTTCTTCTCAAAGGCGACTACATCTTCGATGACGTACCCATCAGCAATTTGATGTAGCGCAAGGTCGAGTATCGCTGCTTGTAGATAGGCGGAAGTGTCATGCCCTTGGTTGAAGGTAGAAGAGTTGACGATATTGTCGATTAACTCTTGGGGAAGACGCTCGCCAGTTTCGTAGTGCAGGGCAAAGTTAGTTACGACCTCAGGCCAGAAGATCCACATCTCGTTAACCTGCGATGGAAACTCTACGAAATCTCGCTCGACACTCGTGCCTGAAACGCGTGGGTACTTAACCTGCGAAAAGAGACCGTGTAGCGCATGGCCGAATTCATGGAAGAGAGTGACCAGGAAGTCGAAGGAGAGGAGCGTTGGTTCGCCTGCTGGTGGCTTCACAATATTGAGGTTATTCACGACGACCGAAAGCTGACCGAAGAGAAAGTTCTGGTCTACCAGATTGTTCATCCAAGCCCCGCCTCGCTTGGAGTCTCGGGTGTAGAAATCTCCAATGAAGAGTCCCAATTTAGAACCATCGGCATTGTTCACTTCAAAGGCACGCGCCTCGGGGTGGTACGTCACGATATCTGGCCGTTCCTTAAAGGTGATGCCATACAACTTTGTCGCGGCGAAGAAGACGCCATCCCATAAGGTCTTCTCCAACTCAAAGTATGGCTTTAAAGCGGCGGTATCCACGTTGTACTTCTCTGCGCGCACCTGTTCGGTATAAAGATCCCAATCCCAACTCGCAAGATCGAAACTCTCGCCGTTAGCAGAGATCGTCTCTTGCAGGACAACTCCCTCGCGTTTTGCATTTGCTATCGCTGATTTCGCGATAGTGCGCAACATAGCGTGGATATTCTCTGGGGATTTGGCGGTGTTCTCACTCGTGATGTACTCAGCGTGGCTCTTCATCCCAAAGAGGGTGGCCCTTCGAGCGCGCAACTTTGTCATCGAAACGAGAGTCGCCTTTGTGTCGTTCTCGTTGTCACGGTTTCCGCGCGCCAGAGATGCCTGCATGATTCGCTCTCGGAGCGCACGGTTAGTCAAAGTTGCTAGCACCGGATTCCCGCTGAAATTTACGGCACCAATCAACCACTTACCTTCTAGACCACGGCTCTTCGCCGCCAACTCCGCTGCCGCGATCTCATTCGCACTTAGCCCATCTAACTCCTCGAGTGATTCAACCACGATCGCTGAGTCATTGGTATCCGCCAAGAGTTTCTGTGAAAACTCCGCCTCGAGCTTAGAAAGCTCCTCGTTGAGTGATTTAAGTTCCTCGCGCTGAACAGGCGAAAGGTGGGCTCCAGCAAAGTGGAAATCTTTGTAGTACAACTCAATAAGGCGCAGATCCTCACCCACAAGATTCAACGTGGCGCGCTCGTTGTATAGCGATTCGATGCGCGACCAGAGCTCTGGATTTAATTTGATTTCGTCGGAGTGGGCTGCCAATTTTGGCGCGATCTCTGCCTCAATCGCATCTAGCGCGTCGGAGGTATCACTAGAAGACTTGTTGAAGAAGACGAGAGAGACTCGAGTTAAGGTGCGCCCACTCTGCTCTAGAGCGACGATCGTGTTCTCGAAGGTGACCTCTGGTTGCGCGATGATTGCATCTACTTCAGCGAGTTGCTCTGTCATCCCAGCATAGAAAGCCGGGAGGTAGTGCTCATCCTGAATTTCAGCGAAGGGAGGCATCTCGTATTCGAGAGTGCTTACTGCAGAGAATGGATTCGTTGAAGGCAGGTTCATTGGCCCATCTTAATCTGCCGCGACGATTACTTCCTGAGTCGCACTAACTCCATCTATATCCAAGGTCGCATCGACAGGGACAGAACGCTTAATTACGGCGAGCGCGATGGGCCCAAGTTCATAGTGACGAGCCATTGAACCAATCTCACCAACTTCTTTGCCCTCGAAGGTTACCTTCGCCCCATGCTCCGGCATATGCACCATCGAACCATCGAGGTGCAACAAGACCAGTCGGCGTGGAGGGCGACCTAAGTTATAAACCTTGGCAACAGTCTCTTGACCGCGGTAGCAACCCTTATTCATGTGCACGGCCGTATGCAAGAAGCCCAACTCATTGGGAATCGACTTGTGATCAGTCTCGAGAAGAATTCGTGCTCGACCCGCAGCAATTCTTTCAGCCTCTAAAGCCCATGTTCCAACTTGAACATATCCAGCGCTCTTGTAGGCGGCAATTACATCTGAGAGCTCAGTACGCGGGACGAGCGCATATGGTCCCCCAAATGTATCGGGAACTCCTGGTGCGCGTAGAACAGCAAATTCCCTGCTGCGATCTTGCACATCTACATCGAGCATAAACTTCATTTTATTGAGGTAGTTGATCAACTCTTCGGCCTTTGCAGCTTCGGTATGCATCCAAATCGAACTTCCGTCATCGACTAAAAATAGTTGCTGCTCGATATGACCTTGGGCATCGAGCAAGAGCGTTTCACTCCATTGCCCGGTTGGGAGGGTCGCGAGCTCTTGCGTCATCATGTCATTGAGCCACTTGATGCGGTCGCTACCGCTGATACTTACTACAGCCCGGTGCGAGAGATCAGCCCAGCCTTTACCAGCGGCAAGAGCGCGCTGCTCCTGGCTGGGTTCACCAAAGTGCCAGATTGCGCCTGCATCTAAACCCGATTCAACAAGTACTGCGCTCATTAATTATCGGGTTAAAGCAGCGCACTTAGCGCAGGTACCATAAATTGCAAAGTGGGTTACATCCGTCTTGAAGCCATAATCATCGGCTAATTGTTGAACGAAGCTAGCTGCAGTTTCGATAGGTGCATCTCCAACCTCACCGCAGACTCCACAGACCAGGTGTAGGTGAGTTAACTCTTCGGCGGCGTGATAGGTCGCACCACCATGTCCCAGGTGGGTGTGTTGCACCAACCCAACATTTTCAAGGGTTTCAAGATTGCGGTAGACAGTAGAGAGATTAATTCCAGGGTGCGTGATGTGAATCTTGTTGGCAACCTCTTCAGGAGTGGCATGTCCAAGATCGCGCACCGCCTGCAGAACTAATTCACGCTGCGGCGTTAAGCGCAGGCCCTTCTCTCTTAACTCATTCTGTTCAGCCATGGGGTAAGCCTAAACCTCTTCCGAGAAGGTGAACAAAGCCTCGATGTAGTGCTCGCCCGTGATTCCTAGATTCTGGGCATTAGGAGGTGCGGTCTGTGGCTCAATGCAGACACCGTCGCTATCTTCTGTGTAAACCACCCAATAAGGAGCATCTGACTCGACGGTAATACGAGCCGCTCCCGGCCAAACGACCGAAGGGATGCCTTTAATTCCGGTGAAACAATCATCCCAGGGCTCTTTAGGCTGTGGGACTAACTCTCCGGTCGGCAGACCATCATCGCCGCGGATCAACATCTGAGCGGCAGTGAATTCGACTTCAGCGGCATCTCCGCGCTCAAGTTCGCGTGGAAACCACGGGTGGAAGCCCAGCCATGCGGGGAGATCGCAGCCATTTGGGGTGTATTCGAGTATCCAACGCACAGCATCATCGAGAATTTCGATGGTCTGTTCGACGATGGCGCCGTTATAAGGAGCGGGTAGTTCGAGCCGAGCGCGACCGGAGCCTGTCTCCTCCCAAGAACTTGTGAAGCCATAGCCATGAATGGCGTGAGGAGGGGACCAACTTGTTGGCAAGGTATGAACGATGCCTGACTCACTGGTGATCAATCCTTCATCAATACGTCCCGCCCAAGGTGCCATCGCATACCAACCCCATGACAATGGAGTCCCCCGGAAGGGAACCGCAAACTGCAGATCGCGCCATTGCAGTGAAGCAATGCGGGCGCCTTGGTCGAGGTCGATCGAAACCGAAATCTCTGCGCCGTCTATATGTTGCATCAGAAGCCCTCTAACTCTTTAAGGGTTGGCGGATTGGCGCCAGCACGTGAACATGTTATCGCCGCCGCAGCAGCAGCGCGCTTTAATACTCTCTCTAGAGTAACTCCAACAAGGTTTTCGAGGCCGTTGTTGACGATTCCCTCTACCAGTATTGCTCCAACGGTATCTCCAGCGCCCACTGTATCGACCAGATCCACTATGACCCCGGGAACTGATACTTCACCATCTTGAGTAAATCCATCGATGCCATTAGCACCACGGGTGAGGACGACGAGCTGGGTCTTTTCGTTGATGAAGTTCAAGGCCGCACTCCTGAAGTCCTCTTGAGGATAAAGCCAGGCGAGATCATCATCGCTCATCTTTATCACAGCAGATATGCCTGCCCACTTTTCAACAATCGCTTGATATTTCTCACGATCATTTATTACAGAGCTGCGAATATTTGGATCGAAAACTATTGGAGCTTTTACTTTAGATGCCCAGTTAAAAAGATTGCTTGCTCCGGGCTCGATAATTGTTGCGAGCGTGCCGATGTGCAGCACCGCAGGAGGTAACGTCGGATCGGGTAACCAACTCTCGTCGAACTCGAATGTTGCTGTTCCATCAATTAAAAATTGATAAGAGGCACTTCGGTTCTCATCAAAGGTAACCCTGGCCACACACGTTGGCTTGTCGGAGGTCAGCGTGTAATCCAGATTGACTCCATCTGCTAAAAGTTCCGCCCGAGCCTTCTGACCGTAAGTATCTGTCGAGATACCGTCGATAAAGTAGGAATCAAAGCCAAGTTTTGCCAAGGCTTTGGCAGTATTAGCGGGGCCACCACCAACAATCGCGACAGAGCCATTCTCTCGCGGGATCAGATCTATGAGAACTTCACCTGCTACCCAAATAGCAGTGCTCACTCGTTCTCCCCGGTGCGTGCCAAGAATTCTGTTATCACACGAATTCCAAAGAGGTGATCCTCAACCTGGGGTAGTCCACTAATGAGAAGCACACCTTCGAGACCGCTACCAGCAACATTCAATGGAAGACCTCCTCCATGAATCGCGTGCGTCTCTTCAGGCATCCCGTACGTGGTGTACCAATCGATCTCTGCCTCTTCAGCTTTTACTCGTTCAAGTAGCGTTGAGTGGCCAGTAGCCATGACCACGCGAGCTTTGCGGGCAATCCATGACGGTTGATCAGGTTTTGCGCCAGGCAGCGCGGTGTGAAAGACAGTCCACTCCCCAAGTCGAACTTCGATAGAGACTGCAAGTGATTCGCGTCTAGCCAGTGCTACGGCAATTTCGCCGATTGTCACTGCATCTTCCAAATCGAAGTGTGGCAGAACCAGAATTTTCTCTTCGAGTTCTAGTTGTTCACTCGTGAAGCCCCCAGTTGTCATGTGCACACTCTAATAGAGAGCAATAAACTTCTCGGCATGACTCATATAACCCTCAATAAAACTGACCTTAAAGTCCACCCGCTCTGCCTCGGCGGAAATGTATTTGGTTGGAGCGCCGATGAGGCCCAATCCTTCGCAGTCCTCAACGCCTACACCGAGCACAATGGAAATTTCATTGATACTGCAGATGTCTATAGCGAGTGGAAAGAGGGCAATAGCGGTCACGATAGCGAGAGGATCCTCGGCAAGTGGATGAAGCAGCGTGGCAATCGCGCCGAGATCGTGATTGCAACCAAGGTGGCCAAACTCTCGACCCGCCCCGGTCTTTCGGCCGCCAACATCACTGCGGCGGTCGAGGATTCTTTGCGCGCACTGCAAACCGACTACATCGACATTTATTACTCTCATGAGGACGACAAGACTGTTCCGCTGCGCAAGACGCTCGGCGCCTATGACGCGCTCATCAAGGCAGGCAAGGTGCGCTACATCGCCGCTTCCAATTACACCGGCGAGCGGTTAGCGGAGGCTCTTGAGATTTCTAAGAGCGAGGGTTTTGCGCAGTACATCGCGCTACAGAATCAGTACAACTTGCTCGTTCGCAAAGAGTATGAAGAAGATGCCGCTCCAGTGGTCATTGCTGAGGGCATCTCGGGAGTTCCATTCTTTGGACTAGCTCGCGGCTTCCTCTCTGGTAAATATCGCCAAGGAGAAGTTATTGACTCTGTCCGTGCCGCGGGAGTAGCCGATTACCAGAACGATCACGGCTACAAGGTTGTTGCACTCCTTGAAGAGATCGCCAAGGAACTTGGCACTTCGGTTTCATCTGTCGCACTTGGCTGGCTCGCCGCGCAACCTGGCGTAGCAACCCCAATCGCCAGCGCTCGTACCGTTGAACAACTACAAGAGATCGTCAAATTTGCTGATCTCACTTCTGAACAAATTGCGAAATTATCAGATTTAGCCTCCTAATTTAGGTCTGGCTCTCCTTTTTTCGGGTGATCTCTGTTATAGTTAATTAACTATAAAGGGGGTCAGGTGTTTGGTTCAATTTTACAAGCTGCGCGAAAGAGCTTGGGACTCTCCCAAGTCGAGTTAGCGTTGCGCGGCAAGACCTACCAGGCGAATATTTCTGAATTTGAAAATGAGTTAACTTCTCCAAGTTTGGAGACGGCCAACGAACTATTTGCGGCTTTGGGCTACAAATTAATTGCTGTTCCTTTCTTGGCTCCAACGGTCGCTGAATGGTCCGTTCGAATTAATGAAACCCTTAAGAACGGGAACGAAAAGCGAGCTTTTCGTCTCTTTATTCAAGTAAACGATCAATTAACTAAGGTAGAGCCAGAATTATTATCGACTCTTTGCTTGACCCCTCCCTTTATTCAGAATAAACAGTACAAGGCACTCATTACGGGATTGGTTCAATACCATCTTAAAAGAAATCGATTGCCTCTACCAGCCTGGGCCAATAGCACCAATCAGAGATTAAGTGCGCCATGGTTTGTAGACAATAACTCACGGTTGGAAGAATTCGTTAGGAAGAATACTCCGACCGAATTCTCTAGATTGAACGTATTTCTATCAGAAGATGAACTTCGAAGCGCATGACGTCTGGTGAACTTTTTGATCGAGAGACGCTCGAGCGACTTCTACACAAGTTTCTCGTTGAGCTAAACAATCGTGGCGTAAGTGGCGCGATTAAACTTGTTGGCGGAGCAGCGCTGAGCCTGTATTACTTTGATCGAGATGCAACTCGAGACATAGATGCGGGCATGCCGACGGACCTTAGAGTCAAGGCGGCAATCCATAAAATTGCGAGAGAGGAGGGCTTGGATGATGACTGGATTAATTCCAGCGCTACCCAATTTTTTGGTTTTCCTCCTCCACAGTTCTGGGAAGAAAAAGAGCGAATTGGGGAAGTCGTGCTGCAAGTCGCAAGTCCTAAATTATTGCTGGCGATGAAATTGAAGGCATCCCGCGGTCGCAGAGACAATGACGACATCCACGAACTGTTGGAATTGACTGATATCAACTCCGTGGAAGAAGTCGAAGAGCTATTTGATCAGGTTTATGCGCAAGAGACGTTGAAGCCCCAGGCTCAAGAACTACTACTTTCTTACTTCGAAAAGAGAAGTTCTAAAAACTGAGGCCTCCCCGCTACTTTGTGGCTGCAGGTGCTGGAGCTCCCCCTCCAGGAGCGCCACCACCAAAGCCACCACCGGGAGTTATCCCAAGTTGGGTAAAACAGGTTTGTAA
>Ga0118677_10012378_pt1 | contig 12533 bp, 12 predicted proteins | sample AliMusrvi5mmetaG_FD_86154 | JGI IMG/M metagenome (GOLD analysis project Ga0118677, IMG submission 86154)
AAAAATGATTTGGCCCGCTTTGAGATCAATGCCCAGATTGTACTCTACACTTGAAGCTCCTGGCGGCGGAAGTGCAAGATCGCTGTATTCGGGACCACCAATCCAAATTAATGTCAGATGTCCGGCAATTTTCGGTTCCATAAGGTAAGCGCTTGCGATATCAGTTAACCCTGCACCACAAACCACAAATAAAGGTAACCTGGTATCTTCTCTCATTGCTTCTTTCACGATTGCCTTGGCCCCATTAGAGATTACAGGAGTTTTAAAATCTGAGAATCCCGAATTTGCACCTTCATAAACAGAAAACTTATTGTTGTAACCCATTATTTTCAGCACCTCATTCACAGATCTACAGGCGTTTGCTGCAGTTTCAGATGCTTCGCCAAAACCTCCGGGTTTTATAAATGATCCGATTATCCCCCTGATTTCCACTGAAGGAGACAATATCTGATGGACCAACTGAAATAATCCATCAGGATCTCCGCCAAAATCATTGTCAATAATCACCCGAATTCGGGGTTTAATCAAATCATCCGGAAACGGAGATTTATTCTGTGCCGAAAGTCCTAATCCGGCCAATAGATTTATACCCCAAAGGAGGTGAATCAGAAGATTTTTCATATTTTTCATTTATTTTTTCTGATTTTTCCCAGGGCATCGGCTGCAATCATGGCATTTATCACCTTTTCGGGAGTGAGGTGGAATACCTCATGATGTATCCCTTCATTAGGTGCAAGGCTTTTTAAGGCCACTTCCATCAACCTCGCCCGATGCATGTCCCGGATACCTATGTCGGAGAATGTGGTCGGCAATCCAATTTTCTCACAGAATGAATACACCGTTTCTATCTCTTCCGGTAATGCATCGGTGAGATGGAGGCCTGTTAATACCCCAAAAGCGACTTTCTCTCCATGATAGTAAGCATGGGTTTCTTCCAGGGCACTTAATCCGTTATGAACGGAGTGAGCAGTTGCAAGACCTGAACTCTCAAATCCGATACCGCTAAGAAGTATATTTGCCTCGATGATATGGTTCAGGGCCGGTGTTATAATTTTATTTTCACAGGCCCATTTAGCGGCTGATCCATAGCGAATTAAGGTATCATAACAAAGCTTTGCCAGATTCAGTCCGGTAATTGTGCTGTATCCGCCACACTCGTTCAACGATTGAGAGCGATCGCACGATCTGGCCTCAAACCATGTAGACAAAGCATCTCCCATGCCGGCAACCAGAAAGCGGACCGGTGCATTTACGATCACATTGGTATCGACGAGGACGATCTGAGGATTCATCTTCAGGTAATAAACCGATTCAAAAACTCGGTGTTCCGAGTAAATAACTGCACACCCGCTGCAAGGGGCATCGTTTGATGCAATGGTTGGCACTATGATAACCGGAATGCCGGCCCGGTCGGCGACGATTTTTGCCGCATCAATCGTCTTGCCTCCGCCCATTCCTACGACAATGTCTGCATTACGATCCCTGATTATCCCTGACAGTCGGGCTAACTCTGTTTCACAACACTCCCTGCGAAATTCTTCGACAAAAATCCACTCTTCGTATTCCTTTCCGAAAGTTCCTCCCAGCAGTTTGCTTTTTACCGTTGGCGAGACAATTAAAAGCCCTTTTTTACCCAGTAACCTGATCAGATCTGGCAGCCCGGCGAGGGCATTCTCACCTTGAATGTATTTGCCCGGGAATGCAGCTGTAAAGTTTTTGGAAGATTTTATATCCATTTTGTCAATATTATTGGTTGACAACATATTCATTGATTCGTGTCTCCGATGAAATTAACATGTCATTCATGTTATTAGTGCGTTTTAGAAACTTTAAAAGTGTTTTTTCAGTCTGACGCAGGCAAACTCACCACAATATGCACAGTTTTCAATTTTTTTAAGTCTCGCACATTCCCGGATCTCACAACCGAAACAGCCGGAGAATAACCTTCCGGCTTCAGTGCGGCATCCGTCGCAGTCCATCTGATCGTCTGCCTGAAGTTGAATCCCGTAGATCCTTGAACATTGCTCAGCGATCGCCTCTCTCCTAGTTTGCTGAGTCGATTTATCCTGTTCTAACGTAGCCAGATGAATAGGGCAGCTGTCACAGGTTAATCCGCAATATGCTATCATCTTATTCATTATTATGCAGATAAACTCTGATAATTACAAGAAAACTAAAAGATGACCTGATTGGTATTTGTCAGACTAAACTATTCGCTAATTATTTTAATGCTGATTTCTTTAATGCAAAATGTCTGACCTTCCAATACAAATATACGATTTAGACTTCGCTTTTTATTAAGATCAGGCATGTTATTCAGTATAATACCTCACCATTGGCCGGTTTTTTGAGGTTTGATCCACAATCTGAAACCCGGCACTTTCGAATGATTTATATACACCAATCCAGAGGAAAGAATCCGGAAGTTTTTCCTTGGTGGGTATTGCCGGATAGGCTTCTATGATCCGGATTCCATTTTCTTTGGCAAATCCGATCACCCCTTTCAAAAGTTGAGAAGCAACCCCATGCCTTCTAAAGTCTTTATGAATAAATATACATGGTATTGACCAAACCACCTTATCATCAATACGTTAATGCACCCGCGAGTTCTCAAATTTAATGAAGTCTTCACGGGGGGCAAAAGCGCACCAGGCGATTGGCTGGTCTTCATAAAAACCAAGAACTCCGGCCGGTTTATTCTGCCAGACCATTTCCTTCATCGCTTGTTTATTCCCATCTTCAGATTTCCCCTCTTTGAAGTCAGCCTTATTAAGTCTGAAATACATGCACCAACAGTTTCCACAAGCTCCGTTATGCCCGAACAGCCGGACAAATTTATACCAATTGCTTCTTGTCAGAGGTTCTATGGTGATTTGACTTAAAAAATCCGGATCGGTATCATGTTTTACCATAACAACTTAGGGCATTTATTCCTTTATGTAAATTAAACTCAGGTCACTAAAGAGTGTGTCTGTTTACTTTAACAATTCAGAGTCATACAGATTATGCATACAGGTCGTATTGTGATCTACAAATATAGTCAGAAAGCACCTGATAGTGATTATTCGGGAATTACAAATCGGAAATATCCTTGTTTTCAAACCTGCCTTTTCGTTTCGCTGATCTTATGAAGATGGCTTTTCATTTGAATAATGTCAGGTGGAAACGTCTGCCACAGCTCATGGAACGGCAATGTTTGTATATTTGCAGAGTTTAGAAACAAACCTGGACAATAAATTGTCAATTCCAGACCAAACTGATTTGTTGGAGATGCCTTGCTGACTAGGGGAAAAGGAAAACCCACACAAATGTCATATCCTATAAAACGAAGCCACCTTTTTCACCCTCCTGACTGAATGGTCTGGTCATCTTGCTGGCAAAATAAAGTAAAAATAGTACTATGAGAAATTTCAGTAAATTAAAACATTTGGTATGCATTCTGGCTTTTACAGTCATTACTGGTCATCAATTAAGTGCCAGGAATAATGGGTATAGTAGAAACTGTAATAACGAAAGCAGTGTATCGTTACTTACCACGAATGAAGGGTTAACCCTAAATATGGAGGCCTCTGCAAGGAGCCTCGCGTTTCAGAAAATGCATCTGGGCATGTTTATCCATTATACCTATGTTGGAAAACCGTACCAGTGGGGTTCAACAATGTGGGCCGACACTTCAAAAGTGAAGGATCTGGATGAACTGGCCGATAACCTTGATTTAAATGATCTGGCAGAAACGGCCGCATCCATGAGGGCGCAGTATGTTGTCTTTACTCCCTTTCATGCTAATATGATGGTGCTCTTTCCCAGTGCTGTAATGAGCCATCAACTACCAGGACACACCTCAAAACGTGATGTTATTCAGGATCTGATCAATGCATTAAAGAGGAAAAATATTCGCTTATTGCTCTACTTTCATCCAAGTGACGGACATGATCTTTCCAAGGAAGATCAGGAGCGTGTTGGATGGAATAATGATGCACCATATACCCGCTGGAATGATTTTGTAAATGAATTCTTAGGTGAATTGGTAAGCAAATATGGGAAAGACATTTCAGGATATTTTATAGACGGAGGCCTTCCGGAACAAGTCGATGCTGCACGGTTACGAAAAACTATCATTGACCGTTATCCTGAATCATGGATTATCCAAAACAGTGGTTACAACCCTTTATTGGCCGACTTTTCAGCGAAAGAAGATTATATGATCGCGCCATTTCCGGCGACGAGCTGGGTAAGATGCCAACGAATCAGCGGGGAGTGGTGGGCGAAAGTAAATAATGTTATGTTTAATCCTGAAATGGCTTACCGATATACAATGCTTCAGGCAGCCGTAACTAACAGGATGGGCGGAGGCTCCTGCTGGTCTTTTGGCCCTCATCCTGGTGGTCGATGGGAACCTGGTGTGCGCTCATTTTGTAAGGATTTAGGTAATTTTATAGATAGGGCTGGTGAATCTCTATTCGGAACCCGGCCAGGCAGGTCTTACATTACAAAAGAAGGTCAACCGTTATTAGGCACTCAATTTGTAGCAACTGAATCACCTGATGGCAAAAAGACTTACCTGCATGTTTTTTTACCGCCCCAAGGTCAAAGATTAGAACTTCCTTTGCCGGCAGATAAACGACGTTTTAATTCTGCCCAATTATTTCCGAATAATCATAAAATTGATCTGGAACAAACAGAAAATGCAGTATATCTGACTCTTAAATCAGCTGATCGATGGGAAGACCTTGATACGATAATTATTCTCGAATAATTCAGGAACCTTAATATGTTCAGTAGGAGAGTAGGCTTGAAAGAAATAATTTAGAAAAGTTAGGCTTTGGGGATATGAATTCATAAAATAAGGAGCCATAACCATTGTTATAGCTCCTTTTCGCTTAGCTTCATTCGTGTCAATATTAGCTTCCCAAACTGAAAAAGGGAGAGACTATATCACCGTGGAATAAAATGTTAAGTACTAAATCCTGGACCTTCTTCAAATGAATTTGCTATCTTAAAATTGGTCTCTGTGTGAGTTATGTCCCTCCTAACTTAACCAATGATCTGAAATTTGAGGAGTGCTGTAAGGGAAAACTGATTGAATGTGCAGTTTAATATTTCGAAACTGGCTGTCATAGGATAAAAATTTCTTATTTATCAATGCTTGTAAAGCTTTGCATATTTGCTCCTCAGTGTACTTCTGTTTGAGATAACTCTTGCAGAAATCTTTAAAAGAAAAATTGGATGGTGATGAAAGAATAGCATCAAAAAGTTCAGATTCAAGATCTGTAACATCATGTAAATGGAATAACTTATCAACAGATACGGTGCCTTTAGGGAGTGAATTTAAATTTTCCATGTTCTTAAAGATTTAAATAAAATTCATTAGGTGCAAGATAGGCTCTGTTTATTGAAAATCTTTCTAACAAATAGTAAAGATTGTTAATAATATTTTTGTCAGTTTTTTCGGATGATCGAAAGCTATTTGTGCTTCTATTATTCGAAAAATTCAATGCTATTTTGGGCGTCCCGCTTTATGACAATCAGTACAGGATAGCCAATGAATATTATTGGAACTTGATCGATTTAAAAAACTGGTATTCATCATTTTAACATCTATTTTGCAATGTGAAATTGCCGGATGGCATTTGTTGCAACTTTGTCTTGCATCGTTTGAATGGGGATCGTGACAGGTTATGCAGGAGAACCCTTGGTGAACACCTCTTGGGGTTCGGTCATCTCCGGTTCCGGCCTGGTGACTTGCATTGGGGGCATGGCACTGAATGCAGTTCCTCATGATTGGATCGGAAGATACATTGACTGGCCGCACTCCTTCCCAAAGTTGTAATACAGGAAGATTCCCTGCTGAGACATGTGTTTTATCGTGACGATTATAAATACTGACAATGGGTTTACTGATTGTTCTGGCAAAGAACGCATTTTGCGGATTTGAATAATCAGGACTTATATGAGGAGCTCCAACCAGATGAATCTGGTGACAGGCCAGACAGGGGATGACAGGTCTTGAGGCCTCGGAACTTGTCTTGAATTTCCATGGACCTTCTATATTTAGTGGCCCCACCAGGTCTCCGATAGATACGTCAGCAAACATTCCATGACAGCGTAAGCAATCGAAATTGAGCTGTTCGGTTTTATTATGCTTCTCATTCAGGAAAATGTCCTGATATCTGGCCGAATGCCCTCCGGAGAGCCATCTGGCCTGTTCTGTTTTATGACACCTGGTGCAGTTGTCCATTACTCCCAGGATTTGCTCCTCATTTAGCTTTATATCTTCGTTAGCTACCCCTTTAATATGGTCAATAATCATCATCCCTTTTTCTCTCAAACTATGGACTCCATTACTCAATGCAGTGCCATGACATTCCTTGCAGGCAAGATTCCGGTGAGCTGACTGAGTTAGCAACTCAACGGAAGTACCTATTTCGTGGCACGAGGCACAGGTTTTTCCGGGGGAAGCAGAATTCCAATAGCCATAGAATAATCCAAAGCCAATGCTTACTATCAGGAATAAAGGGATTACCAGTATTAATATTTTTTGTTGTATAGATTTTGCATCCATGACATTTTTATTTAAATCGGTTTCCTTTATTCCATTCTGAAGCGATGTACCCGCCAATGCGGAAGCCGAGAGCCATGATGGTCAGTGCGGGATTAAACCCTCCATTGGTGACGTGAAGGCTGCCGTCAGCCACAAAAAGATTGGGTGTGGAATGAACCCTGCCAAATTTATCGGTCACAGAACTCTTCGGATCATTGCCCATGCGGCATGTACCCGCCTGGTGCTGACCTGCACTTACGCCGTCGGCAATGCCCAACCCTTTCCAGGTTCTTACTGCACCTGCTTCTTTTAGCCACAATTCAGCTTTTTCTGCCATAAAGGTGCATCCTGGAATATTTTCATCATGCGTTTTTCCTGAGAGGCGGGCTACGGGAATTCCCCAGAAATCTTTAACTTCCGGATCAACCTCGACACGCTGGTGAAAATTCGGAATTTCCTGAAAAGGGCCATGGACTTCAGCCATCCGCTTAAAATTATCCCGCTGAAAAACCTTGTGTTTCTTTCCCCAAAGTTTTTCTCCCGGAGGTCGTACCCCTGAAAAGCTATAAGGCATTCGTATGAATGAGTTTGCGAGATAACCACCACCGACGATTCCCGGATTATGATGGTTGAAATCACAAATGCCGACTGAAGAACCCGGTCCGAAATCGTCATAAATTTCATCCTCAAACAGTCCAAAAGCGTGTGGATAGGCGTGACCCTGCAGGTTTCTCCCAACCCAGTCGTTTTCATTGCCGATGCCATTCGGGAAAAATCCGGATTTGGAATTTAGTAACAACCTGGCGGTTTCAATGGCAGAGGCAGAAAGGATAATGATGTCGGCAAGCTGGGTTTTACGATTATTATCCTGATCGAAATAAGTTAATCCTATGATTTTTCCCCTGACATCGACTAATATTTCGGAAACGACACAGTTTGTCCTTAATTCGCAGTTCCCAGTTTTTAAGGCAACCGGAATCACCGTATTGTGAGTTCCGGCTTTTGCACCAACCGGACAGGCATATCCGATACAGGTTCTCATCCGGTAGCAGGCCGGTCGACCCCCATAGGGGATAGAATTTCGTAACACAGGTAGCGAAAAAGGGTGATAACCTAATCTCAGTGCAGCTTCCTTTAAAATTGTTGCCTCCTTGTTGTGTGTAAAAGAGGGCATCGGCTGAAGCTTTTTTCGTGGTGGGGCAAATGGATTCTGGCTGTCATCCCCTGATACCCCAATTTCCCATTCGGCTTTTTCATAACAAGGTTCCAGATCCTCATAGCTGATGGGCCAATCCTCAAGGGTTGACCCGGGAACATCTCCATAGGTACTCTTCATCCTAAAATCTTCGCGCATATAACGCCAGGCCAGTGCACCGTAGGTGACTGTTCCCGAACCCACACAAGCCGAAATATTATTATAATCACCCTCGCTTGGAAGAACAATATGGCTGGTTCCATCAGGGTGAATATTTACCCTTCGGTTACGCTGGTCGTCCGGTCCGCACGAATTGCCCAGCACCGGGTTGCGTTCGGAAAGGAGTTCATCGTCGGTATGATCATCGTAAGATATCCAGCTACCCCGTTCAAATAAAACCACTGACATCCCAGCCGTGCTCAGTTCTTTCGCGACAACCCCACCTCCTGCACCTGCACCCACAATAACCACATTTACTTTTTGATTTGCCATAATTCAACTTTTATAGCGGTTTTGACCAACGATAAAAGGGTAATCAAGTTTCAGCATTTTATAACTTATATTATCCCTGTTCCCACCATGTCTGGAACTACCATAATACGACTGCATCGAATGATCGCGGATCAATCCGAAAAATTTAAGATCAAATCCATCTGCCCAAACGGGTTCATTCATTTTGCCGGCTTCCATCAATTCAAGAAATGAAGTTTGTTCCTTCCAGTTAAGGTTTTCAAATCTTTGATGATAAAGGGTTTCGCTTGAATCCTGAATCCCCTTTAGTCCTTTCCGGTATTCAGACTGAAAACGGAGATAAGGTCCGTTCAATTGTTTATCTATAAAGTTCGTAACACCAGATTCACGCCCTCCCGGCCATTCGTCTGGAGGAATGATCTGATCGGCCAGGGCATCCATAAGCCGGGCTTCTGAAGTGGTAAAAAAACGCCATACAGCTGTCGGTCCCGCACATCGCGAAAAAAGATAAATCCCACCAGCGCTAAGTGCGGCAAGTCGCATGAAACGACGTCTGGAGAGTTTGTCCTGAAGATCTGTCATAATGCCAGATTTTAAATTAAGTAAATGATTACAATTTAAATTCAAATATGCCCAAACAATTTATGATAAATCCCTACCTCGTGGCAACATCAATACGACAATAGTCCCGATAAGACCAAGGATCATTAACGAGGCAAATCCGTTGGCATAGCTGCCTCCAGTATCTCTTAGCCAGCCTACCATCATTGGCGAAAATGCCTCAGAAATTCCATCAAAGGTCAGGATGAGTCCCATAACTCGTCCCATTACCTGAACGCCAAATAACTCGGCGGCCATCAATGGGATGATCATATAGTCGCCTCCAAGTCCAATTCCAAAAATGAAGGCGAAAAGATAGATTACGCCCGGGGTAGTAGCTAAATAAAGGAGGGGTATTGATCCGGCTACAATGGAATAAATCAGGATCATTACATATTTCTTTGGTACCCTGTCGGCCAGCCAGCCCATCAGCAATCGTCCGATAATACTTGCAGCTAAAACAAGAGACATAACATTTGCTGATTGCTGCTGTGTATACTTCAAATCGATGCTGAAAAATAGCTTCAGGTTCTGACCTGTACCACTGACAGCTCCGATGGAACACATACTTCCAATTAGCAAGAGGTAAAATGGCCAGCGACGGAGGATAGTGCCAAACGGGAGTTTTGTAGTTTTGGCGATCACCTTTGATGAGGAACTGTCCGGATTATCTCTGACCATCCATACCATTGGAAAAGCAATGATGATCATCAGAATTCCCAGAAGCATCAGCGACTGGTGCCATCCAAATTCCATATTCAGCTTTTTCGCGATCTGGGGAACCAGCATGCCGCCAAACCCAATTCCCAGATAGGCAATTCCCATCGCTTTTCCGCGCGCTGCGGAAAACCACCTTGAAATCAATACCTGATTTGGAAGCGGACCTCCGCACATATAACCTATCGCACTGATTAAATAGAAAAAATAAAACTGCCATAAAGAGGTGACCAGACTGAATCCAATCAAAGCAAGTCCTCCCATCATGACACCAACCATCATCACTCTTCGTGGTCCAAACCGGTCGATAATCCATCCTGCAAAAAAGGCAAACAACCCGATGATTATTTTACCGAAAGCATTCCCTGAAGTCACTGTTGCACGCGACCAACCAAAATCCTGAACCCAAAAATCATAGAAGAAAGGAAGTCCATAAAAGGCAATGCCCACAATCGAGAATAGACTAAAAAAGCCGGTGGCTGTGACTTTCACCTGTCCTAAACCTGGTTTTTCAATAGTCATCAGGTACTTTTTGTTGGTTTGTTTAGTTGAATAGTCCTATCTGCAATGGTTATGGCCATTGCAGATGAGAAATTGTTAATGAATCAGATTGGCCTCCCTGAAATATTTTTTCAGGGTTTGCAGATCATTCTTTAATGCCGAAAGTGTTTGTTCCTTCTCCAATGTAGTTGGTTGATCATCAGAATCTACCCTGCCATATTGATATTCGTAGTGAACCGAAACCGGGCCGGTAATTCTGTATTGTTTCAGCAGACTTAAATATTTACTGAAATCGACCATCCCTTCGCCAAGAGGAACAGTTTGCGGAGTCCATTTCTTATTCTTATTTACCCATAAAAAATCTTTGATATTCATCGAATAAACATATGGATTCAGAAGTTTAAAATTCGTTTCCCAGGAATAAGCACCTTCAACAGTTGCATGCATGATGTCGTACTGCGATCCAAGCCAGGGTGAATTGATGGTTTTTAAAACAGCATACAAATCCCATATGGAGGATCCGAAATAGGAATGGGGAGTAAACTTTCCGGAGTGGTTTTGGTACTCACCATGTATTTTGTATTTTTCATTCAGTACAGCCAGTTTACTCATATCAGATTGGATAATTACCAGATTCTCCTCAATAGTTTTGTTTTCATCATAGTAAAGCCAACCCATCCGGTAATGGTTGATACCCAATGAACTGGCAGTTTTCAGAATCCTTTCGGTGAACGGATCATCCACATTACTAATTGCAGTGACTATCGTAAAAATGCCAATTCCTGCCTTTTTTACAGCTTCTACTGCTTTGGGCAGATCTTCCTCAACCCTTTCAGGCAATACATGTCCTTTCGGCCTGACAGTCAGGTCGATACCGTCAAATCCCATTCCTGCCATCCGATTGGCCATTTCGGAGATATCAAGCCAATGTAACGGTTTGGAAAACACGCTGATCTTTAGCGATTCCTGATCCGTACTGCCGGGTAACCGGATCTCACCAGCTTTGGTCCTTAGGTTCTCAATGGCCTGCAAATCAATATTTGCAGCAAGAGAAATTCCCGCTGCCACAAGGGATGATTTCATAATAAAATTTCTTCTTGATAGTTCCATTTTGAAGTTTTTATAAGCGAGGAATTGTCATTCCTCCGTCAACCATAAACACCTGCCCAGTGGAGTATGGAAAACTTCCCAAGGCCAATGAGCCGATAACTTTTCCAACATCTTCAGGTTGTCCCCAGCGTTTCTGTACGCATAAGCCCTGCTCAATTAAGGTGTTGTATTTTTCTTTCACGGCTGAAGTCATATCAGTATCAATTACTCCTGGCCTGACTTCATAAACAGGAATATCAAAATCGCCCAAACGAACGGCAAAAAGTTGGGTTGCCATACTGATTCCGGCTTTAGATATACAATACTCACCACGGTTAACAGAAGCAACCGTGGCTGAAATTGACGAAACACTGATGATGCACCCCGTAAAATCAGGATCTGCCTGTTTTTGTTCGATCATCCAGTTCGCTGCATCCTGCGTCAAAAAATAATTCCCTTTGAGGTTGACAGAAATCACCTCATCAAAACTTTCTTCTGTGGTTGAAAGGATATCGCGTCTTTCACGTGGTGCCATACCGGCGTTATTTACCAGAATATTCAGCCGGTTGAAATGAGTCTTCACCTGATGGATAATTCTTTTCCGGTCTTCCCGTATGGCAATATTCCCCTGGCAATAGATCACATCGGCTCCCAATGCTTTGATATTCCCGATAACATCGCCTACAGATTCCTCCGGACGAACACCGTTGATGGCCAGATCAAAACCCAATTGCGAAAGATGTCGCGCAATCCCTAATCCAATTCCCCGGCTTCCTCCGGTAATTAATGCGACTTGCTTCATATTTCTCTGATTTTTAACTATATAAGCACATAGGTCACATAGAAAATATACTATGTATTCAAAGTCTGTATGTCATTGATTCCATTATATTTATATTTCAGGAACATCCACCCAACATCTTTTTGCCCAGCTTTCCAAACCCTTTTCAGCCAGCTGGACCCCTTTGGCGCCCTCAAGAAGTGTCCACGGAAATGGATCATCTTTAACGACGTGTTTCAGAAATAATTCCCACTGAACTTTAAAGGCATTCTCATAAGTTTCCTGATCGGGTACTTTAGACCAGCCTTCGAAGAAATTAATGGGCTGTACAATATCGGGGTTCCACACAGGTTTCGGGGTATTGCCGTAATGCTGGATGTAACAATCGCGAAGGCCTGCAACGGCTGAACCTTTTGTGCCATCAACCTGAAGTGTAAGGAGGTCATCGCGCCTTACCCTAACCGTCCATGAAGAATTAAAGTGTGCGATAATACCGTTTTCGAGTTCAAAAGTTGCGTAGGCAGAATCATCAGCGGTACATTTATAGCCCTTCCCGTTTTCATCAACCCTGTTTTTAATATGAGTAGCACCGAAGCAAGAAACCGCTTTTACCTTCCGAAAATATTATCCAACACATA
>Ga0118677_10007727_pt1 | contig 12530 bp, 10 predicted proteins | sample AliMusrvi5mmetaG_FD_86154 | JGI IMG/M metagenome (GOLD analysis project Ga0118677, IMG submission 86154)
CGAATAGAAACATGACCGCCCCCGCAACGTGCGTGGGACACGCGGTCCTGGCGTTACTTGGCCAGGCAAAACCGCGACTGGACTACCTCCGCCGATGCCGACGATCGGGGTTGAGCCGGATGTCCCGATGCCGAATCGCGCCGGCCAGGCACATGACCAAACCGATCAAAGCCAGCAACCATGAACCGGACACCAGACCGACAACTGCGGCGACGATCAGGGCCGCATTTAGCGCGGCTTGATTCAACTTTTGACGAGCACCCAAAGAGGACCTCCTTTCGTGAAATGGTTTGGAATGAATCTGAATTCGACAGGGCGTAGGCGGCGTACGTACCGTTCGAGGCATGATCCATCGCGACGAACGGTGTCCCTCCCCCGCTGGCGCGGCGATGCTCTAGTAGGACATGGGCGTCGACCGCTGATAGCTAAGGCGAGGCGATGATCAAGGGCGCGGAAAGCAGGGCCGGATTCCTGCGGCGAAAAGTGGACGGGGCCGCGCACCCCTACCATTCCGGCCGGAAAGGCGGGTTGGGAATACATGCTAAACGCATGTTAGCCCAGAACTCGGCTTTTCGTGACCGGCCGATAGGTAGGGTTCCTCTCCTATATTATGACGCATTTAGATGCGTTATTTAGACCTGCAGATTGAGGTCGGCCCCTGGTTGTGCCGTCTTGGAGTTCCAGCGGCCAGACAGGGACGGCTGGTTCCGCCCGGATGCGCGAGGTAAAAGGTAGTGCGAAGGCGGGGGCTTATCGTGGTATTGTCTCATCTATTGTGACGCAGAATATGCATATATTTAGACTGGTTGTGATAACGCAGCACTGGACTCAAGCCGCCGATGGGGGTGTGCCATGGCGGGGAGCCCACGCCACCCAGTTGGGCCGTGACGGGCCGGGGCCGATCCGTACCCTGGTGGCCAGCGGGAAGAGGTGTTCCATGACGCCAAACACGACTTCCCACAATAGCTCCTCCGAGGCATTCGCGGTCAGCAACGACGAGGGGCAATCTTCCACTGCCGGGGTGGGCACTTGGCCCTGGGTGGCCAAGATCAGCAGATCGTGGTGCTCCTGGGCGAAGTCATAAATGGAAGGACGACTCAGGGGCACGACGAAGTGGGTCCGGTAGGCGAATCCCCAGCCGCGGAGGCAACCCAGAACCTTGGCTAGGTCGCAAGGATGCACCCGGCAGAACAACGCCGCGTCCTCGGCCGCCAGCCGACGGACTGGCAGGGCGCGGAGTTGTTTAGTATCCATGTTCGCGGACACGTCCAGATAGACCAGGTTGAATGGGGTGGTTTCGTCCAGCGGCGGGGGCGGGGAATGGAGGGCCTCGTAAGCGGCGCCGATCTTGATTTCGCCTGCTTCGAGTTGCGCAAGCAGGGCGGAATCGCCGTTCTCGACCAGGTATTGCGTCTTGAAGACCTGCGTCTTGGAGACGCCGCTGGCCTTGGCGATTTCCGCACGTGTGTCGTGCGACGGAAGGTCTGTCATTTGTGACAAACCTTTACCCCCGGCAGCCATCCGCTCCCGCCCTTGATTGAGAAGTAGATCCTTCCGCTGCAGGTGGCGGCGGATCTTCTGGAAAGCATTGATTTCGGGGGTTTCCAGCGCCCGCTCCAACACCCACAAACGGGCGTCTTCCTCGTCGGCCAAAGCTATTTCCCGAGTCTCAAAGGGCAGGCCCAACTCCACGGCGATCTTTCCGTCCACGGCATCGGAGAGCATAACCCCTTGCCACAGGATGCCCGGCGGCACGAACTTCTGCCGGCCGTAGCGGGCTTTGCGGAGGGCCACCTGCTCATCCGTGAGGCCAATCTTGAGTGTGTCCAGCGACGCGGCGAGGCCCACGGTGGGCGTGGTGTCCTTGGACGCCACACGGGGCGGGGATGTGGAAGTTGACGTACGATTCTGACCCATGGTGGACCTCCGTGTCAGGCAGCCGCTTGGTACACGAAGGGTACGCTGGGGAAGTCGCTGGATGGTCGCATGGTGAGATCACGAGTGGGGCGGTAGTATCGGCCACCGTGTTTGTCTGGCTCTTTTGCACATTGCGGAGCAGCTGAGGTGGTCCCCGCAAGGCAAGAATTCGACCGCTTTGCGGAAAAAAACCTCGCGGGGCGTACCGTGGCAGACCGGACTTGCCAGAAGCACCAGAAAATACGCCCTTGGTGCCCACGCCAGGGGCTATGTTGACATGATGCGAAGCGATTAGTTGTATCCACGACTGACAGGATATGATCTTGGCGAAGAACCGTCGGAAAATGGTCTACTGGGAAATATTGGGTAAAATACCTGCTTAGGTTTCACCCTTAACTGCGGGAGTCCCCCCCATGCCACGTGCCACCACCCACCCCGCCAAGGTCTTCCCGAGGACCAAGTCTCAAGGCGCGTTGACCGACCGCCAGCGGGCCATGGCCGTCCTGCACTATCAGCCCTATGACCGCCTGCCAATCGTTCACTTTGGCTTCTGGAGCGAACTGCTGCAGGAATGGGCTCAACAAGGGCACATCACCGAAGAAGAGGCCCATGGCTGGGGCGATGGCAACCCCGTCGATGCGGCCATCACCGAGCGTCTGGGCTTCGATACCAACTGGTACTCTTGCTGCCACACGCATACCTCGCTCGAGCCCGCGTTCACGCCCCGCACGATCCGCAAACTTCCCGATGGCTCCCGGCATATCCGCAACAACGAAGGCGTCGTGGTCCTGCAAGCTCCCGGCGCCAACTCCATTCCGGCGGAGATTTCGCACAGCCTCACCGATCGGGCTTCGTGGAAGCGCCAATATCGCAAACGCCTGATGTGGTCGAAGGAGCGTGTGACCCACTCTCATGTCCGCATCGGTGACAAGATGGTCCGCTGGGACGCGGGCGGGCTGGACTTCCTTAAAAAGGGCAAGCGAGATTACCCCTACGGGCTTTACTGCGGCAGCCTCTACGGCACCTTCCGCAACATCGTTGGTATGGAGGGGGCGTGCTATATGCTGGCCGACGATGAACCGCTTTTGGATGAAATTCTGGGAGTTTTCGGCGATTTATGCTTCAAGAACGTCAAATTCGCGCTGGAAGCAGGGGCCAAATTCGACTTTGGCCACTTCTGGGAAGATATCTGTTTCAAAAATGGCCCACTGGTTACCCCTGCGGTCTTCGCCGCCAAGGTCGGGCCGCACTACAAGCGGATCACTGATCTGCTGCGGCAGTTCGGCATCGACATCGTCTCCCTGGACTGCGACGGCATGATCGACGCGCTGATTCCCATCTGGCTGGAGAACGGCGTCAACACCATGTTCCCCATCGAGGTCGGCACCTGGAATGCCAGCATCGCCCCGTGGCGGCAGCAGTATGGCCAGCAGATTCGCGGCGTGGGTGGGACCAACAAGGTCGTTTTCGCGAAAGATCACGCAGCCGTCGATGCGGAAGTCAAACGGCTCAAGGAACTGGTGAAACTCGGCGGCTTCATCCCCTGCCCGGACCACCGCCTGCCACCGGATTCCAAGTGGGAACTGGTGCAATACTACTGCCTGAAGATGCGCGAAGCGTAAGCTGCGGAGGTGCCGTTCGGGAAAGGCCCGGTGCCTCTTCCGCTATGGGCCACGGTGCAGATACCCAAGGGTGCCTTGGCCGGCGCGTGTACTGGACGCCGCGGATACAACCAGCGCGGCCGGTGCTCCCAGCCCAACCTAACGTGCGACTGTCGCAGCAGGCAGGAGCGTGTGCTTCAGGCGTGACGCGGGGGTGGCCAGGCGGAGTTTGCGGGGGGCAACGCCGAGGGCGTGGCGGATCATCTTGTTAAACAGGTGCAGATCCGGGATGCCGACTTGTGCGGCGATGGATTTGATGGGGAGCGTGGAATAGCTCAGCAGGTGCTGGGCGTGTTGGATTCGTCGCTGGCGAATGTACGCGGTGACCGTCAGGCCGGTGGCAGCGCGGAAGACTCGGGTGAGATGGTTGTGCGAGAGGTGGGCCTGGCGGGCCAGGTCGGTAACGTAAAGGGGTTCGGCGAGGCGCCGTTCGACCGTACGGCGCGTGAGTTCGACCGCGGGGTGGGCGGCGCGGGAAAGTGCTGTCGTCTGGGTATTGGCCAGTTGCCAGAGGATATCCCATAGGCGAATGTCGGCGCGGAATTGTGGGGCGGGGAACCAGGCGATGGCCTCTTCCAAGGCGGCGTAGAGATGGACAAAGTCCGCGGCCAGGTCCTGCATCGCGGGCATGCGCACGGCCTGGCGCGCTCGGGGTAGGCGGAAGTGTGCGTAGAGATGCAGCGCCTTGCCGCGGTAGTGATATTCGAGGACCGCATCGGGTGGGAAGAGGCTGGCGTAACCGGGGCGGATTTCCAGGAGTTGTCCATTGCAGGCCACTGCGCCGTGGTAGGTGTAGAGGTGAAGGGACCAGAGCGTCGGCAGGCGGAAGGTCTCCACGGCATGCTGGATGCCATGCACGCCCACGCCCATTTGGGCGACCGTGGGTTTGGAGCGAAGCGGGATAGGCCAGTCCATGGTGATTTTTTACCACAAATGGTGAACGCAGGCCATTGCACTGTGGAGTGACGGTCGGCACACTGCTGGGGAGCGTTGGCAGAACCTTCTTACGGAACAGGGCCATGATGACAGAAACCGGGATGCGGCAGGGCGGCGGGAGTCTTAGCCCTGAGCAAGTGCTACTCTACGACACGCAGGGATACATTTTGCTGGAGGGGTTCTTGGCTGATGAGGATCTGGCACCGGCGCGAGAGGCGATGACCCAGAAGGTGGACCTGATTGCCGACGAGCTGGTGAAAGATGGGAAGGTGACAGATCCGCGGAAGCATCGACCGTTCAAGTATCGCCTGGCGGAACTGTTCGCGGGCCTGACGGACCAAGAGTTTCTAAAGTACGGGCGGAGCTGGCGCGACCGGCTCCCCGGTTATTTTGTGTTGATGAGCAACCCGAAGATCCTGGATGTGATTGAGTCGCTGATCGGTCCGGAGATCTTTGCCAACCCGGTCTATAACGTACGCCCGAAGGTGCCAAAGGTAGCAGCTGGGGCGGTGCCGTGGCATCAGGACAAGTCCTACTGGCCGGATGCAAACTCGAACCCCGTGATCACATGCTGGATTCCGCTGGTGGATTCCACGCACGAGAACGGGTGTCTGCACTTGATTCCCGGGACGCACCGGAAACGGATCATCGCGCATCAGCAGGAGACCTATTCGGGGACCGGGTTTCTGGCGTTACCGGAACAGAAGGTCAAGGGCAAGAAGATTATGGCCTTGCCGATGGCGCAGGGGAGTGCAATCTTCTTCAACGATCGGTTGCTGCACAGTTCGACGCCGAACCAGTCGGATCACGTGCGTTGGAGCGTGGACCTGCGTTATCAGCCAACGGATCAGGATCCAATGTCGGAGCATGGCGTGGGCTTTCTGGCCCGCAGCCGCAGGTATCCGGAGCGTGTGGCGGAGTTGGAGGACTGGTTGGCCGAACGACCGGCGCGGGCGTAGCATTGAAGAGTTTTCGCGGTAACTGGATTATGGCGTGGCAAGAGGATGAAAGCGTGATGAAAATGAGAAGTATCCTGATTCCCGTGGTGATGTTCTGGGCCGCGGCGGCATGGGGGGCGGATGCAACGCCGGCACCCGCGGAGGCGACGGCGGCCTCTCCGCCCGCCAGCGCCCCGGGAGGCGCGTTCACCCTTAAAGAGACGCGGCTGGGGCCGAACGAAATGGGGGACATTCCTCCCGTGCTTAGTCGCGACCAGCGTCACTTTGCGTACGTCGCTACCCGCGACGTGAAGTTTTGCGTCATTCGGGACGGCCAGGCGGAGGCGGAATACGACGCCATCGTGCGCGATGCTCTGGTTTTCAGCCCCGACGGCAAACGCCTGGCCTATCCGGTGCAGAAGGGTGAGAAACATCTTGTGGTCGTCGATGGCCAGGCCGGAGCCGAGTTTGGCGGCCTTCTTGATGGCTCCGTAATCTTCAGTTCGGACGGCAAACGCGTGGCGTATGCGGCCTTGAAAGGCACAGATTGGTCCGTGATCGTCGATGGCCAGGCGGGCTTGGCGTACGATGCGGTCCTTCCCGGTTCGCTGATCTTCAGCGCCGACGGCCAACACCTGGCCTATGCCGCCCAGAAGGGCGAGAAGTGGGTGGCTGTGTTCGACGGCCAGGCGGGGGCGGAATGTGACGCCATCGGCAACCCGGTCCTCAGTCCCGACGGTAAGCGGACCGCCTATCCGTTCGAGAAGGGCGGCAAGTGGTCGGTGCTGGTGGACGGCCAGGCGAGTCCCGAGTACGACGAGATTATGGCAGGTTCGCTGAGCTTCAGTTCCGACGGCAAGCGCGTTGTCTACGGAGCCCGGAAGGGCGAGAAGTGGCTGGCGGTGGTGGACGGTCAGGCCGGGGCGGAATACGACCGGATCGGCAAACCGCACTTCAGTCCCGACGGCCAGCGGGTTGCGTATAAGTTCCAGAAGGAGGCGAAGTGGTCGGCGATGGTGGACGGCCAGGCCGGTCCGGAGTTTGACCAGATCCTTGACCCGGGGATCCTCGGCCCCGACGGCATGCGAATCTTTGAGGGTTTGCTGATCTTCAGCCCTGACAGCAAACGCGTGGCCTATGGGGCCCAAAAGGAGGGGAAACAGATGGTGGTTGTCGACGGTCGGGCGGGCCCAGAGTACGACAGCCTCGTGGAAGCCGTTCCGATCGTTTTTAGCCCCGATAGTAAAAGGGTGGGCTACGCGGCCCAGAAGGGCCAGAAACAGATGGCGGTGATCGATGGCCAGGCGAACGCGGAATACGATGGCATCAGCTTCGTGCACTTCAGCCCCGACAGCAAACGAGTAGCCTATGTGGCCCAGACCGAGGGGATATCGTCCGTGGTTGTAGATGGCCAGGTTGGAGCGAAGTACCAGGCCAACATGGGGCTGATTCCGATCTTCAGCCCGGACAGCGCCCACGTGGCGTACCAGGTCGATCACGATCAAAAGTGCGTGGCCGTGTTGGACGCTACCGAGGTTAAGAAATACGACGCTATTCTGACCGGCACCCTGAGCGCCAACCCGGCCATCCATCTAGGCACCCTGAACTTCGGACCGGACGGCAGTCTGGAATGGCTGGCGTTGATCGACGACGCGATCTACCGGGCCCAATGCCTTCCCACGGTCCCCGGGCGCTGAGTGGCGGGGCTGCCATTCGCGGCCCTCTTTTCCGGTGATTGCGCAGTTAGAAAGCAACCCCTATGCAAGCCCAAGCCCTCATCGCCGACGCCCAGCAACACTTCTTCGTCGAGACCGTCACCCTGCCCGACCCGACGCCGGAGCAACTCCTCATCCGCACGGTTTACTCTGGCGTCAGCGTCGGCACCGAACTGGCGCTCATCCGCAACAAGATTTCCTGGGGCCCGTATCCCCTGTGCACGGGCTACATGGGCGCGGGTATCGTGGAGAAGGTGGGGGCGGCGGTCCGCGATTTCGCGATTGGCGACCGCGTGATCTACCGCGGCAACAGCCCGATGAAGCGGGCTTCGGGCGAGGCCGTGTCGGCGGTGTCCGGGACGCACTGCTCGCATGTCGTCACCCAGGCCGGCGGCACCCACGGCGTGGACCATCTGCGGCCCGATGCGCCGCTGGACGCCGCCGCGATGTTTGTGCTGCCCGCGGTGGGATATTACGGGGTGGATATGGCCAATCCGTTGGCCGGCCAGCACGTGGTGGTGTACGGTTCTGGGTTGATCGGTCTGGGAGTTGTGGCGTCGTGCGCCAATCGCGGTTGCGTGGTGACGGCGGTGGATCTGAACCCTTTGGCGCTGGAACTTGCGGGCCAGTTCGGGGCCGACCACGTCATCAACCCGACGAAGCAGGACCTCGCCGAGCATGTCGAAACCGTGAGCCCCGGCGGAGCGGAGGTGGTCTTTGAATGCACGGGGGTGCCGGCGTGCATCGACCCGGCAATCGCGCTGTGCCGCGTGCACGGAGCGTTCGTGTGGCAGGGGAATTACGGGGCGGCGCCGGTGAGCCTGCACTTTCTGCCTCCGCACGGCAAGCGGTTGCGGATGTTCTTTCCGTCCGATGACGGGGGCCCGGCGTACCGCCGCGCGGTCATCAAGAACATGGCCCGGGGAAGCCTGCCCTGGGCCGCGGCGATCAGCCACCGCATTCCGGCAAGCGAAGCGGCCCAATACTTTGCCCGGATCAACCAGGGCGACCCCAGCATTCTCGGAGTCGTCATCGAGTGGTCGCGCTGAGGCAGAAGGACACAGGAAAGGAACGGGCTCATGAGCACTATTCTGGTTACGGGCGCTTCGGGTTTCATCGGTAAGGCCCTTGCTACGGCACTGGCACCGCGGCACGACGTTGTCTGCATGAGCCGCAGCAGACCCAAGGTCGATCTTCCGTGGATTCGGGGCGACTTCGCCTCTTTCGAGGACCTCCGCCAACTCGCAACCCAGCATATCGATGCCGTGGTCCATCTGGCCGCAGTCACCGGCGGCTGCCTGGAGCGTGACGGCGTTCTGGTCAACGCCGAGGGCACCCGCTGCCTGATGCGCTATCTGATCGACCAGGGCTGCACCAAGTTCGTCATGGCCAGTTCCATTGCGCTCGTCGGCGCGCAAAGCGTCGCCTTCCGCCCCCTGCAACTACCCATTGCAGACGACCACCCTTGTCTCGATCGCGACGGTTACGGCTTTTCCAAGCACCTGATGGAACAGATCGCCCACTACTACTTCCGGCAGAACCCGCAGCTCGACATCATCAACCTGCGTCTCGCCGCCATCGTACCGGATGAGAACTACCCGGCGCCGCAGGGTTTGCGGTCACTGGGCGAATGGGCCGCGTGCAGCGTGACCCTGATGCGACTGGCCGATGCCGTCCGGGCGTTTACCCTGGCGGTAGAATCCCCGCATCGTCCGGGAGTCCGCACGATGAACGCCGTCTGCAATCGCATCTGGGCATCCGTGCCTACCGCCGACTTGCTGCGCCACTGGTGGGGTAATGAGGTCGATCTATCGTACTATGAGCTGGCGGAGCACAGGTATGGCCCCGTCTTCGATGCGGGGCGCATCGGCGGGGAACTCGGCTTCACGGCCAGCGTGCCCGGTTCGTAACGATGCCGATTTGGGCAATGGCCCCATTTGCCCACGTCCACAATCCCCAAAGGGCCGCAGAAACTCAGAGCCAATGGGAGTTTGAATGATGACGAGTCGACAACGGCTGCAGGCGATTGTCGGGGGACCGGGGGCGGATCGGACGGGGTTCTGGCTGGGGTGTCCGAAGGCAGAGTCGTGGACGAGTTATCATCGGCATTTTGGAACCACGAGTGACGAGGAGTTGCGGGTGAAACTGGGGGACGACCTGCGCTGGATCACGCCGCAGTGGACGCCATCCACCTATGCTAAGGGGGCGGAGTCGCTGGATGTGGTCTATAAGTTCCCGAAGAAAGCGCATGGGGATCCGGGGCCGTTTGCCAACACCGATTCGGTGCAGGAGGTCCACGACTTCTCCTGGCCCAAGACCGGAGGATGGGATTTCTCCGAGACCATCGCAGCGCTGCGGGCGGCGGGCCCGGTGTATCGGGCGAGCGGTTTCTGGACCTGCTTCTATCACAACGTGATGGACCTGTTTGGCATGGAGAACTATCTCGTCAAAATGTATGAGAACCCCGCGGTGGTGCATGCGGTCACGGACCACATCTGCCAGTATTACTACGATGCCAATGAAGCGTTCTTTGCGGCCGCCGGGGACGAGGCCGACGCCTTTTTCTTTGGCAACGACTTTGGAACACAGTTGGACTGCATTATCTCGCCCGAGCTATTTGACGAGTTTGTAGTGCCGTGGTTCCGGAAGTTTACCGAGCAGGGGCATCGGTGGGGCAAGCAGGTGATCCTGCATTCGTGCGGGTCGATTTACCGGGTGATTGACCGGCTGATCGAGGCGCGGGTGGATTGCCTGCACCCGCTGCAGGCCAAGGCGGCGCACATGAACGCCGAGTACCTGGCGGAACACTACAAGGGGCGAATCGCGTTTCTGGGCGGGGTGGATACGCAGGATCTGCTGGTGAACGGAACGCCGGAAATGATCCAGGCGGACGTGCGGCGGATTCGGAGGCTATTGGGGCCACGCCTGATTGTATCGCCAAGTCACGAGGCCATTTTGCCGAATGTGCCGGCAGAGAACGTGGCGGCGATGGCCGAAGCGGCGCAGGAATGCTGACATTCCCCCGCGCTATTCGACAAACCCGGCCCAAATAGGATGTCGCCCGCAGGAAACTCAAGAAGGAATTGAAATGTTGGATAATAGGTTTGATCTGGCGGCCATGATTCAACCGGCCCCCCTCGGCGGGGGCTTTGCCATGGACGGTTACTGGATCTGGTGCGGATCGGTGATTCGCGGCGATGACGGCCGCTACCATATGTTCGCCTCGCGCTGGCCCCAGGAGTTGTCCATGAATCATTGGGCGGTCCGCTCCGAGATCGTGCGTGCCTCCAGCGATCGTCCGGAGGGGCCGTTCCATTTTGATGAAGTCGTCCTGGGCCCGCGGCCGGGAAACAGCTTTGACGGACGCGTCCTCCACAACCCTTGCATCCGGCGCTGCGGCGACACCTTCCTGCTGTTTTACACCGGCACCAACTACGACGGCCCCACTCCCACCCGCGCCGACCCCGCGGAACAACCCAGCGCCCGCTGGCAACAGGCCTGGCACAACAAACGCATCGGCTTGGCCACCGCCAAATCAGTATTCGGGCCCTGGACCCGGCCCGACCAGCCGATCCTTCAGGTTCGGCCGGATCATTGGGACGCCGTGATCACCTCCAACCCCGCCCCGTGCGTGCACGAAGATGGCCGGGTGCTGCTCCTCTACAAAAGCACGCCCCATCGGCACGACTCGGACGGCCGCTTCCGCGGTCGCTTCATGCTCGGCGCCGCCTGGGCCGACCATTACGCGAAACCCTTCCGCCGCCTCGGCGACGAGCCCGTCCTGCGTTTCGAGCATCCCGACGCTCACGTCGAAGACCCCTGCTGTTGGCACGACGGCCTACGCTACCGCGCCATCATGAAGGACATGACCGGCGCCATCGGCGGCGAACTCCAGGCCGGCATCGCCGCGCAATCCGACGACGGCCTAACCTGGCGTCTATCCAATCCCGTTCAGTCCTACCGACGGCAGGTTTCCTGGACGGATGGAACAGGAGCCACGCCCGCCAAGTTGGAGCGGCCCCAACTGCTCTTCGAGCAGGATCGCCCCACGCACCTATACCTCGCCACCTGCGATAGCGAAGTCAGTCTCGAGCACGCCAGTCGCACGTGGTGCATGGTCATCCCGTTGCGCGGTCCGTGAGGAACAAGCCGCGTGACCTATCGCGGATGTTCAATCCGATAATTCGGGGATGGGTCAACTACTACGGTCGGTACTATCCGACGGCGTTGTGGCGGACCTTCCGCAGTTTGAATCAGCGGTTGGTTCGCTGGGCACGAGGTAAATACAAACGATACCGAGCCAAGGAGCGTCAAGCTATTTACTGGCTGCGCCAAGTGGCGAAGCAAAATCGTGTTTTGTTTGCGCATTGGCAAATAGGTATCGTGCCGTAAGGCAATGGGATGATAGGAGCCGGATGAGTGGAGACACTCATGTCCGGTTCTGGGAGAGCGTGAGGGCGCAATTCCCTCGCGCCACTCACCAATCCCGGTGAGAACGTGATTGGCTCGAGGAATGCCGCCGGGTGGCCACGCGGTTCGAGAAACTGGCGATCAACTTCCAGGCCATGCTGCAGTTGGCTATGATCCAATACTGCTTGAAAATCGCGTTTTCAGACAGAGCCTAGATAAACCATGACTTCCACCCGCCAGTCATAACTTGCACTGGAGATTCTCTATGCGTTTCGCCGTCCTCGCCGTCTACTGTCTCGTCGCGTCGCCGTGCCTGCTGTCCGGTTGCGGAAGCTCCGGTCGGCCGGCCGGTAGGGACGCTTCGGTGCCGCAACCACCAGCGGTCGCCACCGTCGTCTTGCTCCCGAGTCTCACCCTAAGTGCCGACGAACGTACCGTCTTGGAACGCTTTGTGGGGCACGCCACTGCCTACGCTGCCGGCTTGACCCCCGAGAAAGTGCGGAAGCAATGCTCCGACGCGCCCGAGATGTTCGCCTGGGTGGCGTTTCCTTCCCTGGGCTGCCTGCTCGACGCTTATGAACTAACCGGCGATGCCCGCCACCTCGACACCTTCCGGGACAGCATGAGCCTGTTTCTGGAGCTTCTGGCGCCGGGCGACGATGGCTTTTTCGGCTGGTGGGGTAAGCCGCTCAAAGGTATGCCAGGGGCGGCGGAGCACCCCGAGGTGCGCATCGACGAGTTGCAGATGAACTTCACCGCCATCGCCATCCTATCGCGCTGGGTCGAACTGGCCCGCCGTCAACCTGACTACACCAAGGCCAACACGGCGGTGATCGACCGGTATCTGGCGCTCATGGAAGATCACCTCTACCCCAAGTGGGATAAGCGCGGCCTCTTTCTCGACCTTGGCGCCGAGGGCCTGCAAGCCGCGCAGGTGCAGATCGACCGGCCGG
>Ga0118677_10009406_pt1 | contig 12530 bp, 10 predicted proteins | sample AliMusrvi5mmetaG_FD_86154 | JGI IMG/M metagenome (GOLD analysis project Ga0118677, IMG submission 86154)
CAGCGCGCTCTCCGTCAACTGGGCCGCCCAACAACCGGGCGTCGTCGGCGGCATCCCGAAAGTCACGACCATCTACACCGAGCTTTGGCCGACGAACAGCAGTCGCGACATCAGCACCGCGATATCTAGTTGTCCGAGCAACCAGGTGGTCTATCTCAATGCCGGCATCTACACGAATATTACCCAAACCATTGGTTGGCCGGATACGAAGAACGGGGTTGTCTTGCGGGGAGCGGGAATGGGAAAGACAGTTCTTGTCATGGCTCCCGGCGCTTCCACTGCCAATGGCGTTATCGCACTGTTTGGGTCTGGTTGGTTTGGCTCCCCTCCTGCCCCAAGAGCATTTGTAAGCTGGTTGAGCGGATATTCCCAAGGGTCCACCAACATTACCATCGCGTCCCCCACGAACGGTTACTCCCGCACTCCGATTGCCGTGGGGAACCTGATTCTGATGACTCAAGCGAACGACACCAATGTTGTCAATCCGCAGGGGTCCTACGGCCTTCGTACGGTCTTTACCAGCGCGACGGGTTCCCTGATGAACCAAATTCAAGTCGTCATGGTCACAGGCGTGTCCAACGGGACGAATCTTACGATTTGGCCGGGGTTGTACATGACCAACATTCAGGCTTCACTTCAGCCAGTGATTATGTGGCAGGATTACCCAGGGAGCAGCGTCACGATCCAGAAGGACGGTGTCGAAGATTTGACCCTCGACCTGCGAAACGGTGAAGGAGGCCTCGTCGGGATTCAGTTAATAAACACTTACAACTGTTGGGTCAAGAACGTGGAAGTGACGAACTCCTGGTACGCCGCGGTCCACACGATTTGTTCGGCACACGACACAATTCAGGAATGCTACATCCACGATTGCGGCAGCGGCGGCGCGTCCACGACCTATGGCGTGAATCCTAGCACTTCGTCGGATATCCTTGTCCAAAACAACATCTTTTACAAAATCACGGCACCCATTATATTTGACAATGGCTGCTGCGGCTGCGTGTTTGCTTATAACTACATGACCAACATGCAGTATGGTGTCTCGCCGGGGTGCATGATGGCATGTATCGTACCCCACGGCTCTCATTCCTGCATGAATCTGATAGAAGGAAACATTGGCACCGCGCTAGAATACGATTACGGCTGGGGTTCAAGCAGCCACAACATGGCGTTCAGGAATTGGCTCTATGGAAATTACGACGGAGACTACTACCAGCCGCCGGCCAAATTTTACGTCAATTACACCATCGCCGCAACAGTCCAAGCCACAAACCGCTACGTAACATTCATTGGGAACGTGCTAGGGACGACGAATTACAGCACGATCTACGAGACAAGTCCCGTGGCCACTCCAGGTTTACACAGCGCTAATCAGGTTATTTTTGACCTTGGCTACTTCGGGAATGGCACGGCCAACGCCGACCCTGTTACCGCGACGACTTGTTGGCGTGACGGGAACTATGACTATGCTACTCATTCGACGGTGTGGGATACCAATGGCGTTCAAACGCTGCCGGCGTCGCTCTATTTGACCATTAAACCAACTTGGTGGGGGACGAACGGCTGGCCGGCGATTGGTCCCGATGTGCCGGGCTTGGTGCAGCCGATTCCGGCGCTGTTACGATTTACCCATACCCAGACTGCAGATGTTCCAGCGCCGCCCACCAAGCTAAGAGTCCTTGGGACTGGCCCTTAGAAACGGTTCAGCCGAAGCTGTCCCGGCGGATCGGCAGTGTTATGCAACTTTTACAAACGATAAGGCTAAGGGGCAAGAACTTCATCCGCGGCCGTATCCAGAGGTTAGGATGGGCGGGGTTGAAACGGCGGCTTTGGAATCGTGAGTTTGCGGCAGGGCGGTGGGATTTTATCGAAAGAACACCCGGAGACCCCGTTTATCAATGTGTGGAGAAACACTGCAAACAGGGCAGCATCCTCGACTTGGGCTGCGGTTCGGGCAACACAGGGTGCGAACTGGATGTCAAGGCCTACCACGACTATACCGGCGTGGACATTTCCGAAGTGGCGCTCAAGAAGGCGCGGCAAAGAAGCGCGGCGGTCCAGCGTGCTGGCAGGAACCGTTACGTTCAGTCAGATATTCTGACCTACGTTCCGGACCGCTCTTATGATGTCATCCTCTTCCGGGAATCCATTTATTATATCCCCCAAGGCAGAATCAAGGGGCTGTTGAACCGGTATTCAAATTATTTGAAGCCAGGGGGAGTTTTCATTGTCAGATGGCACGACAGCGGCAGTGGCCAGCGCATCCCCGAGGTTGTCGGCGCGGGTTATAAGGTCTTGGAGCAACAACTGCTGTCCCCAACCGGCCCGGTCATCTTCGTTTTCAACAAGGAATAGGACTTGGCGATCAAGATCACTTTGACCACTGGGGGCGCGCCTCACTATGAGCTCGGTTTAGTGTCCGGGCTGATAGGACAGCATGTCCACATTGAGGTCATCGGCGGCGACGAACTGGCGAACGCTTTGATCATGCGCAACCCGCGCGTGAGTTTCAAAAACCTTCATCGCAAAGCTGACTCCGCCGCTCCCTTCTGGGTCAAGCTCGTCCGTGTCGTTGCAGTTTATGCGCGCCTGGCGGCTTATGCCGCCCGAACCGATTCCCCCTTGTTTCATCTCCAGTGGCCATATAAGCTGGTGTTTTTGGACCGAACCGTGATGAACCTGTATTACAAGGCCCTGGGCAAAAAGCTCGTGTTCACAGCGCACAATGTCGACGGCGACGCGCGCGACGGGATCTCCTCGCCGGCCAAGCGGTTCTCCCTCCGCTTCTTGTACCGGATCGTGGACCACATTATTGTGCATACCGAGAGGATGAAGCGGGAAATGATCGAGCGCTTTGGGACACCGCCGGAGAAGATCTCGGTTATTCCCCACGGCCTCATGTCGGCAGTACCCGAAACCGCGTTGAGCCCGCGGGAGGCGCGATGGCAGCTTGGCTTGGATGCCACTCAACGCATTTTGCTATTTTTCGGGTTGATCGCCCCTTACAAGGGTTTGGAGACTCTGGTCGCAGCGCTTGACTTTCTCCATCAAAAGGGCCAAAAGCTCACGTTAATTATCGCCGGTAGAATCAAGGAATGTCCGGACTACTGGGACCAGGTCCGCCACCTCATCGAGCAATCGGGACTGAATGGCAATGTAGTCACGGATTTGAGGCATGTCCCTGACGAAATGGTTGAGGTATATCTCAAAGCCGCGGATGTGATGGTCTTGCCCTACCGCGGCATTTTCCAGAGCGGCGCACTGTTTCTAGCCTATCGGTTTGGATTGCCGCTAATTGCCACGGATGTCGGCTCGTTCCGGGATGACATTATCCTCGGCCGGACGGGATTTGTCTGCCGGCCCGATGACCCAGAGGACATGGCTAAAACGATCGAGACTTATTTTGCCAGCGACCTGTTTGCCAATCTTGAAGAACGCCGCTGGGAAATACGGGAATACGCTCAGGAACGTTATTCCTGGGAACACATTGGCGGGATGACGCGCCGAGTGTATGAGCGCGTATTGCAGAACCGACGAGCCCCGTAGGAACCGACGTGACGAGGCTCGCTCGCTCCACTCAAGCATTGGTTTCCATTTTCATTCCAGTTAATAATACCCGGGACGAGAATCGATGAATCGGCTGCGAATTCTGCTACTAGGACCGGAGTGTAATCCGGAGACAGTCAGTATCAATTTTGTTACTTATCAGCATGCGGCAGCCTTGGCTCAGCTCCACGATGTCACCCTGGTTGCCCGATCTTCCGTTGAAGCCGCGTTGCGGCGTGCAAGCGCCCCTTTTCGCGCCATCGAGGTCGTCCAGATGCCAATGCTCGACCGTGTCTTTTCATGGGGGTTTCGCTGGATCTTCAGGTCCAACTTCGACGGTCAGTTGTTGACCGCCTTCAGGTGTCCGTTTTACCTCGCCTTTGAATGGCTCGCCTGGCGGCAGTTGCGGCGGAGGATCCTTGAGGATGAGTTCGACGTAGTTCTACGCCTCATGCCGATGGCGGCGGTGCTGCCGAGTCCGTTCGCGCACTTCCTCCGCAAAGGGCCTATTCCCTTCGTGCTCGGGCCGCTCCAGGGTGGTTTGCAGAGCGCGCCCGGCTTCAGGCAGCCGGACGAGCAGCACTTTGGCTTGAGGAAAATTCACTGGCTTATGCCTTTTGCTCGATCCACCTATCGCCACGCCGCAGCGATCATCTTCGCTGTGTCCCACATCCGCACTGAGTTTGCCGCGCATAGCGACAAGTTGTTCTTTATCCCGGAGAATGGTATCGCCCGCTCCCTGTGTGTTCCTGGATTGCGCCGTCCGGAGCCCGGCGCGAAACTTGAACTGATTTTCGTCGGCGGCTTCGTTCGCCGAAAGGCGTGCTACATTGGTCTGCGCGCGGCTGCGCCCGTTCTGCGAAGAGGGTTGGCGCACTTTACCTTGATTGGCGATGGCCCGGAGCGAGAGAACCTTGAGCAGCTTGTGCGAGACCTTGGGATTTCGAACGCTGTCTCGTTCAGTGGTTGGCTTAGCCATGTCGAAGTGTTGAAGCACTTGCGTAGTGCGGATGTGGCGGTGCTCCCAGCCATTCGCGAGGGAGGTGGAGGAGTAGTGTTCGAGGCTCTCGCGAGCGGTGTTGTGCCTGTGGTCCTGGACTGGGGGGGCCCTGGCGATATCGTGCATCCAGAAGTTGGGTTCAAGGTTCCCCCAAGCAACGAAGTCAAAGTGGTATCACAGATCGCAAAAGTCTTGGACGATCTCGCGGGCAATCGAGACCTTTTGTATCAGCTACAACGGCAAGGGCTTTCTTACGCCCGCGAATGCTTGACTTGGGAGGCGAAGGCACAAGCCACGACTCAGGTCCTGAATTGGGTTGCGCGGCGAGGTCCAAAACCCGATCTCCCTTGGTCGAAAATGGCGCGAGTAAAGTATGTGACTGACGTTGAGAATGGCAGCCGGGTCTGCCACCTCGAAGCAGACGAGAACCGTTGTGCTGCCGGCTAGTGCTGAAGGCTACATCCGTCGCAATGTGTTTTGGAGGACAGCTTGGATAACCATCGCACCAAAAAGGTAATCGTCGTTATCGGAACAAGGCCTGAGGCGATCAAGTTGGCGCCAGTAGTGCTGGAATTGCAGAGGCACTGCGCACATTTCGAAACGCAGATCTGCGTGACGGGTCAGCACCGCGAAATGCTCCAACAGATGCTGCGGGTCTTTGGCCTGCGACCGAACCAGGATCTGCAGGTTATGAAGGCCGGACAGGACCTTCCCGACGTCACGGCGGCCATCTTGACGGGAGTCGGCCGAGTTCTGCAGCAGGAGCGACCAGCCTTGGTGCTCGTGCAAGGGGATACGACTACGACGTTTTCCGCCGCGCTCGCTGCGTTCTACCACCACATTCCGGTTGGGCACGTCGAAGCCGGCCTGCGCACTGGTGAGAAGTATAACCCCTTTCCCGAAGAAATCAACCGCCGTCTTGCAACCCACCTTTCGGATTTTCACTTCGCTTCCACGGAAGCGGCGCGCACGAACCTGCTCTCAGAAGGGATCAGCCCGGAGGACATATTGGTAACCGGGAATACGGTCATCGATGCGCTGTTGCACACACAGAAACGCTTGTCCGAAGATCCCAGCCTGGCAGTCGATTGCCTGGGCCCAACCCATGGGTTACGGATTATCCTGGTGACCGCTCATCGGAGGGAGAGTTTCGGCCTGCCATTTCGTCGAATCTGCGAGGCAGTTCGAGCAATTGCTGAGCGACGACGTGATGTGCTCGTCGTCTATCCTGTTCACCTGAACCCGAACGTGCAGGGTCCAGTGCAAAGAATTTTGGACGGGGTGCCCAACATTAGGCTGCTCCCGCCACTGGACTACGTCTCCTTCGTGGCTTGCATGCAGCGCGCCTACATCCTGCTCACCGATTCCGGAGGAATTCAGGAGGAGGGGCCTTCGCTGAACAAGCCGGTTCTGGTGATGCGCGAGACTTCAGAGCGTCCTGAAGCCATCGCTGCCGGGACCGCCTGCCTCACCGGCACAGATCCTGAGGTGATTGTCTCAAAGGTGTGCTCCCTACTTGACCACGCAGATAGATACGAGCGGATGACCAGTCAGCCCAATCCCTACGGCGATGGTCATGCTGCCGAGCGCATCGTTCAGTTCCTTATCCACCGGATTACAAGCTTGGTGTCTCCCCCTTGAAAAGGGTTCCGAAACTAAATGGATAAACTGCTTGCGCTGGCGGGGCGTACCCTATGCGCTGGAGCGCTTGACTCGGGATGCATAGACAAAGCGCACAACTCAGTAGCTCACGGTGCCTCCCCTTGTTTCCATTCTTATCCCGGCGTTTAATGCACAGGAATGGCTGGCCGAAACGCTTTGCTCTGCGCTCGCGCAGACTTGGGCTCGGATAGAAGTCGTCGTTGTAGATGATGGTTCCCGGGATGAGACGCCCGCCATTGCCCGCCGATTTGCGCATCCAAATGTTCAGGTGGTTACGCAGTCCAACCAGGGCGCAGCCGCAGCCCGCAACCGGGCCTTCACGCTTTGCCAGGGCGACTACGTTCAGTGGCTTGACGCCGATGATCTGCTGGCTCCAAACAAAATCGCCCTCCAGATGGAACTGGTGGAGCGGGACGCGAACGACCGTTGGCTTTATTCGGCGGGCTGGGCCTCGTTTATGTATCGGCCACACCGCGCCGTCTTCGCGCCCACGTTGCTATGGGAAGACCTTTCGCCTGTGGAATGGTTGCTGCGGAAATGGGAGAACGATATCTACATGCAAACTGCCACTTGGCTGGTTAGCCGGCGGTTGACGCAAGCCGCTGGTTTGTGGGATACGAGCCTGCTTGGCGATGATGACGGCGAGTATTTCTCACGTGTGATACAGGCCAGTCAGGCTGTTCGATTTGCCCCGGACGCCAAGGTGCTCTATCGCAGGACCGGCTCCAACAGTCTGAGCTACGTCGGCTTGTCGAGCCGCAAGATGGAAGCTCAGTTCCGCGGCATGAAGCTGCAAATCGGCTACCTCCGAGCCATGACAGACGACACACGCGCGCGCGGTGCCTGCATAAAATACCTTCAAAGCTGGCTGCCCCAGTTCTATCCCAACCGCATGGACCTCGTCGAGGAAGCCTTTCAGATTGCCGCGGACCTGGGCGGTCGGCTGGTTACTCCCCGCCTGAGCTGGAACTATGATTGGATTCGGAAACTCTTCGGTTGGAACCTCGCTAAACGAGCTGACCTCACCTACAACCATTGCAAGGGTTCGCTCCTCCGTTCCTGGGACAAGACTCTTTTCCGCTTGGGAACGTGAACTGCCACAGGCCCAGGGTAACTACAGAACAGCAGCCGAATTACCCATCAACGGCAGGGCCAATTTGCCGGCACCTTGAATCGGAAGATCAGACACATAATCAGGCGTACCGGCGCTGCCGGGCTTGTGCGGACGGCCAGCGCTCCTTTTGTACGCGCATGTCAGTGCCTTCGAGCCGGAGGCCCCGTCCAGGAGCGGAGGACGGAAGCAGGACGCAGGGAAATGGAACTGGCTGCAGCCTCTCTGCCGCGGGTGATGGAGCGAGAGCCTCGCGCAGAGCCCCTTGAGCTGCACCTGCTGACAGGGCGGCGCTTCTGGTACCAGGCAGCTTTTTGCCTTTGGACTTTTGCCCGGCAGAGCGGACGAAAGCTCCGTGCCGTCATATACGACGACGGGACGCTGGACGCCGGCCAATGTGATGCGCTCGCGAGGGTGGTCTCGGAGCTTAAGCTGAATTCACGGCAGTCAATCCAGGAGCGGCTCGATTTACATCTGCCCAGGAGCCGTTTCCCCTCACTCCGGTCCCGCGCCGACGATTTTGTCCTGCTGCACAAGCTCATGGATCCGCATGTCGGTTTGACCGGGTGGAAGCTGCTGATCGACTGCGATTTGTTGTTTTTCCATCGTCCGCTACTTTTGCTTGATTGGCTCGAGAATCCGATCTGTCCGCTGCACGCGCTGGACTTTCAGAATGCTTATGGGTATCCGCTTTCCGTGCTTTCGCGGCTTGCGGGAGCGCCGGTGCCTGAGTGCGTGAACACGGGACTGCTCGGTTTATGCAGCGAGCAGATAGACTGGGAGCGGATGGAGTATTGGTGCAGACTGTTGATGGCCGAGCATGGAGCGCGCTACTACCAGGAGCAGGCCTTCGTAGCCATGCTGCTGGCGCATAGCCCGCGCCGCGCGGCTCCCGCTTCTGACTACGTCACCCTCCCGCGAGTGCCGGAAGCACTCGAATGCAAGGCCGTGATGCACCACTATGTGGCGGAATCGAAGCGGTGGTATTACCAGTTCAACTGGAAGCGAGTTACAGAAGATGTAGTAACAGGGCGCGCTTGCACCAGCTAGCGATCATTGCCGAATAACTTATCGTCAACCGGGAATGTCTCCTCAAGTATCCATCTGCGTGCCGAATCTGAATACCCGGCCGTATTTGCCTGAGCGGTTTGAAACGATATTCAATCAGACTCTCCAGGATTGGGAATTGATTGTCTATGATAGCTTTTCGAACGATGGGGCCTGGGAATACATTCGGGAATTAGCGGTGCGGGAACCGCGGACGCGGATTTCGCAAGGACCGCGCGATGGCATCTATCCCGGTTGGAACGTGTGCATTCGGCAGGCGCGTGGCGAGTATATTTATATCGCCACCAGTGACGACACGATGGCACCCGACTGTCTGGAGAAGCTCGTGGCGGCTCTGACGCTTTCCTCTCAATGCGACCTGGCTCACTGTCGGCTGGTCGTCATAGATGAGGCGGGGCAGCCGCGATCCGAGGACAATTGGCCACACGGTACTGCCTTTGGTGTTAGCGCTCCTGAACTGCTCCAGCAGGCCCATATTCGTTACGCGCCGCTCGACGGTGTGCTGCACTTAACGGGTCAATCTGTGTATCTCTCCATAACCGGGCTGCTGATCCGTCGCACACTCTTCTCGAAAGTAGGGAATTTTCGATCGGATTGGGGATCGTCGGGTGACATCAACTGGGCAATGCGCGCCGGGCTGGTGGCCAATACCGTTCACGTTCCGGATACCTGGGCTTCCTGGCGAAGGCACGCCAGCCAGGCCACGAAAGAAGCAGTGGCGGGCGCCAAGACGGACTGGTGGGAACGAAGGATCGAGGATATGATTGAGGACGCGCTCCGAGAGTGCGCATCGTATCTGCACCCTTCCGTGCGGAGCGGGCTTGAGTCACATTGGATCGGGTGGTGCAGGGACTTGAGGCAGTACTACTCCCAATTGCGCCATCGTCCCAACCTGGTCCAAAGGCGGCTGTTCCAGTTGACGCAGTTGATCGGCGGGACGAGCGCTGGCCGCCGCGAAATTGTCTCACAATTTTGTCGAAAGCCCCAGTGGACAGAGCGCGTGCCATTGGAGATGAGACGTTGGCTTGAATCGCTGGGAATTGGTCCGGTAATCACCCGCGTAGCCTGAGGATGTGTGCCCCAGAACCATTGAGTGGAAGTGAGGTCTAATGCCGGAACTCGTGATTGAAGCGGGCCGGACCGAACGCCAATACTGGCGCGATCTTTGGCGGTACCGCGAGTTGTTCTACTTTCTCGCCTGGCGCGACATCCTGGTTCGCTACAAGCAAACGGTTATCGGCATCGCCTGGGCGGTGGTGCGACCGCTGCTGATGACGATCATTTTCACGGTTTTCGCCGGCAAGGTTGCGGGGTTAAAAGCGCCGGCAGAGGTTCCGCACGCCCTGTTGGTGATGGCGGCGATGCTGCCGTGGCAGTTCTTTGCCACCGCCATGACCGAGGCCAGCAACAGCCTCGTCGGCAATGCCAACCTAATCTCCAAAATCTATTTCCCGCGCCTCATCGTGCCCGCCAGCTCAGTCATCACCAGCTTCGTGGATTTTCTCATCACGCTCGGGTTGATGGGGCTGATGATGGTTTGGTATCAGTTCCTCCCGGACTGGCGCCTGGCGGCTTTGCCGCTCTTCATGTTACTGGCTTTCGGCGCGTCCTTCGGCGTTGGTTTGTGGCTGTGCGCGCTCAATGTAAAATACCGCGACTTCCGTTACATCATTCCGTTCATCGTGCAGTTTGGCGTGTACGTTTCCCCTGTGATTTTCACCAGTTCAGACATCCAAAAACGATTGGGCCAGCCCGTCTCCCAGTTCTTCGCCCTCAATCCGTTGGTCGGAATTATTGATGGCTTCCGTTGGTCGCTTTTGGACGGACAGACGCCGCTGGATTTCCGGGACTTGCTGATGTCCCTTATGGTGGTGCTCCTGCTGATTTCCAGCGGCTTGTGGTATTTTCGTAAAATGGAAAGAACATTCGCCGATGTGATTTAAAATGAGCGACGCGGTTATCACGGTGGAGAATCTCGGCAAGAAATACCGGCTTCGGCATCAAGCTGAAGGCCAGAGGTATGTGGCGTTGCGCGACCTCATCGCCCAACAAATGAAGGCTCCGCTCCGATTTCTGTGCAAATTGAAGAACAATGGAAACTCAGCCCCGGCCGCCAACTCGCAGCTCGCAACTACTCACGGGCCGACCCGGGAGGATTTCTGGGCTTTGCGCGACGTTTCGTTTGAAGTTAAACGTGGGGATGTTGTTGGCATCGTCGGCCGCAACGGCGCGGGCAAGTCCACGTTGCTGAAAATTCTGAGCCGCATCACGGAGCCCACTACGGGGCGCATAACTATTGACGGGCGCGTGGCCAGCCTGCTGGAGGTAGGCACCGGTTTCCATCCCGAATTGACTGGGAGGGAAAACATTTTTTTGAACGGCGCCATCCTCGGCATGACCAAGGCGGAAATAAAAAGGAAGTTTGACGAAATAGTAGCTTTTTCCGAGGTGGAGAAGTTTCTGGACACGCCGGTGAAGCACTATAGCAGCGGCATGTATGTGCGATTGGCCTTCGCCGTAGCAGCGCACTTGGAGCCGGAGATAATGGTGGTGGATGAAGTGCTGGCAGTGGGAGATGCCGAATTCCAGAAAAAATGCCTCGGCAGAATGCAGGATGCGTCAACGAAGGAGGGGCGGACCGTTTTGTTTGTTAGCCATAACATGGCGGCCGTCAGCAAACTCTGCGGTCGAGCCATTCTGTTGGACGCCGGACGCATCCGTTTGGCGGGCACTACCGAGGCTGTGCTCCCACACTATCTGAAAGTGGGGACCCGCAGCGACGGCATCCGGACTTGGCAAACTTCCAACAACGGTCCGTTGGCCATTCGGGCGTTGCGCATTCTCGCGCCGGATGGAATGACCACCGGCCATGTCGACATCCGCCATCCCTTCACCATTAAGGTGGATTACTCAGTGCTGCAGTCCATCCCCCGGTTCCGAATCGCGCTTCGCTTTTTCACTCCCGATGGCACCATCGCGTTTACCGCTTCGGATAGTGCCGATCCCAGTTTTGAGACCAAGCCGACGGGGGTTGGGAATTATACTACGCGCTGCTTTGTGCCCGGCTACCTGCTCAACGAAGGCTTTTATAGTCTCACGCTAAGTGCCGATATTCCCTTTGAAAAAGGACTGTTTGTTGAGGAGAGCGCGTTAGGCTTTTCGGTTGAACAGACTGGGGGTGTCAATGCTCGGTTTGCGGAAAAGTGGCCGGGCGTGGTGTGCCCGCGCCTGGAATGGCGAACGGAGCCGGTCGGAATTAGCAACTCCCGTTTGTCGTAAAAGACGTGGCCGAACCACAGATGAACGCTTCCTGCAAAGTCTGTCAAGCTCCAGCGACGACGCACGCCGAGGTAGTCGTCCGTCGAAAATACCCTGCCCGGCTTTTGCGTTGCACCAACTGCGGCTTCATGTTTTTCGAGAATCCTCACTGGCTGACCGAAGCCTACGTGGAGCCTATCAACCGTTGCGACACTGGTTATGTGTGGCGTAATCTCTGGTGTCGGGACAAGGTCTGCTCACTGATTGAGGCCAGTCAGTTGGATGGTGATAGAACGTTCCTAGACTATGCCGCCGGCTACGGAATGTTTGTGCGCCTGATGCGGGACAATGGTTATGATTTCCGCTGGTTTGATCCCTATTGCCAAAATTTGTTCAGCCGAGGGTTTGAAGCGGCAACGCCGCTTGCCGGGCAATTCGAGGCAGTGACAGCGTTCGAGGTTCTTGAACATTTGCCAAATCCGGTTGAAGAAATCCATAAGATTACTGCACTGACCCGGACTTTTGTTTTCAGCACCCTCTTGGTTCCCGAGCCTGCGCCTCGGCCGGGCGCCTGGTGGTATTATGGCTTTGAGCACGGGCAACATATCGCGTTTTATAGTCGAAAAAGCCTGGAATTCCTGACGACCAAGTTTGGCTGCAACTTGGTGACAAACGGAATAGACTTCCATGTCATGTCGCGAGAGCCGATCCTGCTCAATGGTGCCGTCCGTTCCCGTTGGCGTTTTTGGCTCAAGCCCACCACAGTCAGAAAGTCAAAGCCACGTTCGCTTATGCAAAGTGATCACGACATGATTGTGGAGCAGATGCTAGCAGGCGACTAGTGCGATTGCTTATCAGTTTCCCTAAGAATAGCCACATCAAAGT
>Ga0118677_10012379_pt1 | contig 12530 bp, 10 predicted proteins | sample AliMusrvi5mmetaG_FD_86154 | JGI IMG/M metagenome (GOLD analysis project Ga0118677, IMG submission 86154)
ACGGACGTGCTGCAGATCGCGGTGTTGTTCGGCGCGCTGGGGTTTTCGGTGGGGTATTTGTTAGGGCACATTCCTGGCGGTTGGGCGGGCGCGAAGGAGCATCTCAAGGGTCCGGGCGATTTGGTGTTGTGGCAATGGCACGGGGATGTGCCGGCGGTCACGCTGTGGGGGAAAATCAAGAGCGTGCTGGCCACCGAGTACACCGTGTGGGCGGCGCTCTTCGGGTCGTTGTTCGTGACGCTGGCCACCCACGGCACCGATCAGGACATGGTGCAGCGCATGCTCACCGCGAAAAACCAACGACAGAGCGCCGTGGCCACCGTTCTATCAGGATTGGCGGATATCCCCGTCACGTTTTCCGTGTTGACCATCGGCATCCTGCTCGCGGTTTACTATGGCAACGTGGTACACGACCCGCATTTGCCACTGGCGGCAGGCAAGCCGGACAACACGCGGATCTTCCCGTACTTCGTGGTGGATGTGATGCCCGGCGGATTGCGCGGGTTGGTGGTTGCCGGGGTCTTGGCCACCACGATGGGATCCTTGGGCACGGCGATGAATTCCCTGGCCACCAGTTATTGCCGGGACTTCCATTTCCGCTGGTTCAGAACGCCGGAGAATGATGCCGCGCGGGTGCGCCTGATCAAGCTGGCCACGGTGGGCTTCACGCTGGTGCTGATCTTCGTCGGGCTGGCCACCGCGTTTGTCAAAGCCCACAACCCGGATGTCAGCATCATCAGCATCATCCTCGGAAGTTTCGGCTACACCTACGGTTCGCTGTTAGGCGTGTTCATCGTGGCGCTCTTCACCCGCAGCCGCGGCAATGACACCGGCAACCCGCTCGCCATGGCCGCAGGCGTCATCGCCGTGGCCATCCTCAGCGACCTCCCCAACGACCTCTGGCACATGCTCGCCGGATCCCCGCTCTATCAAAACCCCGACTGGCTGCCCGTCATCGAATTCCCATGGCGCATCCTGGCCGGCACCTTGGTCACCGCCGCCATCGCCCTCTGCTTCAAAACGCCCCAGGCACCGCAGGATCGCATGCGCTGAAGAAAAAACGCAGCCCGCCCACGCGGCTCACATGTCGCATTCATTGTGAAAGACGCCATGATTCCGCCGCTTGGAAAACCAGTGACAAAATTGTCACCATGCGACTGATTGTTTTTCAATCGCATGTGTAAATTCGCCTGAGCCAGCGGTGAGATTGCTTCGGAAAAACGAAACAGTTTCCAGGTCAAGCACATTTATCTTTCAGCCGTGGAACCCTTGTGGAATAGGGCATGCCCCGAACGTTTGTTAGAGGCGCCGAAAAAGATTTTCCATGGTCGGGTTTGAAGTCGCAGAGTGCTTGCCGCGTCGCGACACGCCACTCGGGCGAGTGGGTCGGGACGGGCAGCAAGAACCTCCCAACCGGATTGACTAACAATGGAACCAGCGGCCTTGGCGACACACACGATGGCGGATGAAAGCGGGCAATATCCCATGGCGGGCGGCGGATGGCCGGAGGTGTGTGAGGCGTTGCGCGGATCGGTGGGAGAGGATGCGTTCCAGCGGTGGTTCCGGTGTGCCGGATGGGCCGGTGAGGAAAACGGTGTCGGCACGGTCACCGTGCCCGGGGAAATCCACCAGGTGTGGATCGAGACCAATTACCTGCCCGAATTGACGATGGCGGTGAACCAGGTATTTGATGATGTGCGCGAGGTCAATCTGGTGGTCGCCGAGGACCAGGGCATGCCGTCGGTCGCACCCAACGGCCAGGTCACTCACGCGCCATCCCATGCGCGACGCGGCAGCAAGGCCGTCACGCTGGAAGGCGAAGCCCTCGAACGGCGGATCAAGATGGCGGGACTCAACCCGGCCTTCACTTTCGCGAGTTTCGTGGTGGGTTCCAACAGCCAGTTCGCCCATGCCGCCTGCGAGGCCGTGGCTAACAAGACCGGCATCGGCTACAACCCGTTGTTCATCTACGGCGGCCCGGGCCTTGGCAAGACCCACCTGATGCAGGCCATCGGCCAGGAGATCCTCCGCCGCCGGCCGGAATCGCGCGTGATCTGTCTGACGTGCGAGAAATTCACCAACGAGTTCATCGATTCGGTGCGCCGGGGGGATCTGGAGAAATTCCGCCGCCGTTACCGGAGCACGGACGTGATGTTGATCGACGACGTCCAGTTCATTGCCGGCAAGGAGCGCTCGCAGGAGGAGTTTTTCCACACCTTCAACACGCTGTTGGATGGCCGCAACCAGGTGGTCCTCACTTGTGACCGCCCCGCCTGCGAAATCAAGACCCTCGAACCGCGGCTCGTGTCACGCTTCGAGTGCGGCCTGACCGTGGAAACCCAGCCGCCTCAGATGGAAACCCGGCTGGCCATCCTGCGCAAAAAATCCAGCGCGTGGAAAGTCCGGGTGGACGAGTCGGTGCTGACGTTCCTGGCGGAAAAAATCCGCACCAACGTGCGGCGGCTCGAAGGCGCGCTGATGCGCGTGGCCACCTACGCCTCGCTCGCCGGGGAAAGCGTGACGGTGGACAAGGTGGAGCACCTGCTGCGCGACCTCATCCGCGAGGAAGGCAGCCGCCAGATCAGCATCGACGCCATTCAGAAGGCCGTCGCCGAGCAGTTCGATGTCCGCCTGGCGGACATGACCAGCCGCCGCCGGCCGGCCAGCATCGCCTTGCCGCGGCAGGTGGCCATGTTCCTGAGCCGCACGCTCACCAAGGGGTCGCTGATGGAAATCGGCGAGGCCTTTGGCGGCCGCGATCACGGCACCGTGATCCATGCCTGCAAGAAAGTAAGCGAAAAAATCGGCAATGAACCCGGCCTGAAGGAAACCGTGGCCCGCCTGGAGGCCCAATTGCGCCGTTGATTCTGAGAGATCTGCGGGATTCTTCACAGAAATTCACAGAAGGCTTGCCAAGGCGCGTCGAAAGGGGAAACTGAACCACGTCAACCACCCCGGCTCCAATCCATGAAGTTCCGCATCTCCAAGGAAGCATTTCTCGACGGCCTGCAAAAGGTCCAGCATGTCGTAAGCTCGCGCACCACCCTGCCGATTTTGTCCAATGTGCTGATTGTGGCCAAGGATGGCCGCATCCAGTTCACCACCACCGACCTGGATGTGGGCATTACCGGCTCCGTCGAAGCCCAGATCGAAAAGGAAGGGGCCACCACGCTGCCGGCCAAACGGCTGGTGAGCATCGTGCGCGAACTGCCTGCCAGCGAGGTCGAGGTTTCCGTGGATGCGAAAAACCATGCCTCGATCCGCTGTGGTCCCTCGTTTTTCAAAATCATCGGTCTGGGCGAGGCGGAGTTCCCGCCGCTGCCTGATTTCGCCGGCTCCAAGGAGTTCAAGATCCCGCAGATCGTGCTGCGCGACGGCTTGCGCAAAACCTCCTACGCCATCTCCACCGACGAAACCCGCTACGTCCTCAACGGCATCTTCACCTCGTTCCGCGATGGCAAAATGACCCTCGTCGCCACCGATGGCCGCCGCCTCGCCATGGTCGATGCCGACCTCGAATTTCCCGCCTCCCACGAAACCGACGTCATCATCCCGACCAAGGCCGTGACCGAACTCCAGCGCCTGCTGGGCGAGGCCGGCGAGGTGCTCGTCAAACTCAGCGACAGCCAGATTTCGTTCACCGTGGGCGACAGCCTGCTGTGCAGCAAGCTGATCGAGGGCAACTATCCGAACTACCGCCAGGTCATCCCGGGCGACAGCAACGAGCGCGTGGTCATCTCCCGCGAGGCCCTGCTGGAAACCGTGCGCCGCGTGTCGCTCCTGTCATCGGAAAAATCCAATTCGGTGAAACTCGTGTTCAGCGAGAACCGCATCGAAGTCACCGCCAACTCGCCTGACGTCGGCGAAGCCCAGGAATCGATGGACGTGATCTATCAGGGACCGCCGATGCAGATCGCCTTCAACCCCGAGTTCCTCCAAGCCCCGCTGCGCAACCTCGACAGCGAGGATGTCTATCTGGACCTCATCGACGAAATGAGTCCCGGCGTGCTCCGCATCGAAGGCACCTTCCTCTACGTCCTCATGCCCATGCGGGTGACGAACTGAGGCAAGTGCTGACCATGGACCGCGAGTCTCCAGACTCGCGTGCCCATGAGGTGCGAAAGCAGCGCGCTTCACGCGCCACCCTTTCTCTGATCATGGGCTGGCGAGTCTGGAGACTCGCGGTCCATTCAGACTCGCGGTCCATTTAGACTCGCGGTCTGGCGGCGGATATGGCAGGCTCCGGCATGGATGAGGGATTCCGACACAAGGGATGGCACTCACGGGGATACCTGCCGCACCTGGATGCTCCGGGAGAACTCCAGGCGCTGACGTTTCGCCTGGCGGATGCCTTGCCGGCGAAACTGGTGCTTCGTTGGAGGATCGAATTGGATCACGGATGTTCGGACACGGAGAAGCGCGAACAACAGCTTCACCGGTTGGTCGCCCGCTATGAGGATGCGGGACATGGATGCTGCCTGCTCAGGGAACCCGCATACGCCGAAGTGGTGCAAACCGCGCTGCTGCATTTTCATGGCGAGCGTTATCGCCTGCTGGAGTGGTGCGTCATGCCGAATCATGTCCATGTGCTCATCCACTGTGGTTTCGGGACCACGTTGGGTGAGATCGTCAGATCCTGGAAAACGTTCACCGCGAGGAAAATCAACAAGTCATTGGAGGCGGGCGGGAAGTTATGGGCTCCGGACTATCACGACCGCTACATCCGTGACTTGGATCATCTGGCAAACGCGCGGATTTACATCCGCAACAATCCGGTGAAAGCCGGCTTGTGCGACAAGCCCGAAGCATGGCCATGGGCCAGCGCAAGCGTTTGGCCGGGCCGTCGTCCGGACCGTCTGCCGGATCGCGAGTCTCCAGACTCGCCCGCCCATGATCAGTGAAAACATGGAGCGTAAAGCGCTCTCTTTCTCTCCACATGGGCAGGCGAGTCTGGAGACTCGCGGTCCATCCTGAGGGCACCGCCCGCAATGGAAAACAAATGGCTGACTCTAACCGGGGTTGAAACCCACGGCTACCATCATGAGGTCGCTGCCGCGACCAAGAGGAGGTCCCGCAAGTTAGACCTTCCCGCCCCGCCTGACCTCACACCAACTGCGTCTCCACCAGGAACCGGTAGGTCCCGTTTTTTTCTATCAGCTCCTCATGGGTGCCGCTTTCCATGATGCGGCCGTGATTGAACACCAGGATGCGGTCGGCATGGCGGACCGTGGATAGCCGGTGGGCGATGACCAGGCTGGTGCGGCCGCGCATCAGGCGTTCGAGCGCTTCGTTGACCAGGCGCTCGCTTTCGGCATCGAGTGCGGAGGTGGCCTCGTCGAGCAGCAGGATGCGCGGGTCGGCGAGGATGGCGCGGGCGATGGCGACGCGCTGGCGTTGGCCGCCGGAGAGTTTGGCGCCGCGCGGGCCGACCATGGTGTCGAAGCCCTCGGGCAGTTCGCTGATGAACTCGAAGGCGTTGGCTTGGCGGGCGGCGGCTTCGATTTCCGCGGCGGACGCGCCGGGTTTGCCGTATTCGATGTTCTCGCGGATGCTGCCGCCGAACAACAGGACTTCCTGCGGCACGATCGCGATCTGCGAGCGCACCGCCTGCAACGCCAGCGCCGCGGCCGGCCGACCGTCAAACAGGATCCGCCCGTGAGCCAGTTCGTTGAACCCGAGGATCAGCGAAAACGTAGTGGATTTCCCCGCGCCCGATGGCCCGACCAACGCCACCCGCTGGCCCGGTGCCACACTGAAGTCCAAATCCTCCAACACCCGCACGTCCGGCCGCGATGGATACTCGAATGACACCCGCTCGAAGGCGATCGCGCCGCCAAGAACCGCCGTGGCATCGCCGTCGGTGCGCTCGGGCGGCAAATCCAACAACTCGCGCAGGCGGTCGGTGGCGCCGACGGTTTGTTGGATCTGCGAGATGATCTCGGGAAACGACCCGAGCGAGGCCCCGACAAAGATCGAGAACAAAACGAAGTATGCGAAGTTTTCCCAACTGATCTGCGAGGTCGCCAACATCCGGGCACCACACCACACGACAAAGGCAATCGAACCAAACAGCGCGAAAATCACGAAGGATAGAAACGCGGCCCGGGTTCTCGCCCCGCGTTTGGTCACCTCGAGAAATCCCTCCAGCGAGCGGGCATAGCGGGCGCTTTCGACGCGCTCGTTGGTGAATGATTTCACATCGGCGATGCCCTGCACGGTTTCCTCGATCACCGTGCCCGCCTCCGCCAGCGAATCCTGTGCCGCCTTCGAGTAGCCGCGCACTTTCCGGCCGAACCCCGCGATCGCCAGCACCACCACCGGCACGCTGCACAACATGATCAGCGAAAGTTTCAACGAAACCACGAAGATGACAATCAAGCCGCCGATCAGAACGACGCTCTGGCGGACCGCCTGGGGCACGGTGGTCAGCAGGGTTTCACGCACCACTCCGAGATCGGCCGCCACCCGGCTGCTCAGCGCTCCCGCCCGCTGCTCGTGGAAAAACGCCATCGGCAGCCTCACCAGGTGCGCGAACAACTCGCGCCGCAGCCGGTTGAGCGCCGACTCGCCGGACCGGATAAACCCCTGCACCCGGAAAAATCCCACACACGCCTGCAACGCCAGCACCCCGCACAATTGCAACACCACCAGGTTGGATCGCTCAAGGATGGTTTTTGGATCCACCTGATGCTGCAGGGCGTCAGCAGGATGACCCACCAACTGGCCTAGGAAATATGGCAAACCCAGCGACAGGATGGCGGTGAAAAACAAGGCCGCCAGCGACGGCAGAAACACCGCCTTCTCTTCCATCAGATAGCCGAGGATCCAGCGGTGGGACGATAACGGCTTTTTCGGTTGCGGCTCGGACATGCCAGCATAGGAAACGAGGATCGCCACCGCGTCAACCGCTGGAAATGCGGATCTTCCTAACGGAGGCGCGTATCACTCGTGGTCGCTGAGATAACGCTCGGCTTCGAGGGCGGCGGCGCATCCCTGCCCGGCTGCGGTGACCGCCTGCCGGTAGTGGGGCTTGGCGGTCATTCGGTACGCCTTGTTCGCTATCCCCATTTATCGGGGGCGGAGAAACTCGTCCAGGGTCATTCCAATATCCCGAATGATCTGTCGCAGCAGGACTGGTGACACATCTCTGCCCGGATGGTTTGGAACGGTGGTTGCACGCCCGTCAGGGTGGCGGTATTGCATGTGCGATCCACGTTGACGAACGAGCGTAAATCCTATTGCGTCCAAAATGCGGCAAAACTCCCGCGGTTTCAGAATAGGGGGCCTGGCCATAACCTACGCGGCCACTGTGATGCTCTGAGTGCCTACGAACTCGGCATCCAGATCCGGCTCGCCATCCTCGAGGATCATCTCAATGACCTCATGCAGGTTGCTCTTCAGCTCGTCGAGGGTCTCCCCCTGAGAGTGGGCACCCGCAAACCCCGGCACATAACCCACGTAAAGCCCTGTCTCCGGGCATCGCTCCACGACTGCGGTATAGGCTCTCATGACGGGAAAATAGAATTGCCTTTGTTCACTGTCAATGCGCGTTTTTTCAATCCAGTGTCCGCCACCGGCTACCGGTGGCCATCCTTTGATGGATGCCTTAAGGTGAAGCGCATGCCTCGGGGGCATCTCACGCGTGATCGCTGAGATAACGCTCGGCTTCGAGGGCGGCGGCGCATCCCTGGCCGGCCGCAGTGACCGCCTGCCGGTAATAATGATCCGCCACATCCCCTGCCGCGAACAACCCGGGAGTCTTGGTCGCGGTGCGCCCAGGGTTCTGCAGGATATAACCGTTGGCATCGGTATCCACCAGCCCGCCGAGAAACCCGCTGTTAGGCACATGGCCGATGGCCACGAACACACAACTCAGTTCCAGCTCGCGTTCCTCGCCGGTCACCAGGTTTTTCAGCATCACGGCCCGCATCTCACCCTGCGCGTCCGTCAGATACGCGCTCACCGTGGAATTCCACACCGGCTCGATTTTCGGATCGGCCAGCACGCGGGCGGCCATGATCTTGGACGCCCGGAGTTGGTCGCGGCGGTGAATCAGATAGACCTTGCTCGCGAAGCGGGTGAGGAAATGCGCCTCCTCGCACGCGCTGTCGCCGCCGCCAATCACACACACCGGCACGTCGCGGTAAAACGCGCCGTCGCAGGTCGCGCACGACGTCAGTCCGTGGCCGATGAGTTTCTGTTCTCCCGGCAGGCCAAGGTGGCGCGGCGCGGCGCCGGTGGCCACGATCACGGTCTTGGCCTCGTAAGTGGCGTCACCCGCCCTGAGCAGGAATGTGCCATCCGCCCGGCGCTCGATCCCGTCCACGCTGGCCCACGCGATCCGCGCACCGAACTTTTCCGCCTGCGCCTGCATTTTCATCATCAAATCCGGTCCCATGATCCCCTCCGGATGACCCGGGAAATTCTCCACCTCGGTGGTCGTCGTCAACTGCCCGCCCGGTTGGGTGCCGGATAACAACAACGGACTCAGACTCGCCCGCGCGGTGTAAATGGCCGCGGTGTATCCCGCGCAACCGGTGCCGATGATGATGATGTTTTCCATGATGAATTAACGGGTTTCCCCGCCCGCGATGATTCCCGGTGTGGCGCAAACAAGTCAAATCAAAACAAGCCCCAATATTCTCCTTGGCAGTCCGTAGCAGAAAGGTAATTTCAAGCGCCGTGGTTTCGCCGAGGGGAAAATTGCTGCGGCATGTCCGAATCCCATCCACCCGCCAGCCAATCCGCCATGAAACCGCTCCTGCGACCCATCATCGCGCTCGTCATGCTTGCCATCGCACCGTTTGCCGGCGCGCAAAAGCGAATCGTCATCATGCCGGATGCGGGAAAGCCGAAGGATATCTCCATCGATGCGGTGTTTGACGGGGCCAAGCTGTGGGACAACACGGATGCGACGTTGGAGGCGGCTTGGAAGGACAAGGGTTTCAAGTGGCTTTCCGCAACGGTCAAGGATCACGGGCAGATCCGGCGCGACAACTGGGGATTGCAGCAGGTGAAGCTCAGCGCGTTCGGCAACAAGAATGTCGAGGAGGTTTCGTTCCTGTTGAAGGGCGGTAAACTCAACGAGGTCTCGATCGCCATCTGGAACAAGGGCGATTCCCAAAACGCCGGAATCTCCGACAAGGATTTCAACGCCATCGTCGAGGACTGGAGCGCCGAACTCAACCGCCGCGTGGCACCGAAATTCGATGCCCGTGGCAAGGACAAGACCAGCGCCGCCCGGGCCGAGCGCCGGATGTGGGCCGGCAAGGACATGCTGGCCCAGTTAGAGTACAGCGGCGTCTGGGAAAAGGTCCGCGATCAGGCGACCGGTCGCGAACATGGCAGGAATTTCCAAGGCGAGTTCATCCGCCTGCGCCTGATGCCCAAGCCGGCCAGCTTGGTGGGCATGAATGTCGGCGTGGTTTCAGGCACCACGGTGAGGCGCTCGGATTTGACCAAGTCGGTGAAGCGCGAGACCGGGGGGGATGTGTTTATTGATAACATACCGATGGTGGACCAGGGCGACAAAGGTTACTGCGCCGTGGCGACCGCCGCGCGCCTGTTCAATTATTACGAAATCCCGGCCGACCAACATGAGATGGCCCAGATCGCCGGCAACCCGGCCGGTGGGGGCGGCACCAACCCGGACGAGATGGAAGCCGCGTTGCGCAAGATTTCCGGCAAATACAAGGTGCGGTTCCAAACCTTGATGGATCTCGATTACTCGAGCCACAAATACCAGAGCTTCATGATCAAATACAACCGTGCCGCGAAGAAACTCGGCAAGAAGGTTCTGGACACCCAGAATTATATCTATTTCTTCGGCGGACTGGATCCGGAAGTCCTGCGCGAGGTCAACGGCAACGGACCGACATTCGAGAAGTTCATGCGCATCGTCCGCGAAAACATCGACAAAGGGGTGCCGGTGATGTGGGGACTGCAGATCGGCATGTTCCCCGAAAACGGCCAAGCGGCAAGGCAGCGGGGCGGCGGCCACATGCGGCTCATCATCGGCTACAACGACGCCAAGAAGGAAATCATCTTCAGCGATTCATGGGGCGCGGGCCACGAGAAGAAGCGCATGGCCGCGCCCGACGCGTCCGCCGCCACAATGGGTCTCTATCTGCTACAGCCGTCCGCCTGACCCCTTTGGACTGCGGCGAGCCATCGCCGCTTTCCGCGACCGACAGACGCACCTATATCGGCCGATTTTCTCTTCATGCAAACCTTCCTTCACATCTCCTGGCGGCGGTTGCGGGCGCTTTGTTGGAAGGAGAGCCTGCAGATCTTCCGTGACCCGAGCAGCATTCTGATCGCGTTCTTCATGCCGTTGCTGATGTTGTTCATTTTCGGTTACGGCATCAATCTGGATTTTTCGCGTCTGCGCATCGGTCTGCGGATGGAGGATAACGGAACCGCTGCGGCGGAATTCGCCGCGGCGCTCACCGGATCACCGTGGCTCGAGGTGCATTCGTATGATTCCCGCGAGGCGCTGCAAACCGCGCTGGTGGACACGCAAATCCGCGGCTTCGTGGTCATCCCCGAGGATTTCTCCCGCAAGATGACACGGCCGGAAGTCACCGCACCGGTGCAACTCGTGACCGATGGCTCGGAACCGAACATCGCCCAGTTCGTGCGCTCGACGGTCAACGGGGTATGGCAAACGTGGCAGGCCCACCGCGCCGAGGATCGCGGCGTGGAAATGCAACGCGAGATTTTGTTAGAACCGAGGTTTTGGTTCAACTCCTCGGCGGAGAGCCGCAATTTCATCATTCCGGGATCGATCACGGTGATCATGACGGTGATCGGCGCGTTGCTCACCTCGCTGGTGGTGGCGCGCGAGTGGGAACGCGGCACAATGGAGGCGCTGCTGGCATCGCCGGTAACACGCACGGAACTCCTGCTGTGCAAAATTCTGCCGTATTACGGGCTGGGCATGATCTCGCTGTTGTTATGCGTGGGGGTGGCGCATTGGGTGTTGCGGGTGCCGTTCCGCGGCACGATGCCCGCCTTGTGGGTGGTGGGATCGTTTTTCCTGCTTAGTGTGTTAGGGATCGGGCTGGCGATTTCCACGGGCATGCGCAACCAGTTCAATGCCGCGCAGGCCGCCCTGAACGCGGCCTTTTTACCGGCGGTGATGTTATCGGGATTCATCTATGAGATTTCGAGCATGCCGGCATTCCTGCGCGGGGTGACGCATATCATCCCGGCGCGCTATTTTGTCTCGGCCATGCAGACGATCTTCCAGGCGGGCACGGATTGGCGGTTGTTGTGGCCGGACATCCTGATGTTGTCCTGCACCGCCGTCGTCTTCATCGGCCTGACCGCCAGGCTCACCAAAAGGAGGATGGAATGACGGTTTTGAGCCGCATTCATTCGCTGGTCCGCAAGGAATTCCAGTCGTTGTTGAGCACCAAGGCGGGCCGCATGTTGCTGATCATGCCGGTGATCCTGCAAACCGCGTTGTTTCCCTTTGCGGCAACGCTGGAAGTGAAAAACGCGTCATTGGCGGTGTTCAACGAGGATCACGGACGGGCGTCGGTGGAAATGATGCAGCGCTTCGCCGCATCCGGCGCGTTCAACCGCATCATCCCGGTGTGGAGCAACCTGGAGGTGCAGGAATCCATCGGCACCCGCGACGCCCTGCTCGCAGTCCATATCCCGGCGGATTTCTCGCGCAAAATCACCACCGGCGAAACCTCGCCGGTGCAGGTGATTCTGGATGGACGCCGGTCTAACAGCTCGCAGATCGCCTTCGGTTATTTGCAATCCGTGCTGGATGTCTATCTGAAGGATCGCGCCGCGGCCGCTGGGCGGGTGGTGCCCAGCGAGATCATCGCGCGCAATTGGTTCGTGCCCAACCTTGAGTACACGCATTTCATCCTGCCCAGCCTGGTGGCCATCATCACCACCATCGGCTCGCTGATCGTGACTGCCCTGTCCGTGTCACGGGAACGCGAGCAAGGGACCTTCGAGCAGTTGCTGGTGTCGCCGCTGTCGCCGGAGATGATTATGATTGGCAAGGCCGTGCCGGCGGTGGTGGTCGGGTTTTTCCAGGCGACCTTGATTCTGATCGCGGCGGTTTGGATCTATCAGGTTCCGTTCCGCGGTAGCCTTGCCTTGCTGTATGGCGGGATGTTTTTTTACTCGCTGGCATTGGTGGGCGTGGGCTTGTTCATCTCCTCGGTGAGCAAGACCCAGCAGCAGGCGTTTCTGGGCGCATTCGTGTTCATGGTGCCGGCGATCCTCCTCTCAGGCTACACCGCACCGGTGGAGAACATGCCGCTGTGGCTCCAGCGCATCACCTGGATCAACCCGGTCCGCCACTTCGTGGAAATCGTCAAGGGGGTGTTTCTCAAGGACGCCTCGCTCGGCAGGGTGGGTTCGCTCGTTTGGCCGCTGATCGTCATCGGCTTCGGCACCCTCACCTTGGCGGCCCTGATGTTCCGGCGGAAAGCAGCGTGACTGGCAAGAGGTGGGCGGGACTCCTCAAGGAGCCCGGGCGTCCCGCCCGCACCGGCCATGGA
>Ga0118677_10012380_pt1 | contig 12530 bp, 8 predicted proteins | sample AliMusrvi5mmetaG_FD_86154 | JGI IMG/M metagenome (GOLD analysis project Ga0118677, IMG submission 86154)
GCTCTACGCCGATGAGGACGTGGCGCAAACCTAGTTGTTCAATGCGACCTTGAAAGTCCTCCTGCTCTTTGAGCAATCGGTGCGCGGCCTGACCAAGGGTTCTTCCGTTGAGTTCCGCGGCATCCCGATCGGTCGCGTGACGAGCATTTCCTTCGACTATCTGCCTTCCGGCATGGATTCGCGCGTCCCGGTGCTCGTCGAAATCGATCCGGCTCTGTTGCGTCGCAGCATGCCGGGCAAGGTGGCGGGACCGGACGGCGAGTTCCTAAAACAAGCGGTGGCTCAGGGCTTGCGGGCGGCGATGAACACCGAAAGCTACATCACCGGCACGTTGTATGTGGACTTCGCCTACTACTTGGACGTCGCGCCGGCGGAATTCACCCAAGTGGGCGCCTATCCGGTCGTGCCCACCCTCTCGTCCGGCCTGGTGCAACTGGAGATGAAGGTCACCGCCATTCTCAACAAGATCCAGGCCCTGCCCTTGGATGAGGTGATGGGCACCATCAACAAGGCGGCCGAGGAATCCGCCACCACCATCGCCGCGGCCCGCACCACGCTCGACGAAATCAACACCACCGCCGCGGCCGCCCGCAAAATGTTGGATGATCCCCAATTCCGCGGCCTGCCCGCGGACCTGCGCACCACTCTAACCGACTTGCAGAAGACCATTTCCAGCATCGGGCCGGACGGCAGCATGCAAGGCGACCTGTTGCGCACCCTCGACGAATTGCGCGCCTCGCTGCGATCGATCAAGTCGCTGTCCACCACCCTTGATGACAAGCCCAGTTCGCTGCTCTTCGGCAAGGATTCCTCCGGCAATCCCGTGCCTCGCGCGCCGCGTGTCAAACACTGAACCCAGTTATGTCCAAAGCCTCTGTCCTTGCCCTGCTCGCATTGATCCTTACCGGCTGCGCCAGCCCCAAGCGCTCGTTCTATGTGCTCACTGCCGACGGCCCCGCGCCTTCCGGCGGCGGCACGGGCATCGGCGTCGGCCCGGTGGTGCTGGCCGAATACATCGACCGCCCCAACCTCGTGTTGCAAGACGCTCCCAACCGCTTGGCCGTCGCCGAGGATCATCGCTGGGCCGGCGACTTGGCCGCATCCGTCGCCCGCGTCACCGCCGCCAACCTCGGCCGCCGCCTGCACACCGGCAATGTCCGCACCTATCCATGGCAGCACGACGACGAAATCGGCCACCAGGTCACCCTCGATATCCGCCAGCTTCACGGCGGTGCCGACGGCTACGCGGTGATCGAAGCGGGCTGGCGCGTCTATGCCCTGCCCGAGCGCCGGCTCAAGGCCTCGCGCACCTTCGTCGCCCGCGAGCAACTCGCCGCCGATGGCTATCAGGCCATGGTCGCCGCCCAGTCGAAGCTCTTAGCCCGCCTCGCCGACGACATCGCCGCCGGCATGCGTTAGGGAGGGTTCCGTCCGCCTGAGGAGTGGGGACATCGTCCCCCTTGCCCATGGGGTGCGCCTGGCAGGGACGCACCCTCCGGGGCGTCCGGCGGGGACGAGGCCGCAATCCTTCGCGCCCCCGTCACTCGCCGGGTCGGGCACGGAGCGGCACTTGCCAAGTGCCGTGGCTTTGCCGACGGGACTTGGCAAGTCCCGCTCCTCGCCCCAGCCTGCCCCCTCGGAAACGGGCCCTGCCACCCGCGCAGGGATTCACGATTTCCTCGCCTAGCGGCTTCTTCGCGCTTGCCGCGGCGGGCAGGACGGCTATGCTCCGAGTCGCGCCGGGGCAACCTCGGGGCCTGTAGCTCAGCGGTTAGAGCAGGGGACTCATAATCCCTTGGTCCAGGGTTCAAATCCCTGCGGGCCCACCTTGGAGATAAACGAGTGACGGAGATTTCTGCCTAACGAAGAAATTCTCGGTGCCCGCATGGTGAAAAAATGTTTTATCGCATGATTGAGGCTTCCCACTTTCGGTCATTGGTAAACCGAAATACCAATTTGTCATCTTTACCTGGCATCTTGGAATCGTCAATAAGCAGTTTGGCTGTGTAGTCGGAGCAATTGGGTTTGTATGACCAATGAATGACCACTTCGCGAGGTATTCGCGTGCTATCCGCATCTGCATACTTGCCCAAGCCGCTTCTTAAGGTTCCGACCGGTGGCTCGCGAGTGAATCCCTCGACATGAGCAACCCAGACATCCCTATCGCACTTGTTCTCAAAGCCGATGGTTCCGGAGAACGTGCCGCAACCGGTTAGAATAGTCGCAACTGTTGCTACGATGCAGATGCATTTGCATTTCATTGATTTCGTTTCGGTTTCGTTATACGACATTCGGCCTTGACAGTTGTCACACGTACTCCTCGTTGAACGAGGGGCAAATGCACCCCGGTAGGCACTGCTCTGGGTGGACGGGTCATAAACGGGTTTCTAGCCCTAAACGGCCAGCCGACCAAGCGGAAAATGCGCGACGGTGGAAATAGGCGCGCTTGGGCGGCCCAAGATATCCATCATCTGCAAGGCACCCCCCCGCGGGTGGCGTCGATCTGGATCGGATCGAGGGTGGCGTCCGGATTGGCCGTTGCAGCAAACGTGGAAAGCAATTGCCCGGCACGCAATACGGTTTGCAAATCACCCACCGTTCGTTATCCTCACGGCATGAAACTCTCCGATTCATTCAAGGCCATCTTGTTTCTGGCTTGCCCTTTGGCCGCGGTGGCCGGGCCGCCGTTTGTGACAGATGATCCCGAGCCGGTTGACTACCAGCACTGGGAATGCTACATCGCGTCCCAGCACGCCGAGACATCCGCCGGCTGGACCGGGACGGCGCCCCATCTTGAATTGAACTATGGCGCTGTCCCGGATGTGCAACTTCATCTCATCGCGCCACTCGCTTACGATGCGCCGTCCGGCGCTGGCACGCATTATGGATACGGCGACACCGAACTTGGCGTTAAATTCCGTTTCTTGCAGGAATCAGACCGGATGCCACAAGCCGCGGTTTTCCCGTTGCTGGAAATACCCACCGGCAGCGCGCAGGACGGACTTGGCAGCGGTCATGTGCAAGCGTTCCTGCCGTTGTGGATGCAAAAGGGTTTTGGTGACTGGACGATATATGGCGGCGGCGGGTACGGCATCAATCCGGGCGCGGGCAATGAGAACTGGGGCTTCGGCGGCCTGGTCGTGCAACGGCAGATCACCAGAAGAATTTTGCTCGGTGCTGAAGTGTACCACCGCACCACGATGGAAACCGGCGGGCGTGACGACACGGCGTTCAACATCGCCACGGTCATCGATTGCACGGAACATCAACATCTGCTTCTTTCCGCCGGACGTTCGCTAGACGGGCCGACGGACTTCCAGTGTTATCTCGCCTATCAATTCACCTTCGGCCCTGAATTCCTCCACTCGCTTGCCAATTGGTTACGGTAGGCATCGGTCGTCCACTCGTTGGAATGTGTTCTTGCGCCCCTTTAGAAAGCCTTTGAGGGAACTTGCCGAGCGCACAGGGATGAGTTCGATCCGGCCCTCAAGCTGAATCACCTCGATTTTGTCGCCTGGTGCCATCACTAGAGTCCTTGAAAAGCCAATGATGGTGTCGTTAGGTCAAGTTTTCTTGTCTTGTATCTTCAAGTCTTGCGTCTTGGGTCTGAGGCGAAGCCATCGCTAGCCTATCTCGCACGTCGTTTGGGATGACGATCTGGAATTTGGGTGAAACGGTTACGGTTGCCATATCGATGCAAGGGATATTTTTGCGAATACGCCGGCCCCGACAGCGGAATTCTTGAGAGCGAACACGGTGATCACCTCGCAGCCGCTGGCCGATGGCTGGCGCGGAAAAACCTGGGCATACCATCAGGGAGCGCTGGCGGCGCAGGGCGACCGGTTGTTGTTCATGGATGCGGATACTTGGTTAGAGCCAGGTGCTCTCCAACGCCTCCTTTCAAGCCCACACGACGGCGTCCTTTGCGACGTGCCCTACGGTGCGGCGGGCACCGTTTCCTCTTCCCGGCGATCGACGAGAAGTTTGGGCAGGAACGGCACGGCGACCAGCACGATGAGGGTGGTGGCGGCATTGAGCCAGACAAGTTGTTTGAAGTTGCATTGCTTGCTATCATACAGGGCCGAGCCGATCAGATCGGAGCAGAGCAGGCCCCAGTTCCAGACGCTGATGATGATCGAATAGCCGAGGGCTTCGCTGCCTTTTGGCGTCGCGCGCACCGCGAGGTCATAAAGCGGCATTTGAACCAGGGCATAAGCGAAGAAGTACGCCGCCTCGATGATGAGAGCGGATTTGAAATCGTCATATCCGAGATAGAGCAGTGAGATCAGGCCGCTAAACAGGATGCCGCCATAGAGCAGCGGCCGCAGCGAGAACCGTTTGCAGAAGTACCCATAGAGAAACGCGCCGACGACTCCCGCGATGGCGTCAACCAGGGTGAGGACGCCGATGGTGCTATCCGAAAAATGCAGGTCGTCGGTTTGATAGAACATCAGCGGGGTGGAGAACCCGGGAGCAAACTGCACCAGAAAGAGCAATCCTGCGGTCGCCCAAAGCGCCCGTGAACGCACGGCGACCTTGAGTTGGCCCCGGATGCCGGTCCAGACTCGCGGATCCGGGCGCGCGATCTGGTCTTCGCGGTAATAAAAAAAGGTGAGGCCGCACACCGCAAAGAGCGGCAGCGCGGCGGCCATCGCGGTGATGGCCAAGGATTGGGTCGCAATGAAGGCGCCGAGCGGGATTCCCAGGCTGGCGACATTCATGGCGACGACCCGCCAGGCGCTCAGCCGCCCGGTCGCCTGGAACGTCTGCCCGCCCTCGACAAGGAGTCCTCCCGCAACCGTGCTGACAAACACCAGCGCGATATTCATGATGGTAGCCATCAGCACCAGCGGCGCGAAGGCGGGCGGGACACAAGCCACCGCCAGCCACAACAGGCCGCTGAGCAGGGTGCTGAGAAGCAGGTAGTAACGCCGCCGGCTGCCGAAGAGCGGCAGGCCATCACAGATGATGCCGGCGATGATTTTGAGATTCCACGGCATGGCTGCGAGCTGCATGAACAACGCGACGCGGAACGGGCCTTCGTGCAACTGGTCCTTGAGCAGGAAGCGGAACGGATACAGGCCCAAGACGCCGGTTTGGGCGAAGGTGCTCGCGAACATCCCCAGACTCATGATCACCGCAAGATTGCGGTAGCGCGCGGATTTCACGCTCGTGTCCGGAGGCTTCGGGGAAAGAATCGCTTGGCTGAGGTTCATGTGCCGCGGACGCTAGCACAGGCACTCCCGACTTGGAAACCCCGGTTAGCGCAAATAAGCTGGCAGCCCACCGGGATCAGCATCCGCTTCCGGCCCGCTACCGGCCCGCTACCGGCCCGCTTCCGGCCCGCTTCCGGCCCGCTTCCGGCCCGCTTCCGGCCAAGCGCGTCAGTCCAACAACTTCTTCAACACGGGCTCCATTGCCTCGGCCCAGAGTTCATAGCCCTTGGCGGTGGGGTGAACCAGATCGTTCATCAGGGTCCGGTCGATCATGTCATAGCGTCCCAAATACTTCCCGAAGATGTCCAGATAGAACACATTGCTGCCGTCGGCGAGTTTGGCGAGCAGCGGGTTGATTCTGGTGTAGGCCTGCTGCTCGTCCTTGGCGTGGTCTCCGCGCGGCAGAATCGACATCACCAGCACCTTGGCCTGCGGCATCTTCGCGCGCAGCTTGGCCACCACCGCGGCGACACCGGCGGCGACGTCCTGCGCCGAGAAGTTGCAGGCACCGTCGTTAGAGCCGATCATCAGCACGATGAGTTTGGCCTGGGCACCGTCACAGTTGATGTGGTCGAGCCGCCACAACAGATGCGCCACCTGTTCCATGCTCCGCCCGAGGTTGACAAAGTTGCGGTTGGGACTGGACTTATGGAAGGCGTTGACATCCCAGCCGGCGGTGATGGAATCGCCCATGAACAGCAACTTGGCGTTGGGATCCTTGACCCAGCCATCCGGCCAGGGAGGCGTGTTTTTCTGCTCCACCGGCCGCAGCGTGAGAAAATCCCTGGGGTCTTCCGCGCGGGGCGCCAAATCCAGCGAGTCGCTCGTCAGGATGCCGTCCACGACGATGTATCCGTCGGCCGCGGCATCCACAATTTGCAGCACGCCTTGCTTGCCCTTGAACTCGGACACGTCCCACACGCGCTGGGTCACGCCCATGACGCCCTCGCCCGAGGCGCTGCGCACCGGCCTGCCATCTATCAACAAGTCCATGCGGGTGGCCTGGCCAGACCCGCCGCCGATCAGGAACCTGATGGCCTTTTTGTCGATGCCAAAGGGTTTGCTGGTCAGCTTCCCCTGCGCCGCGAGGTTGGCTTCGGGTGCCGAATGGGCGACGAATCTGCCCTGGCGTCCCGGACAATAGAACTTCGACCAAGGCATCCCCGGAAGGCTCCCATCCAGCCCCACGATCTCCACCGGGCCCTTGCCGAACGCCGCGCCCTCCACGCTCCACTGGTCATACCGCCCGCTTTCAAAATCCTCTTCAAACGCCCTGGCGGTCAGCGTGAGGGCCGCCATCGTCAAACTGGCAAACCGGATTTTGTTCATCACTCCATTCCTGTGGTTATGGCTACGGTGCTGACCGCGCCGCCGTGGCGCGCCCGACAAATGTTAGTTGGTTTTCCCATGCAAAAGCAATCTTGAAATCCAGTCTCGTGATGGCGAAAACGTGAGGCGGCAGTCAAGGAGCGGTGGCCTCCGGCCGCCATCAAGGAGTGGTGGCCTCCGGCTGCCGTCAAGGAGTGGTGGCCTCCGGCCGCCATCAAGGAGTGGTGGCCTCCGGCCGCCGTCAAGGAGTGGTGGCCTCCGGCCGCCGTCAAGGAGCGGTGGCCTCCGGCCGCCGTCAAGGAGTGGTGGCCTCCGGCCGCCGTCAAGGAGTGGTGGCCTCCGGCCGCCGTTGTCCATGGTTAGCCAATGAGAGCAGGCAAGTCGCTTCCCATTGGCCCCTCACGGGCAAGGGGGACAAAATGCCCCCCTCGACGTCACCATCTTGGCGCTTGACCATTTGGACATACCCGCTACGATTTCCATCGATCCGTTTGGTTTCCGCCATTCGTCAGGACGCAAGCGGTCTCTAACCAACAACCAACAGGCGAATCATGAGAACCCTTGAAAATTCCGCAATGATGCTGGCCATCGCTGTGATCACCGCGCTGCCGGCCGCGGCCGAGGTGAAAGTGGTTGCAACGCAAGCCGCCGGCACCCCGGTGGCGATCAGTTCCAAATTCGGCAAGGTGGTGGACGCCGTCAACATCGCCGGCAATTCGCTGACCTGCGACGGCATCAAATTCGTTGGCCAGGTGGTGCCGGGTGGGGTTGCCAGCCAAATCATTGAAACGACCCCGCTCACCGTGACCCTCAGCACCAAGGCGGGCAATCTCGCGTCTGCTCCGATCGGCGCGGACGCGTTGTTTCAGACCGAGGCCTACTCGGACGGCTTTCGGGACATTTCCCTGCTGATCGCCGGGCTGGATCCGAAGAAAACCTATCAAATCCAGTACCTCCATGGCGACACCCGGCCCGATGCCTGGGCGCGCTACACCAACGGCACGCAGACGTTCACGGACAGCACAGGCAAAAAGGCGACCAAGGCATTGTCATTCAACACGGCTCCCAACACCGACCAGTTCGCGGTCGTGACGGTGGAAGTCACCGGCTCGACTTCGCTGCTCTGCGAATTGCCCCACAGCAGCGCCGACGATGGCCGTGGTCCGTCGTTCGCGGGATTCGTTGTGTTAGAAAAACCATGACATTCTGATTCGCGACTGCGGGGTGTTCGGCAAGCGGACGGCCGGAGACTCAGACATCCTTAGCCGTGCCGGGAAATGGCTGATTCTTAGGAAACTGATTGAGCCCATCTGGCTTCGGGCAGGATGCCCGGACCCACGGTGGCGCGGGCATCCTTGCCCGCTGCCAAGCTGCTGGTAAGCTCATGCGGTTTCCTCTGGGCTCAGGATGTCTGAGTCTATATCTCCCGCGCCAAGCGTATCACCGCCTCGCGTGCGCTCCGCTTGGGTTAGGAAAAGTCTTGCGCAGCCCCCGGCACAAACTCACACTCCGTCGGGCCGGGCTTCAAATCCCTGCGGACCCATTTGACCAAGCGTTTCTGACATTCATGCGACCCTCATGAGCACCTCCTCGCCGCAATTCCTGCCCACCGCTGGCGCGCCCGGCGTGGTGCAGACCCGTCTGGCCTATCTGTTACCGATCTGTCTGGTCGCCACCCTCGGCGGCTTGCTGTTTGGCTTTGATACCGGGGTCATCTCTGGCGCCATTGAACCGCTCACCGCGAAGTTCGGACTGAGTGATTTCATGAAAGGCTGGGCCTCGGGCTGCGTGCTGGTCGGCTGCGCCGCGGGCGTGTTGTTGGTCGGGCCGATCTCCGACCGCTTTGGCCGCCGCCTGGCGATGTTCCTGGCGGCCGGGATGTTTCTCGCCTCGGCCATCGGCACCTCCCTGCCCAAAGACATCGAGACATTCATCTTCTTCCGTATCATCGGCGGCTTGGGCATCGGCATCGCCTCGGTCTCCACACCTATGTACATCTCCGAGATCACCCCGGCGCATATCCGCGGCCGCATTGTCGCGGTCAACCAGATCGCCATCGTCGGCGGCATTGCCCTGACATCCTTCATCAATTACTTCATCGCCAAGTCCGGCGACCAGGCCTGGTTGATAGAAAACGGTTGGCGCTGGATGTTCGGCATGGGCATCCTGCCAGCCGTGCTGTTTGCCGTTCTGCTCATTCCGATTCCCGAAAGTCCACGCTGGCTGATTGAAAAAAGGCGTGAGGACAAGGCGCGGCGGATCCTGGAAAAGGTCGGCGGGGAGGCGTTTGCCAGGGAAGAGTTTGATAGCATCAAATCCGCCCTGGCGCAGGAGAAGGGCACCTGGGGCGAACTGTTTTCCGGCAAACTGCTGGTGCCCTTGGTCATCGGCATCGTGCTAGCCATTCTCCAACAAGTCACCGGCATCAATGTCTTCATGTATTTCGGCGCCACCATCTTCAAGACCATGAGTTCCTCGACCGGCGTGGATGCCGGCCTGCTCCAGCAGTTCATCATCAACGGCGCCGGGGTGTTGTTCACGGTGATCGCGATCGCATCCGTGGACCATTGGGGCCGCCGACCGCTGATGCACGTCGGGGCCGCCGGCATGGGTGTCAGCCTGGTGGCGATGGGCGTGATGGCCCAGACTCTAACCGACCCGACGACCGCCAGCGGCTGGATGCTGTTTTTCATCGTGCTCTACATCGGCTGTTTCGGTCTTTCGGTGGGGCCGGTGACCTGGGTGATCCTGGCGGAAATCTTCCCCACCGCGGTGCGCGGCCGCGCCCTGGGACTGGCGACGTTTTTCCTATGGACGGCGGATTACGCGGTGACCCAGTCGTTCCCGCTGATGGATGCCAAGGGCTCGTGGCTCGTCGCGCATTTCAATCACGCCTTCCCATTCTATGTATATGCGTTCTTCTGCCTGGTGCTCTTCGTCGCGGTGTTTTTCGTGCCGGAGACCAAGGGCAAGTCACTCGAACAAATCGAGCGTTTCTGGCAGCGCGAATGAAGCGTTTGCGCTGGGCCGCGGGCACAAAAAAGGCGGGCCGCCTGGCCCGCCTGATTGCTGCACTTCTGCGCACCGCACTTTCTAACATCCCATTCGCTTGGCTTCAGACATCATGACCTGGGGCGAAATGAGTTGATTCCATGTTTGGATCGGCGGCGGGCAAGGATGCCCGCGCCACCGTGGTCCGGGCATCCTGCCCGGATTCATTCGGGCGCATTGAATTTCCCGAATCAAGCTCAATGCCTGGTACTACGTGGAAGCTGCAAATGATGAAGCAATCCTAACCACAAAATCCGCACAACCCGTGGTTTCCATCTCCCAATCAGGATTTCAAGTTCGGATTTCGGGTTAGGGATCGCGGGCCGGGTCGGTCTTGCCCGGGTCAGGCTTGCCCGGCTCGGCCCTGGCGTGGGAGTCGGCGTTGCGGAGCAGTTCGCTGAATTTCCTGCGTTCGCAGGGTTGCAGCGATTTCCACGGGAACTCGGTGATGCGCGGGTCGTCCTTGGCGATGCGGTGGCCGAGCACCTGGATTGTTAGAAACGCCGCGCGCAGGCCCGGCGGCAGTTTGGCGGGCTCCACCTCCTGGGCATCGAGGGTGGCGGCCGCCTTGGCGGCCTGGCCGTCGCATAGGTAGGCGGTGGCCAGCACACATTGGATGGTCAGGTCCTTGGGATAGCCGCCGGCCAGCGCTTCCATGGCCTTGAGAATGGTCTTGGGTTCGACGACGTTGTTGAGGCAGGCGAGATAGGCGAACTGGGTCAGCAGAACCGGGTTGCCGGGCTCGAAGGCAAGATAGCTGGCGCAGACCTCCAGCAAGGTGCGGTCGCGGCCTTGGCGTGCCAGCGAGGTGAGCAGCGGCTTGAGTTCCACATACAAGGGGAGCGGACCGCGCCCCAGGCGGATCGCCGCCACCATCGCCTGCTCGGCCTCGTCGCTCATTCCGGCCTCGCTGGCCAGCCGCTGAATCGTTAGATAGGCGGTGGCCACCGCGCTGGTCTTGGCCTCGGCCATCGCGGCATTCCATGCCACCGCCCGGCTGGGGGAGTCGGGCAGTTTGGCGGCGGCCACGGCGCGGTGGGCGAGTTCCTCGAATTTGGGCAGGCGCTGGCCGTGCTTGTCTAACAAACTGCCGACATTGGCCCAGGCGCCGCCGCGCTCCATGGCCTGGAGCACCCGGGGGAACAGCTCGGGGTGCTGTTCCACGGCTTCCGGCGGGAAGATTTCCAGCAGCCGTTGATAGAGCCCGAGGTCCCCCAGAAAATCCGCCAGCGCTTTGGGGCGGCGCTCCTGCCAGCGGCCGATGGCTGCCTCCAGCACTGCCGCGCATTCGGGGAACTTCGCCGCGTAGTCGATGCGCGCCAGCATCAGTGCCGCACGCGCTTGCGCATCGCCCGCCACGGGTTCGAGCGCCCTGCGCACCGGGTCTAACAATCCGGCCCGCAGGCTCAGTGCGGGGATGGTCTCAAGCAGGTCGAGCCACTCCGCGAGGTCGGTGCCATCGGTGGGCATCTGGGCGGCGATCAGCCGTTGGGCCTCGGCGTAGCCCTCGGCTTTGCCGCTGCCGATCAAAACGCGGATGAGGCGACGATTCACTTCGCTGGTGCGGGCAGCTTCCGGCACCGCCAGCAACACCGTTACGGCCTCGCCGAGCCGTGGCTCGGCAATCAAGCGATCGGCGAACAGCGTTGCAAACCGCGGGTCTTGCTGGCAGGCGGGCGGCAGGGCGCTCCAGACTTGCCCGAGGAAGCCCAGGGCCACGTCCGGGGCGATCCCGCGGAAGCCGTTCAAGCGGTCCTCGTCGGAGCTTTGCGGATGGGACATCAGCGCCCGGGCAATGTCCCCATGCATTGGATCCCGCAGCGCCGCGGTGGATTTCTCCAGAATCTGGAACGCTTCCAGACGCGGGTCGCCAGCCCGCAGCACGGTCAGCGACAGATCGCGCGCCTCATCCATGCGCACCTCGGCAACGGCCTTGCGTGCGGCCACCAGATTGCGCTCCACCCGCCATGCCTTGAACGCCCGATAGGTCGGCGCGGAGATCCAAGCCAGCCCGGCCACTGCCGCGCCTAGCAACAGGAAGCGCAGGAACGGATGGAGATTGGCCCAACGGTCCCACAAGGTGTCAATGAAAGAACGGATCATTGGAGGGAAATTGGGGAGCGCCGGCGTCGCGCTCCCCCCGCGCATAGCCGCAGGCAGAGACAGGCCGGGTGGGTTGGGCATCCTGGCTGCCCCGCCATAGCGCGAGCGCGACGGCGGGCCGAACACGCTTCCGCGAACGGTCGGCATCCGCTCTGCCTATCTTGTTGAGACGCGCGCATTCTTCTGACTGATTTCATTGGCTCCGCACCGTTTTCACCACGGTGCGGCGGTGCTTCGCCGCCAGTGTGCCTGAGAGCATGTAAAAAAACAAGCCGCTAATGCCAAAAGCCAGCAACCCGAGCGCATCGTGGGCCTGGTCGAACGCCGCCTTGCCCTGGGTGAAGCTGATTTGCGCCAACGCGTAGGTGCGCGCCATGTTCACCGCGAAGGCCACCGCGCACGCGCAGGCCAACAGGATGAGTGCCCGCGACCCGCGCAGGCGTTGCAGTTCTGCGAAAAACCATGTCGCCATCACGAAGCTCTGAAACGAGCGCACCCCGCTGCAGCCGTCGGTCACCTCGACGGTCATGTCATACATGCGCAGGCGATCCCCTAACACCTCCACCGGCTTGCCCAGCATCTGGAACACCTCCGCCACGGCCGTAACCACCCCCTGTGTTAGGTTGTGCACGATCCCCGTCTCCACCACCGTCGGCCACGGCAGCGCCGAGAGCCACAGCAGGGTGATCCACAAAAAGCCCGCCGACACCCGCCAGCCGCGGCTGACCGCCAGCAGCAAATGGCTCGCACCGGCCGCCGTCAGACCTAACAAAACCATCGGCAGCCGCCACGAGGGATCGGCATACCCCAGCACGCGCAGCACCAATATCC
>Ga0118677_10012381_pt1 | contig 12530 bp, 12 predicted proteins | sample AliMusrvi5mmetaG_FD_86154 | JGI IMG/M metagenome (GOLD analysis project Ga0118677, IMG submission 86154)
TGAGTATCCTTGCCCGTGCCGGCGATCCGGGCGTCAATCATCTGAATTTTTGAGTTCTTTTGCAGGAGCGCCAGCTCATCGACCTCAAGGCCCGACGGCGCCAGCTCACCAAATCGGGATGCGCTGTTGAATACCCAGGAGGCTTTATGGAGCTCACGGTCTTTGGAAGAAACATAGATCACACTGCGATCCGCCACTTGCCATAGGCGCTCGGCGGTGATGCGCTGTGAGGCAACTTCCACATCGAAATCCGGCGCAGCCAGCACCACGGTGTTGATTTTTAGTAGCGTGCGAGGATCCTCGCCGGAAGCGCGCATCTGGATGTTGAGCTCGCGCAGGGCGTCGGAGACTATATCGCCGCCGCGGCTGTGGGTGAGAATATTAACGCAGACAACCTCCGGGCAGGAGCCGAGCAGGCGCAGCAGCTGCTTGAGATGATAGACGGTAAATTCGCCTGATTCACGGTCATAGGGATAGCCAACAATGCCGCTCCTGCCCGCAGGCCAGGAATAGCTGAGGGGCAGCGCCGTGCGGCCCATAAAGTGCCACAGCTCTGCAATGGTTTGCAACGGCTCTTCGAAACCCGTGTTAAATCCGTGTATATATAAAAGCACTTCTTTTGAGGAGCTGCGCGACAACTGCCTGGCCAGAAATAATCTGAAGCGAGCATCAGCCTCTTTTCGTGCCGTAATGTTTGCGGGTGATTCGACTATTTCACCATCCTGCACCATCATGGTGGCCGGAGTTTCAGGAAAACGACCTGCTTCGGTCGTGCGCACTACGCGCAGCGTGATCGGCTGAGCGCGTCTGGGTGAACGGCTGGCCTGCACGAGTTCATCCCAGATGAGCCCGTCCCCAAAGGCAACATCAGCTGTTCCAAACGACAGGAAGCGCGAACGATCATCGCCATATTTTTTTTCAGCGGCTGACGAATCTTCCGGCAAACGGTCGGTAGCGTAGAGTATTTCCGCTTTGCTGGTACGAAGCTTTGGCGGCACATCGGCAAAAGGATTTGCCTGTGCCTGCAGATACAGATTGGGAGTCGGCATCATGACATATTCATCACTCCCAAAGCAGCCTGAAAGAAAAGCTACGATGATGACGACGCTAGGGCGCAGGATGTTGGAAAAGAAAAATTTCATGGTGCATCGTTACCGTGATGGGTGCTGCTGCACGGCAGTGCTGTATTAATCTGGAAAGGGGAAATAGCCCGACGATTCCATTTTGTCAATCCGATATCACACAATAGAGACAAGAGAGACCGTACGCAAGAAGAAAAAACCATAAAGTGGGCAGCCCTTTTTCTGTTTAGGGCATGTAACTTTATTCTGTAGCCGTTTACACCGGGCCGGCTTGATCTCGAAGCCCTTCCCGACTCCAGCAGAATTACAACATGCGCTTTATGCATAAATGGCCCTGAGCTCGACGCCGCGGAAATAGTGGAAAAGAATGTCGCGGTAGCCGTACCCCCGGGCGGCCATGGCCGCGGCACCTATCTGGCATAGGCCCACGCCATGCCCCCAGCCTGCGCCGCGCAGAAGAAATGCTTCCGGCACACCGCCTTTTCCTTCTTCTGTTTCCACGATAAAAGCCGAGCTGTATAAATGCGAGGGCGACAGGGCCCGCCTGATGGCAAGCTCTTTTGCGATAACTTTTTCAGCTCTGGCGCCGGTTATTTTAAGCCGGTAAATGCGGCCCGAATCGCCGCGGGCAAGCGGCATCAGACTTTTAATCGCGCCGAAAACAATACCGGTTTTTGCGAGCAGCAGGGCCTGCAGTTCATCCTGCGAAAGCCTTACGCTCCAGCGGAAGAACTGCCTCGTTTCGCAATCAAAATCCGGCAGCACGCGGCTCAAAAGCCGGTGGTCGGTTACATTGCAAAAGACATCCGGATTTCCAAGAATAAGCCTCCGGGCATCAGCCTCGGAGCTGGCGGCCGGCGGAATCTCTGCTGATCCTTGCGGGCAATCGGCAATTGCCGTAAGATAGCCGAAGTCCACATCCTGCCAGCAGGTTGAAAACCGCTCGGTGATGCCGCCGCAGCATTTTGAAAAACGCGTATCGCAAATCGCGCCGGCAAAAACAAGCACCTGGCCGCGAGTGGCTGACAGGGCCTGCAGAGCCGTCGCATTTACCCGCGCGATGCCATGATAGCGCTGGCAGTGATCGTCATTGCACACATCAAAATAGCGGTGGGCCGCGGCATCGGTCCAGGCGCAGTCTTCGGCCTGGGCCGAATTGCGGGCCGAGCGCTTCAGCTCAAGCTGGGCAAGAAGCCAGCTTCGGGAAATGACGCAGTGGGCTTTCAAGAATTCAGCGTCGCTCTCCGGGCTCATTTCCGAGCAGATAACCGATTCAAGATAGGCTTCAAGATCAATGCGGTTTATGGCGGTCAGCCCCTGTCCGCCGCAGGCGTCAAGCAGCAGATCTCCCCGAAAGCGCTGGTTTTGCAGCCGCTCCCAGTGAAACTCACGGCCTATGGAGATATTGTGCAGCGTAAAGCAGCTTTCTTCGGCGGCCGCGGGCAGCAATGCCAGCAGCGGCCCGCGGGCAAGCTCAGCGCCCTGCGCATCCGCAAGCGCTATAGTGTCTGAGCTGTAAAAAGCATGATACCTTCCCGCAGGCACGGCCCTGCCGCCGAGCAGAAAGGCGCCCTGCAGTTCAAAATCGATACGCTCTGCATTTTCAATAAGGCCGATAGTTATACGGGGTTCGGTATCGGGAATCATAGCCGCTCATGCCGAAAGGACAAAAAAAACGGGGACGGCTGTCCCCGATGAATGCAGGTTGTTAGTTGTTTTGATAATCCTGTTCAGGGGATATCGCTATCGGATCTGCTGGTTTCAGAAATAAGCCGTCTGAGCTTCATCACATCGCCGATAATTTCTATGTGGCCGCAATTTCTGCACATGACGGCTTTTGTCTGAATATCGCCTGTTTCAAGGGTCAGAAATTTCGAGCCCTGTGGGCGAAAAGATGTGCGAATGGGGCTGTACACGGCGCCGGGAATGATTGTTTCGTGTCCACACCGCAAGCATTTTATCATCCTAAACCCCCTTGAGTTGATGAATACAGCTTCTGAACAGTTGTTCCCGTTCTTCGCGGATAGTATAAGTGTATTTACGATGTCGTGTCAAATGAAAGATTTGCTGGTTTTTTACGCCGCTACCCCCTGTAGATTATCATAAAAGAACAAAAGGCTTCGGAGATAAACAACTGTCCCGCTGTTTTATAGAGCAGCATCAGCACACAGGCTGTTTATAGCAGCGAGACAAGCGCCTCTTGACTTCGTATGCAGTGGCTCTAGCGGACACTTTGCGCCATGGGTTTGCCGGGTTCTCAGCCGCGTTTGGTCGCGTTTGGTCGTTGCAATATTTTTGATTCACAATCAAAGTTACATGTCAGCCCACTATACCCGCATGCCCCTCCGTCACCATTTGAATTCCCTTTAATTTATGCTATATAAATTTTCGTTGCTCAACCTCGGAGATATTATGGACTACAGGGTGAACAATTCACTTATCGAGCTTTTTCAGGGCGACATCACCAGGCTGCGGGTTGCCGCCATTGTTAATGCCGCCAACTCGCGGCTTGCCGGGGGCGGTGGGGTTGACGGCGCCATTCACCGGGCGGGCGGGCCGGCCATTATGGCGGAATGCCGCACAATAGGGGGCTGCCCCACGGGTGAAGCAGTCATTACCACGGGCGGCAACCTTCCGGCACAATATGTCATACATACTGTCGGGCCGGTCTACCGCAGCGGCAGCGCCGGAGAACCCGAACTATTGCGGAATGCCTATGCAAACAGCCTCAATCTTGCTGAAAAACACGGTTTGAGATCAATAGCTTTCCCCTCCATCAGCACGGGCGTGTATGGCTATCCGATTGAGGAGGCCTCAAAAATCGCCATCCGCAGCGTCGTCGGCCATTTGAACGGGCAGACAATTGTTGAAAAAGTGGTATTTGTTCTTTTCAGTTCCCCTGATTTCGAGGTATATAGAAAGAATATGAAGGCTTTGTTGTAACTAATGGGCCTTCTCATTTTTAGCAGGATAAAATAAAATTTCCCGTAAAGATCCCACGCCCGTCATTCCGGCTTGACCGGAATCCTGACGCTGCAGTGGAAAAAATTTCGGTCAAGCCGGAATGAGCACGGAGATTTTATTGTTCTATTATTGGATTTTTATAAAGGCAGCAAAAGCTCAAGAAATAAATCGTCAGGCATGACAAGAATTCACAGGAGATCATATGTGGGATTACAATGACAAGGTAAAAGAACACTTTCTAAACCCGCACAATGTGGGTGAGATAAAAAATGCCGACGCAGTGGGAGAAGCTGGCTCGCTTGCCTGCGGCGATCAGCTGAAGCTCATGATGAAAATCGACGAAAAGGGCATTGTTACCGATGCCAAGTTTCAGACCTTCGGCTGCGGTAGCGCCATAGCCTCAGCCTCGGCCCTTACGGATCTGATCATCGGCAAGACCATGGACGAGGTTTCGAAAATTACCAATAAGGATATTGTCGATTATCTGGGCGGCCTGCCGGTTGAAAAAATGCACTGCTCGGTTATGGGCCATGAGGCACTGGAATCTGCTTTGCACAACTATTACGGCGAAACCCCCGAAAAAATCGAGGACAAAAAAAAGCATGTTGTCTGCGAGTGCTTCGGCGTTACCGATGATGAAATCATCCGCGTGGTGCGCGACAATAAACTCCGCACGGTTGAAGACGTGACCCATTATACCAAAGCCGGCGGGGGCTGCATGTCCTGCCATGATAAAATCCGGGCGATTATAAATAAAGTCGCCGGCGAGCCGGAGAAGGCCGAACCCCCAAAACATGAAGCAAAAAAGCTCACGAACCTCCAGAAGGTAAAGCTCATTGAGGAAACCTTTGAAAAGGAAATCCGGCCCATGCTGCGGGCCGACGGCGGTGATATCGAGCTGATCGATATCGAGGGCAGCCGCGTGACCGTGTCGCTGCGGGGCATGTGCTCGTCCTGCATGAGCGCAAGCATTACCCTGAAAAAATACGTGGAGCCGAAGCTGCGCGAATTCGTCAGCGATGATATCATTGTCGAGGAGGTGAAGCCGTGAGTCAGAACGTGATCTATACCGATAATAACGCCACGACCATGGTCGCCCCCGAGGTGGTCGAGGCCATGACGCCGTTTTTCTCCCAGCTCTACGGCAATGCCTCAAGCATGCATTTTTTCGGCGGGCAGATAAAAAAATACATGGATGAGGCGCGCGCGAAAGTCGCTTCGCTTCTGAACGCCGATCCGGCCGAGATTATTTTCACCTCCTGCGGCACGGAAAGCGACAATGCCGCCATTCGCGGCATCTTGATGGCCAATCCCGACAAGCGCCATATCATCACCACGCGGGTCGAGCATCCGGCCGTGAAAAATGTATTTCAGCATCTCGGAAAAAACGGCTACCGCGTGAGCGAAATATCAGTAGACCGCCTGGGGCGCATCGATCTTGATGAACTGCGCGAAAAGCTTGACAGTGACACGGCCCTGGTCAGCATCATGTGGGCAAACAATGAGACCGGCGTCATTTTTCCCGTTCAGGAAATCGCCGAGCTGGTGAAAAGCCGGGGTGCATATTTTCATACCGATGCGGTGCAGGCAGCGGGCAAGGTCGAAATCGATGTCAAGAAGACCCCGGTTGATCTTCTTTCGATTTCCGGCCACAAGCTGCATGCGCCCAAGGGCATTGGAGTCCTGTATCTGCGCAAGGGTGTTCACTGCGTGCCGTTTATGATGGGAGGGCATCAGGAAAACGGACGGCGCGCGGGCACGGAAAATGTGCCCTATATTGTGGGCCTGGGCCGCGCCTGCGAGCTTGCCCATCAGTTTATGGCCGTTGAACAGCGTGAGGTGGCGCGCCTGCGGGACCTGCTGGAGGCAGAGCTCACGGACAAGGCGATTGATGCATCCGTCAACGGCGATACCGAGCACCGGCTCCCTAATACGGCCAATATCAGCTTTAAATATATCGAGGGCGAATCCATCCTCATGCTCTTAAGCGAAGTCGGCATAGCCGCATCCTCGGGCTCGGCCTGCACCTCGGGCTCCCTTGAGCCCTCGCATGTGCTGCGCGCGATGGGAATCCCCTTTACCCGCGTACACGGTTCGGTGCGCTTCAGCCTCTCCCGCTACAATACCGAGGAGGACATACACACGATCGTGCAGCATATGCTGCGCATTGAAAAGCGTCTGCGCGATATCTCTCCCTTCGGCCGGGATGAAATCAATGCACACTAAGCTGCCCGATATAATCGAAGGGATACTGGCAAGCTACAGCTCGCACCGGGGCATAAATCATATGGAGGGCGCGCTCCTGCCCTCGCGCGTGGCTGTTGAGGAGCTGGTCGTAACACTGCTCAATGTGCTGTTCCCCGGCTACTATGAAAAGCAGGAGCTGCGCTTAAGCGATGTGAGCCTGTTTATCTGGGAGCGCATCGTTTCGATCTATCACGGCCTAGCCAATGAAGTGGCCAAAAGCCTGCGCACCTCGGCGGACCTCCAGAACACGGCGGATCTGGATGTTTCGCGGCTGGCAATAGACAAGGTGGTAACGCTGCTGTCGCGGCTCCCGCATGTCCGGGAAAAGCTTTCAGGTGATGTGCGCGCGGCCTATGAAGGCGATCCGGCGGCAAAAACTTTCGGCGAAATTATTTTAAGCTATCCGGGCCTGTTTGCCATTGCCATTTACCGCGTTGCCCATGAGCTCTATCATCTTGACGTGCCGCTTATCCCCCGCATCATGAGCGAATACGCCCACCGCTGCACCGGCATCGACATTCATCCCGGCGCCCATATCGGCGACAACTTTTTTATCGATCACGGCACGGGCGTCGTGATCGGCGAAACAACCGATATCGGCGACAATGTGCGGCTGTATCAGGGCGTGACCCTCGGGGCGCTCACCTTCAAAAAAGATGCCGAGGGCCGCATCATGAAAGGTGGCAAGCGGCACCCCACCATCGAGGACAATGTCGTGATCTACGCCGGAGCTACCATTCTCGGCGGAAGCACGGTAGTCGGCAGGAACTCCATTGTCGGCGGCAATGTGTGGCTCCTTGAGTCCGTGCCCCCCAACACCACCGTCACCCACCAGCCGCCCAAGCTTTTCTTTAAGGAAAAAGAGCCTGCACCGCCCGAAGATGTCTACATGTATTATATTTAAAAAACAGGCATGAGGCCGCACCGGTATCACGACTTCCCCAGGCAAGGCAGATGCGCATATCTCCAGCGCCCGTATCTCGCTCTGTGACCTGCGTTGCAGCCAGTATTGGAATACCAGGAGCTTGATCTCTGATGATTGAATTGATAACCGCTATCCTGCAGGCAAGCTGGCAGGTGCTGAATGAATCTGCCGGGTATTGTCTGTTCGGCATATTCATGGCCGGTCTTTTGAGGGCTCTTATGCCCGATGATTTTGTGCTGACTCATCTGGGAAAAAACAATTTCATCTCGGTCATAAAAGCATCACTAATCGGCGTGCCCTTGCCGGTGTGCTCCTGCGGCGTGATTCCGGTTGCCATGGGGCTGCGCAAGCAGGGCGCGGGCTCGGGCCCGACAACCGCCTTTATGATTTCAACTCCCGAGACCGGCATTGATTCCATTGCGGTCACCTGGGCGCTGCTTGATCCGCTGATGACCATCATCCGGCCGCTGGCTGCTTTTATAACCGCAACCTGCGCCGGTATTGCGGTCAATTTTTTGCCCGAGCAGCCTAACGGTTCAGAGCCGGAGAAAGCCTGCACAAACTGCGGCTGCGGCTGCACCGGCAACAGCATTGAGCACCACCACGGCGCCTCGGTTACGGGCCGGGTGCGTGATGGGCTCAGTTTCGCTTTTACCGATTTATTACGGGATATCGGGCCGTCGCTTCTATTTGGTATCATCGTTGCCGGCGTGATTGCCGCAGTAATGCCGCAGGGGTTCATCGAGCGCCATCTCGGCTCAGGTATCGGGCCCATGCTTATTATGCTTGCTGTCGGGATACCGCTCTATGTTTGCGCTTCGGCGTCAACTCCTATCGTGGCGGCTCTTGCACTGAAAGGGCTTTCCCCGGGGGCTGCGCTTGTTTTCCTGCTTGCCGGGCCGGCAACCAATGCCGCCACCATAACGGTTGTGGCGCGGCTTATGGGCAAGCGCGTCGCTGTGGTATATGTACTGGTCATCGCGGCAGTTTCGCTCCTGCTCGGCATAATCACGAATTATCTCTATGGTTGTACCGCCATCGATATCACCAACTGGATAAGCCCTGCTGATTTTGAAAGGGAAAGTTTGCTTAATCCGTTATTTTCCGTAATTCTTGTAGTCCTTATCTTTAAATCAAAAATTTCCTACTACCTCAAAAAGTAATTTCCCGGCATTTTCGAGCAAAATACTTAAAAAATATAATATAATTCTTCTTATTTTTGGCTAAATATTTTACTTATTGCGTTAATGCTGATTATGATATATAAATAGAATACAGATGAAATATAAAAATTAGGCTTCGTGTTTTAATTACCAGATATAGCTTTATTATTTGGAAGGACTCGCAGAATAGTTTTTTAACATACGGAATTTTTTCCCGTAGACGCTTCAGCATATTATAAGCGCTACAGCCGCACTATCCAAGGTTTACGGTCTCCCGCCTGGACAAATTAAAACCAGGGAGCAGCAGGGAAGAACCCAAAAGATAAATCTTACAGCACACATATATGAAATGGAGGATGAGATGATGGAAGAAAAACTTTTTAAGTACCTGACGTTTTTGCGCGATTTCAGCCGGGTGTACACCCAGCAGATAATGGAGGGAAATATTCCCTTGAACTCCGATTTAAAACTGTCGCAGCTCAAGGCCCTGTACGCTTTTCGGGACAAGGACTGCATTACCATGAAAGAATTTGCCCTGAATCTGGGCGTGAAATTTCCCAATATGACCATGATCGTCGACGGCCTGGAACAGGAGGGTATTGTGGACCGGGAGCGGGGGCATGAGGACCGTCGCAAGGTCTTCGTAAGCCTCACCGACAGAGGAAAAGAAATCCGCAACAGCTTTCTTGAGCAGCGCGGCAGAATCGCCGAGGATATCTTTTCGAATATTACCGAGCAGGAGCGCGACCTGCTGCTTGAGTCTCTTGAAAATGTCTGCAAAATTTTCGGCAAATCATTTGAAGATCGAATGGCAACAAAAAATCCCTGATGTGAATCAGCATGGCGAAGCTGCCAGGGCAGCCTTCCCTCTGACAGGCTTTTCAAACCGTTGAGGCGGACTTGAAGAAAAAAATATCACAGTTTTGCGCGGCCCTGCTCGGAGCGGTCGCAGGAGGTGTGTTGTATGCGCTGCTGTGGCAGTATATTGACCGGTTCTTCTATGACACCTTCGGCATTATCATTCAGTGCGACGACTGCCATACCGCGTCATTAAGCCTGCTCTACGGGTTTATTCCCGTTGCTGCCGCTGTTTGTATAGCCACCTTCAATAAAATTCTTTACCGGGAAGGCGGAGTTGCCATGTTTCTCCGTTGCCTGGCTGCGTGTGTGCTGCTTGGAGGAACACTGAGCGTGCTCGCCGTGCAAATCGCAGCCGGCGCAATAGCGGCGCTTCTGATTGCCTGCAGCGTGGGCCTCTCGGCAGTGCTGGGGTGTAATTTTTGCAAACTGCCGGACAGGCGGGTATAAAGGATCCTATGAAAATACAGACACAAAAATGCACGGGCTGCGGAGGCTGCGTCAACCTCTGCCCCGCGGCTGCGATCAGCTTTATTGGCGACAGTGCGTTTATCGAGGAAGCTCTGTGCACGAAGTGCGGCCTGTGCGCGCAGGTGTGCGCAGTGGAAGCGCCGACAAAAGAGCATTGAGGAACGATAAAATTACCCACTGATTCTCAACTGCCACAACTTCTAAATTCCTGCATAAGGGTTCCCCATGAAAACTTTTGATGTGATTATCGCCGGGGCCGGGCCGGCCGGGCTTATGGCCGCGCAGGTGCTGGGAGAAAAAGGCGCCCGCGTGCTGCTGGTCGACCTGAAAAAGGACATCGCCAGGGTGTACCGCGCCTGCTGCGCGAATCTGATAATCGAGCCGGGCACGCATGGAGAATGGGTCACCTGTAAAGATGGCGCCTTCCATTTTGCTGAAAATAAATTTTCCCTTCCGTACAGCGGGCCGATAATTCCCTTGAAAAAGAGCATTAAAATCGCCCCCGGCGGCACAGCGCTTGCCGTAAGCGGCAAAAGCGCGGAAGGCTATGTGGCGCTGTCATTTGAAAAGGAAGCTCTGCTGCAGGGCATGCTTGAACGGGCGGCGGCAAACAAAAATATTGAGATCATGACCGAGACGCAGGCCCTGGCGGCTGAAAATAACGCCGGCGGGGTTGCCGTGAAACTGCGCGCTCGTGGCGCTGAGTGCACTGCTCAGGGCAGGTATGCCATCGCCGCCGATGGCGTCAACTCCCGTATCGTGGCAAGCCTCGGCCTGAATGAGATGCAGCGGAAATTTTTTGCGCGGTTTATGGTCATGGCCTGCCATATCGAAAACGTCGACTGCCCGTATCCCGAGGCCTGGCTTACGTTTGTGGGCAAGGGACAGACAAAGGCCGGCAGGGGCCAGATTTACCTGTGCCCCAAGCCTCACAACGGCAAAACAGATCCCGCGGTGTACGAGCTGACCGTTGGGGTGCCGGCGCTTGGGTCAAAAGGGCCGTCAGCCCGGGAGGAGCTTGAGCATTTCATGACGCGGGGCCGCTTTGCTTCCTGGTTCCGGCATGCCCGGATTGTGGACACGCGAGCAGCAACGCTTAATTTTTATACGCCTCTTGCAAACCCGGTTGAGGGCAAGGTGGTTGTGGCGGGCGATGCAGCAGCATTTATAGAGACCTATGTGCAGGGCGCGATCATGTACGGGTACCGCGCTGCTCAGGCGATTGCAGGGCAGCTTGACGCCGGCAGCGGGCTTGATGACTATGCCGCCTACTGGGAAAAAACATTCGAGTACAATGATCCGCGGGAGATCATGCTTGCCACGCAGGGCTTCGGGCTGCATGTGATGGATGACGGGGATCTTGACTATCTGTTCGGCCTCACGGCAGGCGATGCTATACAGGGCTTTGTCAATGAGTTTTCCGACGCCGTGACCGTGCGCACGGCCCTGTTCAGGCATATGCAGCAGATAGAGCGCGAGCGGCCCCAGCTTGCTGAAACCTTACAGCGCTTCGGCGATGTCTCGGTTGTCGATGCGCTGCAGATTGGCAAATCCTGATTCCGCCGACATAAAAAAAAAGCCCCGGTAAATCCGCTTTACATTACTTCATGCGACACCGGCAATAAAGGTCCGCACGGAACTTTGTTCTCGCGAAAGGGCAAAAAATGAAAAGCTACCGCAAAGAACTCTGGTTTAACATCCCAACCCGCCGGGCTTTTAAAAAAATAACCGGTGAGGTCCAGTCCTGCCTGCGGGAAAGCGGCATACGGGAAGGCCTTGTGCTGGTGAATGCCATGCACATTACGGCTTCTGTTTTTATAAATGATGATGAATCAGGGCTGCATCAGGATTATGAAAAATGGCTTGAAGAGCTTGCACCGCATGAACCGGTTTCTCGCTACCTGCATAACCGCACAGGGGAAGATAACGGCGACGCGCATTTAAAGCGGCAGATCATGGGCCGCGAGGTCGTGGTGGCCGTGACTGACGGCAAGCTTGATTTCGGTCCGTGGGAACAAATTTTTTACGGAGAATTCGACGGGCGGAGAAAAAAACGGGTGCTGGTCAAGATTATAGGGGAATGATAACACCCTGTCGGAGTTCTAAATGAAATCATCACAGAATCGGATTACAACAGCTCATTGAAAGCTATTGAAAGGCAGGAAGGCCGCTGACATGTGCCTTGACACTCATAGGACGCCGTCCGAAAGGCAGATCGCTCCGGAATGCTTTTCCTCCTTTTCTGCTGATACATCGCCCGGCATTGGTTATAAGGTCTTCGACAGAAGTTGGAGCATTAGGATCGAACATCGCAATACCGAAGCTGACCACCAGCGGGCAACTCAGCGTGCTCAAGGCATTCAGCCTTTGCAGCGCTTCCATAAGCCGTGAGGCTATAATCTCATGGCAACACCTGCCGTCACCCACGGGGATGACGATGAATTCGTCGCCGCTCATGCGGGCTATGATATCGCTCTCGCGATAATTGGTTGTAAGCAGTGCGGCGAAAGCGACTAGCGCGGCATCGCCTGCTGCGTGACCGAACTTGTCGTTGATCTGCTTAAGATCGTCAACATCGAGATACATAAGGCACAGCGGCACTGGCAGGCATGATTGTTCTATCCGCAACCGTTTGAATGCCAGCCAAAGCCGTGCCCCGGCCCGCGCCGTGCAGAAGCAGCACGGCCCGCTCACCGACAACCAGGGCGTCAACGACGCGGGGGTCGAACTGCTTTCCGCTGCTGTGCCTTAGCCTGCGCATCGCCTCGTCATGCGGCAACGCCTTACGGTAAATCCGGTCGGAGGTAATGGCATCGTAAG
>Ga0118677_10012383_pt1 | contig 12529 bp, 6 predicted proteins | sample AliMusrvi5mmetaG_FD_86154 | JGI IMG/M metagenome (GOLD analysis project Ga0118677, IMG submission 86154)
TATCAGTAAATTCTTATTCATTGTTTAAAAGATTAAAAGATTAATAACCTGGATTTTGATGGATATTAGGATTGGCCGAAACTTCGTCGCCGGGAATTGGGAAGAGGTTTAAATGCTTATCGGTATTCCCGCCTGCAAAAGTACCACCCTTCCATTGCCAGTTATAAGAGCCATCGGTGAATTTTCCGAAACGGATCAGGTCGGTACGACGCTGAGCTTCATAATAGAATTCACGTCCCCGTTCATTCAGCAGGAACTGATCTGTCAATTGAGCTGTAGTAATGTTTCCGGAGGCATTTCCATAAGCGCGGGTTCTAACTAAATTAATATCATTGATAGCACTTCCATCGTCACCCAACCGGTGAAAAGACTCGGCTCTCATCAACAGAGCATCCGCATAACGGAAAACCGGAAAATCAGTAGATGCGTATGCCGGGTTATAATCTGCGGCCTGACTGCCATCCGCATTTTTATTCCAGAATTTAAAGACACCAATACCATAGTCCCCGCTTGCTGAAGAACTGGGGATATTCTCGCTCTTTTTAAGCCTCATGTAGATACGTTTATCTTTACACTGTGAAAAGTAGATATCGGCTGCAGGAATCGCAGTGCCCCCATAAGTCGCAAGTGTGTCGATTGCTGAATTCAGAAATTGTAAACGGGCGCGATTGCCGTTCCAGTTGGTGTTAGAAGTCAGACCGAGGTCGGGGGCATTGATATACGTTCCGTCGCTGCACGATTCAAGGATGAAGGTTGTCCCTACATAACCTTGGGTATTAATACCGTCCTGTTCCCAGGCAAAAATCATTTCAGGATTGTGTTTACCATCGTTATCTGCACTGAAATTCTGCCGGTAATTCGGAGCCAATGAATAGAGACCACTGTTAATCACCTTATCACAGTAGATTTTGCAACTGTCAAATTTCGCAGTTCCGGTCCATACCTGGGCATTGAGGTAAAGTCTGGCCAGCAACATCCAGCAAGAAGCCTGATCAGCCTCAGGGTACGAAAATTTAGGCGCCCCCAATTTCGGTTCAATGGCATGCAATTCAGAGACGACATAATTAAACAATTTGGTCCTGCCAATAGTGACGCTTGGATCCATCTGTTTTGGAAAGAATTTTCCAACGCCGTTCAACTCTGTTGTAAAAGGAGGATTTCCAAAAAGGTCAAGATCCCAGGTATAGGCAAGCGCCCTCAAAAAACGGGCCTCAGCATTATACCGCATAATAGTCGGATCAGTACTCCCGTTTGTTTGCCCGATAAATAAATTGGCATAGGTTATACTGATACCCAAACGTTGATATAGCGCTGTGAGAAAAGGATTCTGTGCACTCCAGGTTTGGGTATTCAGATCAGCAATTCCCACGTCACCCCATGCGCAAATCGCTTCATCGGTTGTTATTTCCTGCAAATTCCACAAAGCCCTCATGGTCGTAAAAAAGTCATCATTGGAAGATGCAATATCAGCTTGCCCATTAGGTGATTGTCCATGGATAATAAAACTGGCATAAATTTTCCCGAGGGCTCCAGCCCTGTAAACAGCGCTATCCCCAAGGTTTCCCGATAAAATGGTATTTGGATCCTTTGAAACTACATTCAAATCTTTCACACATGAATTGACAATCAATGCGGAAAGAACAATTCCTAATATTAAAATCTTTTTATTCATATCTATTTTTATTAGAATATTAATAGGTTATACTTAAACCAAGCATAAAAGTACGAGGTCTGGGATAGAACGTATTATCCACACCACCCGGAACTTCAGGGTCAATACCTTTGTATTTGGTGATCGTCAAAGCGTTTTGAACAGTCAGGCTTAGCCTTACCTTGAAATGCTCATAGATGTTATCGAAATTATAACCGGCGCTTACATTGTCCAGCTTAAAGAAGGAGGCATTCTGAACAAAATAGTCACTGGTAAACTGGCGTGAAACAAAATTTGTAGCGCTTAGTGAAGTTGGCATATTCTTCCAATATCCGATCTGCTGCATCTGATCATACGAAGAACCTGAAGCTACACCATTATAAACATATCCTCCGAGATTAGCCCTGGTAGATGCTGAAAGATCGAAGTTTTTGTAGTTATACCGTGCGGAGAAACCCATTAAATATTTAGGAGTAGGATTTTTGTAAATGTATTTATCGGCATTATTCCCACTTACCGTTCCACCCTGTCCTGAAAGATCAACATACAATCCTTCAATCGGGGCACCGGTAGCATTATATACCTGTTTGTTCACAAAGAAGGAGTAGGGAGCATAACCAACCCTGGTCACCTGGTTAGCGCCGGTCATACCGCCTCCATAGAGAATTCCAATATAGGTTGGATCATCGGAAATCAGCAGTTTGGTGACCTTTGTCTGGTTATAAGTAAAATTAAAGCCAAGAGTCAGGTTCATATCCTTCCTGGAGATAGGTACCAGGTTCAGATTCAATTCAACACCCCTGTTATTTAAACTACCCACATTGGTTAAAAGCGTATTGGAAAAATTACTTCCGGTGGGAACTGTAACTGAGTTCAACAGGTTGTCAGTGACCCGATAATAAACATCTAATGACCCGGTAATCCTATCTTTCAGAAATCCAAAATCAATAGCGGCATTGGAGGTCGTTGTCGATTCCCATTTGATGTTAGGGTCATACGCATTCGGGCGTAGTGTTGGAAGGAATGTGCCTCCGATCGGATAATAAGCTCCTGCAAGAGATTTAATATAATTTGCCTGAGCGGGATAATCATTACCGATATCCTGCTGACCGGTAATACCCCATCCTAAGCGGAGTTTCAAATCTGAAAATACACCGCTATTTTTTAGAAAAGATTCCTCTTTGATCTTCCAGGCAAAAGCGGCTGATGGGAAAAGACCCCATTGGTTCCCTTTCGCAAACCGGGATGAACCATCATCACGAATGGTAGCAGTCAGTAAATACTTGTTTTTAAAAGTGTAATTTACACGACCAAAGAATGAGACCAGGTAGCTTTCGGTAATAAATGACGAACTGTCCGACATCTGGTAGGGATGGGTTGCATCCACAATTCCGCGTGTATAGCTACTACCCTCACGTTTGAAATGTTGCCAGGAATATCCGGCAGTCGCGTCAATTTTATGGTTCTGGCCTAACTCTTTCAAATAATTCAGGTAGAAATCGAGCAGGTTATTGTAGTTATTACCTGTATAATTATTTAACTTACCATTAGAGAGCGGAGCTGTCAAAACTGAAGGCGAAGTTACCGGGCGGTTGTTGTGCCCTGTACCCTGGGTATTATCAGTAGCCAGATTTAAATTGGCATGTAAACCGGTAATATAAGGGATTTTATAATCTGCCTGAATGTTGGCCACAACCCTGTTTACTACAGACTTGTTGTCACTCTTCAAAAGCTGCTCAACAGGATTAGGGGTGCCTAGGTTAGCTCCATAATTACTCCATTGGAAATAACCTGCAGATTGATTCTGGCCAATCGTACTTGGATCATAAACCGATTGGGTTGGATCCATATCTTTTGCAGAGCCAACGGCTCCTTGATCGGCAAAATTTTGGTTGGTGTTCATCCCTTTGGCGTTGATATTCAATTTTAATGTCCCATCCAGGAGTGTCGGGGTAAGATTGACAGAACCTGTAAACCGCTGCATATTTGTATTCTTTAAGATACCATCCTGGTCTGTAAAACCGATGGAAACCCGGTATGGAAAGTTTTTAACGGCGCCGGATAAACTTAAATTATGGTCAGAGGAAAAAGCAGGACGAAAGATCTGACTCTGCCAGTTCGTATTGTACGATCCCAGTTTGTTATAGCTGTCTGCACTGTAGAGGCCAGGGTGACTATAAGCAATCTGCCGAACCTGATCTCCCGAATAAACATCAAGATATTTGATTGCTTCACCTATAGAAGCATTTCCATTATAGGAAATCTTCAATGGTGTGCCTACTTTACCACTTTTGGTTGTAATCAGGATGACCCCATTTGAAGCCCTGTTGCCATAAATTGCGGCGGAGGAGGCATCCTTTAAAACGGTAAAAGTTTCAATATCATTAGGATTAACAAATGAAAGGAAGTTACTACTACCTCCAACATTATTATTATCAAGAGGTACACCATCGATAATAATCAAAGGATCGTTGGAAGCATTTAACGATGAGCCCCCACGAATACGGATCGTTGCACCGCTTCCGGGAGCTCCTCCAGCCGTTGTTATAACCACACCGGCACTTTTCCCAACAATCAAATCCTGAGGAGAAGTCATAACCCCATTGTTAAAATCCTTCGTGCTGACAGTACTTACAGCACCCGTTGCGTCAGATTTCTTAACTGTTCCATATCCAATGACGACAACTTCATCTAGCCCCTTTACTTCAGTTTTTAAGGAAACATTTATCGTTGTCTGTTGACCAACAGCTACAGTTTGAGTCTGGTAACCGATGAATGAAAAAACAAGATTAGCTCCCGGAGCCGCCTTAACTGTGAATTTTCCATCCACATCTGTGACGGTGCCGGTGTAGGTTCCCTGAATCAAAACTGTCACGCCGATAAGTCCCTCATTGGTAGTCGCATCGGTAACTTTACCGGTAATTGATCTCTCCTGTGCCGTTACCGACAGGGTCAGCAGCGCAAATAGGAAAAACCAAATTGCTTTCATTTTTACAATTTCAAATTTCATGTGATTCAAATTAATGGTTCATAATTCTTGGTTCAAATTTTTCATCATTTAAGGCATTTTTAACATTTATGCACTTGAATATCAATTACTTGCCTTCACGAATGCTTTCCCTTACTCATTTTGGCATTACAAATTAATACAATTTTAACACAATTTTAACACTCCTGATTTGCGTAAAAGACGAATATTATTATGCAAACGTTTGCGGTGACGTTTGCGACAAATATGTTATACAACATGTTTTTAAATTCAGGGTAGAGACGTCAAATTTGGCGTCTCTACTATCGCCTCTAACGAATACCCGCAACCGTATTTTTGTTTTTATAATTTGGCATAAACATTTTGATAATTCAACGGTAATTATTACTACTTTAGTGAAGTTATTTACCACAGAACTAAACCCGTTGATGAATAGTCAGGTTACTATTAAAGATATTGCGAAAGCACTAGGGATTTCTGCATCTACTGTTTCCAGAGCGCTGAAAGATCATCCCGATATCAGCCGTGATACCAAAGATGCGGTGAACGAACTTGCTAAAAAGCTTCGTTATAAGCCTAATGCAGTGGCACTTTCGCTAAAAAGCAGCAAAACAAATACGATAGGAGTAATCATTCCTGAATTGGTTCACTACTTTTTTTCATCTGTAATCAGTGGTATTGAAGATGTTGCTTACGATTCGGGTTATAATGTAATAATCTGTCAATCAAACGAGAAATATGACAGGGAGATAATCAACGCGCAGGCACTACTCTCCAACCGTGTTGAGGGTGCTTTGATCTCGATCTCAAAACAAACCATGGACTTTTCTCATCTGCAATTAATTGAAGAGAGTGGCATTCCGATTGTGTTCTTCGATCGGGCTCCTGATGGTTTTGAGTCTGATAATGTGATTATTGACGATCAAAAAGCTGCCTATAATGCAGTATGCCATTTAATTGAATCGGGATGCAAAAGAATTGCACACCTGGCTGCTCCAAATTCACTGGGAATAGGAAAATTCCGGTTGGAGGGATATAAGGAGGCCCTGAAGGACCACAACATGCCTTATCTGGAGGATTATGTAATTGTTGCAGACTCATTTGATCTTGCGGCCATCGCGACCCGTAATTTAATTCAGCTCCCTACACCGCCCGATGGTATATTTACCGTGAATGATCTGACAGCAGTAGGTGTAATGAAAACTTTACAGAAAATGGGGATTGCCATTCCGGATAAAGTGGCCATTATGGGATTTTCGGCAGGAAGCTATTCCGATATTACAACTCCTACACTTAGTTCAGTAGATCAGCACGGATATGAAATGGGCATAAAAGCAGCTACTATTCTCCTGGATCGCATCGAGGGGAAAAGAAAAGGTCCCGGTGAAACTTTTTTCGTCGAAACAAACCTTGTGATCCGTGAATCGACAAAAAAAATCTGATTCTTTACAACTTTCGCAAACGTTTGCATAAAGGGTTCTGAAAATAATTAACTATTATTTTGATCTGAAAGCAATTAGTTATTGCTTTTAAGAAATTTCCAAACTATATTTGCTGCCGAATATCACTTGTCTTTCCCTTTACGAATCGTATTCCATACCTGGATTGCGCACTTACTTATTGTACAAATAATGGAATAGTTATTATCGGAACTTATACTCTGATGACAGGTTATTCCATAGGTGATCGATGCTTCCGGATTTTTTTCGGAGTATCGGTCCTGCCAAATGTGAACGTTAATGATTGTCCAATTTATCTTTGATTACCAAACTGCATTTAAAAATTATGGAAAAAAAACCGCGTCTCTCTTTTTGGTCGATCTGGAATATGAGCTTTGGCTTTATGGGTGTCCAGATTGGTTATTCACTTCAAAATGGCAATACAAGCAGGATATTATCTGCTTTGGGAGCTGATGTGCATCATTTAAGTTACTTTTGGCTGGCTGCTCCGCTTGCCGGGTTGATTGTGCAACCGATCATCGGACTTTTCAGTGACAACACCTGGACGAGACTTGGACGCAGAATTCCATACATTCTACTGGGAGCGATTATTTCGGCCATGGCGATGTTTTTTATGCCAAATTCAGAATTCTTCGCCTATATTCTTCCTCCTCTGTTCTTTGGTGCCTTTATGCTCCTCTTTATGGATACCTCATTTAATATCACGATGCAGCCTTTTCGGGCACTGGTGGGTGATATGGTATCTGAGGAACAACGGAACCAGGGATATTCTGTACAAAGTTTTTTAATTAATGCAGGAGCCGTGGTTGGCTCTTTACTCCCATTTATCTTGACATGGATCGGGATTTCAAACGTTCCTGCTGCAGGTGAAAAAGTTGCTCCCACAGTAATCTGGGCCTTTTACCTGGGAGGTGGGACCCTTTTATTGACTGTTCTATGGACAAGCTTTAGAACCAGGGAGTTTCCTCCTGAAGAGTATCGCAAATACGCTCAGGTTAAAACTGAGAAAACAAAGAAGAGCTCGTTTATAACCCTGCTTAAAGAGATTCCGATAACCATGTGGCGATTGGCAATCGTTCAATTCTTTTCATGGTTTGCCCTTTTCCTGATGTGGGTTTACACTACTCCTGGCGTAGCCCAGAATGTATGGAAGACGGTTGCCGGCGACTCAACCTCTGCCGGATATAATGAAGCAGGAAACTGGGTTGGAGTCATCTTTGCAGGTTACAGTTTATTTGGAGCACTCTTCTCAATTGTAATGGGAAGGCTGGCTAACCGACTCGGCCGTAAAACAATTTATATGTTATCGCTTTTGGCCGGAGGAGCTGGACTGGTATCTATGATTTTTATCCAAAATCAATACGGACTGATATTCTCCATGGTTGGTATCGGGATCGCCTGGGCAGCAATTCTGGCGATGCCTTATGCGATTCTTTCTGCCGCACTACCTTCCGATAAAATGGGAGTTTACATGGGAATCTTCAATGCTACAATCACTATTCCTCAGATCGCTGCAGGATTATTGGGAGGGGTGGTATTATCACTTGCTGGAGGTAAAGCAATCCTCATGCTGGGGGTTGCCGGATTGTCCATGCTGGTAGCTGCTTTATCGGTTGTATTTGTAAAAGAACACATTACTAAAGATTAAGGTTTGAAAATAAAAGCTTGTCTCTTTGATCTGGATGGCGTTGTGGTCGATACGGCCCGTTACCATTATATCGCATGGAATAAAATAGCAGAAGAACTCGGTTTTCATTTCTCAGAACAGGATAATGAGCGGCTTAAAGGAGTGAGCCGTATGGAATCGTTGAATATTTTGCTTGATGTGGGCAGAATAAATATTGATTCGGCTCAAAAAATTGAGTTAGCTGAAAAAAAGAATAACCTGTACGTTTCATACATCAGACAAATGACACCGGATGAAATTCTTCCGGGTGTTATCCGATTCCTGGATGAATTGCACAAAAACAACCTGTTGATTGCCCTCGGATCAGCAAGTAAAAATGCAATGTTCATTCTGGACAAGATCGGCCTTGCGCAAAAATTTGATGCGGTGATTGATGGGAATAAAGTCTCCCGGGCAAAGCCCGATCCGGAGGTTTTTTTAAAGGGGGCCTCAGAACTAGGTGTCAGCCCTGTAAATTGTCTGGTATTTGAAGATGCCCAGGCAGGCATCGACGCTGCCCGAAACGGAGGGATGTCCGTAATAGGTATTGGAAAAGGAGAAAACCTTAAAAATGCCGATTTCGTAATCCCGGGTTTTGCGAATATGAATATTGATCAATTAAGATCATGGTATTTGTAGGGACGTATGACATACGTCCATATATAACAAAATGACATCAATATGAAAGACTATATCATCCATGACGGATGGAAAATTATTGAAGAAGGTTTCCATCCTGAATATAACAAAATAACGGAAAGCCTCATGAGTCTTGGAAACGGACGAATTGGCCATCGGGCCAATTTTGAGGAAAAATTCACCGGGGAGACCCTTCAGGGGAATTATGTTGCCGGGGTTTACTATCCCGATAAAACACGTGTTGGGTGGTGGAAGAACGGTTATCCGAGATATTTTGCAAAAGTGCTCAATGCAGCAAACTGGATCGGTATAGATGTGAAAATCGGAAACGAAACACTTGATCTGAACAGTTCCAAAATTATGGAATTCAGACGTGAACTGAATATGCAGGAGGGTCACCTAAATCGCGAATTTATTGCTCAACTCCCTTCTGGAAAGCAGGTAAAAGTGATCACGCGGCGTTTTATGAGTATTGTTGATTCTGAAATCGGCGCAATCAGTTACACCCTTACTGCCCTGAATTTTTCCGACAAAATCACCCTTACTCCCTACCTAGACTTTGATGTCCGCAACGAAGATGCTAATTATGACGAAAAATTCTGGGACGAAGTCGATATCAACGTTAAACCCGGCGAAGGATATATTGTTGCGGAGGTACGAAAGACCCTGTTTCACGTCTGCTCAGGGATGAAAATTAATATCCTCCGAAACGGAACAAAATGTGCCTTCGCAGCTGATGTCGAAAACCGAACCAAATATATTGCCAATATTATCCCTCTGACTATCGGTGAAGGGGAATCAATAACGGTCGAAAAATTCGGAGTAAATGTCTCATCCGAAAATTTTCAGAAAGAAAAACTATTAAAAACTGCAGCAAAACATCTGAATTCTGCGTATCAAAAAGGTTTCGAACAGCTCGAATTGGAACATTCGCAAGCCTGGCTCGAAAAATGGAAGACCAGCGATATCATCATAGAAGGCGATGTTGCGGCACAACAAGGAATTCGTTTCAATATTTTCCAGCTTCATCAAACCTATACAGGTGAGGATGAAAGATTGAATATCGGTCCCAAAGGATTTACCGGAGAAAAATACGGCGGGTCAACTTATTGGGATACAGAAGCCTTCTGTCTCCCTTTCTACCTTGCAACTGCCCCGGTTCAAGTAGCGCGTAATCTTCTGAAATATAGGCACAAACACCTAAAAAAGGCAATTGAAAATGCAGCAATCCTAGGATTCACCAAAGGAGCAGCATTGTACCCAATGGTTACTATGAATGGTGAAGAATGCCACAATGAATGGGAAATTACATTTGAAGAGATCCACCGAAATGGGGCAATTGCCTTTGCAATTTTCGATTATATACGTTACACGGGAGATTGGGAATACCTGGCGCCAAACGGCTTCGAAGTATTGCTCGCCATATCGCGCTTCTGGGCACAAAGGGTAAACTGGTCTGATGATCGTCGCAAATATGTTATTCTTGGAGTAACTGGTCCCAATGAATACGAAAATAACGTAAACAACAATTTCCATACCAACAGTATCGCCCGGTGGACACTCCAATATACTCTTGAAGTTATTGAGTATCTCAAAGAGAATCACCTATCTGAATATAATCACCTGCTGGACAAATGGCACTTTGACGAAAAGGGCGAAACAGCTGAATGGCTGGAAATTATTGAAAATCTTCATTTTCCTTACGACGGAAAAAGAGCTATTTTCCTTCAACAGGATGGGTTCCTTGATAAAACATTAAAACCTTCTTCTGAGATACCCTTAGCTGAACGACCCATTAATCAGCATTGGTCCTGGGATCGGATATTGCGCTCGCCCTATATTAAACAGGCAGATACGCTCCAAAGCTTGTTTCTTTTTGAAGACCAGTATGATAAAGATACCATTAAACGGCATTTTGATTTTTATGAATCCTACACCGTTCATGAGTCTTCTTTATCACCATGCATCCACACCATATTGGCCAGCGCCATCGGTTATAAAGCCAAAGCATACGAGCTATATCTCAGAACTGCAAGACTCGATCTCGATGATTATAACAACGACACCGCAGATGGGTGCCACATTACCTCGATGGGTGGAACCTGGATGGCATTTGTGAAGGGGTTTGGCGGTATGAGAGTAAAAGATGGAAAAGTATCACTCTCTCCATTTATCCCGGATAACTGGGGCTCCTACTCCTTTAGAATTAACTTTAGAAACACCATACTGAAAATAAATGTCACCAAAGAGAAAGTAAGCATTGAAAATCTTTCTGAAAAGGAATTAACACTGATACTCTATAATCAGGAACAGTTTATCGGCGCAAATAAAAAGGCCGAAGTTCAACTTAAAAAATAGTATAAATGACCACGAAACAAATTTCCTTAAAGAGAATTGCTTTTCTATCAATACTCTTAATTAGCTTGTTCCCGGTTCATGGAACCAATAAACCTATTCTCAACCGGGTTGAGCCCCCTTTCTGGTGGGCCGGGTTCAAAAATCCATCATTGCAGTTAATGGTTTATGGGGAACGAATATCTGAAACCAAACCGGAACTCAGTTATGAAGGAGTACAATTGGTTTCATCTTCTTCCGTTGAAAATCCGAATTATCTCTTTCTCGATCTGAACCTCTCTTCAACCGTAAAACCGGGGAAGTTTGAGATCCTGTTTAAACAAAACGGGAAAACCATCGTCAGTACAACATATGAACTAAAAGCGCGGGAAAATGGTTCATCCAAACGCATCGGATTCAACAGCTCCGATGTCATGTACCTCATTATGCCTGACCGGTTCGCAAATGGCGATTCGACCAATGACTCAAAAGCTGATGAACTGGAAAAGGCAAACAGGAAGGATCCTAACGGCCGTCATGGAGGAGATTTAAAAGGGATACAGGATCATCTGGATTACATCCGGGACAATGGGTATACCGCGCTCTGGGTCAATCCGGTACTGGAAAACAATATGGCGCACGTATCCTATCATGGCTATTCGACAACCGATTTTTATAAAGTCGACAGCAGGTTTGGCACCAATGCCGATTATCAGCAGTTAAGTGCTGAGGCTAAAAAAAGAGGGATCAAGATGGTAATGGACATGATTTTCAACCATATTGGTCTAAGCCATTGGTGGATGAAAGATATGCCAATGAAAGATTGGATTAACGGATATCCAAACTATTCCATTACCAATCACAAAAAAGCGACCGTTCAGGATCCTTATGGATCGGTTATTGATGCCAAAGAATTTACTGACGGATGGTTTGTTCCCAGCATGCCGGATCTTAACCAACGAAATCCCTATCTCGCCAATTATCTGATCCAGAATTCGATCTGGTGGATTGAGTATGTCGGTCTCGACGGGATCAGAATGGACACCTATCCTTACCCAGACAAACAGATGATGTCCAACTGGACCAAAAAAGTTATGGAAGAGTACCCAAATTTCAATATCGTTGGTGAAGAATGGAATATCAATCCCGCCGCAGTTGCTTTCTGGCAAAGGGGGAAAATAAATCCCAACGGATATACCTCCTATCTTCCAAGTCTTATGGATTTCCCGATGCAGAATGCCCTGGTCAAGTCGATGACTGAAGATTCGGGGTTCAATCCCCTTTATGAAACATTATCATTGGATTATCTTTATCCAAAAGCAGACATTCTGGTTATTTTTGCCGAAAACCATGATACAGAACGTTATTTTTCAGCCATCAACGGAGATATTCCAAAATCGAAGGCAGCAATGATCTTTTTAATGACTACCCGTGGAATCCCTCAGGTTTATTATGGCGAGGAAATTTTAATGAAAGGATATAAGCGGGATGGAGACGGATTACTTCGGAAAGATTTCCCGGGAGGTTGGCAGGGTGATCAAATCAATGGTTTTAATGGAACCGGCCTCACATCAGATCAGTTGGACTTTCAGCAATTCTTGAAAAAACTGGTCAATTGGAGAAAAATGAAAAACCTGATTCATAACGGATTGCTGAAACATTATTATCCCAAGGACAATATGTACGTCTATTTCCGGTATAATGATCAGGAATCGGTAATGGTTATTCTGAATATGAATAGTGAAGATAAAACCCTTAATACAGTTCGGTTTGCGGAATCACTTCAGGGG
>Ga0118677_10009514_pt1 | contig 12525 bp, 12 predicted proteins | sample AliMusrvi5mmetaG_FD_86154 | JGI IMG/M metagenome (GOLD analysis project Ga0118677, IMG submission 86154)
GTGTAAAGCGGTCCCTCATTGCAAGTAGTTCCCATGAGAATTTAAATTATAACACCACCAGTAAGTTCAAACATGCCATAAATCCCAAAAACGTTTCATTTTCAGTCCGGAAACGAATAAACAATTCTTTGGATCTCCATGCTTGTAATTTGGATTTGTATTCCAAACTAAATGAATGTATAAATGCACCTGTGAATAATTGGAGCCAATAATTTACCCTATTTTTAACGAAAATTAAATTGACATCTGAGGTGAAATCATGGCTTTACTTGATCTCTTTTCTGACTACTCGGCATTGACCCTCCTCTTGCTGGGATTGTTTGCATTTGTAGCAGGGTTTATTGATGCCTCGGTCGGGGGCGGTGACCATCATGATCGCGAGGTATGGTTATCTACGAAAGGAGATGGCCTGAATTTGAAAAAACTCACCTCCCTAAATCGGAAAATAAAGATACAAATGGATCCGAAATAATGTCTATCCAAGGTGCTACTATTTAATCATCTGCCATCCTATTATCATTATTCAGAATCAGGGTGCTTCAGTGAACAAGAACAAAACAATCATATAAAATATCTAATTTTAAAATTTAATAGTTGGATCCTATATTTTAACAATAAGGCAGAAGAGATGAATAGACAAAATTATTTTCACAAGATAAAATGCGTGGGTCTGCTTTTAACAGTACTTCTTTTTACTTTTGCAGGAAAGAGCCAAACCAAGAATGATCCCATGAAAACAGCATTGTTAATCGTTGATATACAGAATTTCTATTTCCCGGGCGAAGGAACCGGGCTGGTCAGGAACATTACCTGCACTGGAAATGATTGAGAAAAGGAAACTCCGATTTCCCTTATAATTAAAGTAGCAATAAATTATTTTTCAATATCTTAAAAAATGAAATTAACAAATAATACGATTCTGATTACCGGAGGAGCCACCGGTATTGGTCTTGGTCTGACCGAACGATTCATTCATCTAGGCAATAAGGTGATTGTCTGCGGAAGAAGAAAAGAGGTACTTGCAGAAACAAAGCTAAGGTTTCCTTCCATCGTCACCAAAGAAATTGATCTGGCAATTGAAAGCCAGCGAGTAGAACTTTTTGAGTGGATCAGGGAAAATCATGGAGAATTGAATGTTCTCATCAACAATGCCGGAATTCAGCAACACCTATCTGTGTCGGATGAAAATTTCTTCGGGAAGGCAAAGCAGGAGCTAGTGATCAACATTGAAGCGCCAATCCATCTTACTTCCCTCTTTTTGAAGCTTGAAAAGCTGGATACCATCATGAATGTCACTTCCGGTCTCTCCTTTATCCCGATGGTCAAGGCACCCGTTTATTCGGCTACCAAGTCATTTCTGCACTCCTTCACTTTGTCACTGGGGAAATTATTGAAGGCCAGAAATATTGAAGTCATTGAAATCATTCCTCCCGGCCTCAATACTGATCTGGGAGGCAAGGGATTGCACGATCAATTTCCACCAGTTTCCGAATTCATTACTGCCATATTTCAGCAACTTGAAGAGGGAAAAACGAAGCTGACCTTCGGAATGAGTGCGGTATCGGCGAATGCCAGTCAGGCAGAGCTACAAGCCGCATTTGACCGAATGAATCCTTAATTTGCAATTTTAATGATCTTCCATTTGCCCTTCTCTCTAACGTGGGCCATGCCCTTGTAACAACAATTGCCATGGTAATTGTTGGCATCTTCATAAATGAGGGGTACAACTTCCTTTCCGGATTTATCGATGAAGCCAAACTTACCGCTCAAATTCACGGCAGCAAAGCCACCAATGAAGTGCCAGGTGAAATCATATTTCGGTTCAACAACCACCATACCGGTTTCGTTAAGGTAGCCATATCTCCCCTTCAAACGAACGGCTGCCATTCCTTCTGCAAAGGGATAGGCCAGTTCGTAAATGGGTGCCACCACCTCTTTGCCATTCTTGTCTTTGTAGCCATACTTGTCGTTGGTTGGTGAATAAAAGGGTGCCAATTGTGCCTGAACAGCAGATCCGGATAGAAGCACAGAAAGCAGTAAAATTAGCTTGGCAGATTTCATTTTGGCGTTATTTTTCTTTGATACTTGTTACATTTTCCGGCCGGTCCTCGGGACGAAAGCCCCAGGTTTCAGAGGGTTTTCCATCCATATAAAGCACCAATTCTCCTCCACAAAGGATATCGGCATGCCTGAGAAATGATTTTGTATAGGGTATTCCGTTCAGTGTTGCTTTTTGAATGTAGATGTTTTGTTTGTTCAGGTTGACAGCCTTCACGACAAAAGTTTTCCCATTTGACAAACTGATTTCAGACAGGTCTGACAAGGGAGACCCAAGTACATACTCGCCGCTTGCCGGATTGACCGGATAAAATCCCAACGAACTGAAAACATACCAGGCGCTGGTTTGACCACAATCGTCATTGCCACACAAACCATTGGGCTGGTTGTTGTAGAATTGCGTCAATATATGGTTGACCTTCTCTGCTGTTTTCCAGGGTTTCCCGACATAGGCGTACAAGTAAGGCACATGATGACTGGGTTCGTTGGAGAACTCAGACAGGCCATAATAACCATTGTTACCCGGTGTTGCGTTACTTCTGATGGGACCATTGTAGAGTGAATCCAGTTTCTGGTCAAAACTTTTCTCCCCACCCATTGCATGTATCAGTCCGTGAATATCCTGGGGTACATACCAGCTATAAATCCAGGCATTCCCTTCCTGAAAACCCACCGATTCCCTTGCGTCGAAAGGAAGCATCCAGTTGCCTTTCGAATCTTTCGGCCTGACAAAATGGGAATCTGAATCAAAGACATTCTTCCAGTAACCGCTTCTTTTCATGAATTCGGCATATTCGACATCCTTCTGCAGTTTAAGTGCAACCTGTGCGATGCACCAGTCATCGAAGGCATATTCAACTGTTTTGGTGACACCACGCTGCCGGGGATCGAGGTCATCAGGCACATATCCATATTGCCGGTAATAATCCGATTCCCGAATATCCTGGTTGGACGTAGTCTTCATCGCTTCAAATGCGGCCAAATAGTCAAAGCCGGGGATTCCTTTGAGGATAGCATCAGCAATGACTGGTACAGCATGGTAGCCAGGCATCACATTGGCTTCATTGAAATAGAGCTCCCAGGAAGGAAGGAGTCCGTGCTGCCGGTAAAAAGCAAGGTAGGAATTGACAATATCCGGGACACGTTGCGTCTGGGTTATGGTATACAATGGTGCGGTAGCCCTGAAAGTATCCCACAAGGAGTGCAGAGTGTAGATATTTTTACCCTCATAAAGTTTCCGGTCAGCACCTGCGTATTTACCCTGGGCATCGTCGTACCGGAAAGGTGCAAAATAGTTGTGGTATACGGCAGTATAAAAAGTCTCCAAAAATGCCCTATCCTGCGAAGCTACCGTAATTTTGTGGAGTTCCTTCTCCCATTCAGCCTCTGCATTTTGCCTGACTTGGTCAAAATTCCACTCGGGAATTTCAGCCAAACCAGCCAATGCTCCTTCAACAGAAGCCGAACTGATGGCCACCTTGACCATTAATTCCTCTCCTTTTAAACTTGAAGGAAAAGACAGGTAGCTATTCAGCCGAACTGCCGTGGCCTCCGTTTTCGATTTAATCCGCACTCCATCTGCAAATAGGGCTATATCATCAAAGGATTTGCTGGTACGGGCAGCAAAATAGATGCAATGATCGGCCACAAACCCAAGCGAGCGCCTAAATCCAACTACAGTATGATCATCTATTTTTCTGAAATGACACTCCAGTGGCTCATCTCCGTTATGTCCGGGCCTTGACTCCGCACCATTTCCAAAACCCAGGTCAATTCTCAAAAGTGGGTTCTTACTCTCCGGCAGGGTGTATCGATGCATTCCGCAGTGAACGGTTGCCGTCAATTCCGCCTTTATGCCCGAACTCTTCAACATCACCTCATAATATCCTGGCGATGCGTGCTCCTCCTGGTGCGAGAAAATACTGCCGGCTGTTTCCCAGGCTGGATCTGTATTAACAAGCGGAAAGACAGATATGTCACACAGGCACTCGGCTCCTGTTCCGCTGTAATGGGTGTGGCTGAACCCATAAATCTGTGAACTGGAATAATGGTATCCGCTGCACCAGTTGTAACCATGCTGCCCATTGTCAGGACTTAACTGCACCATTCCAAATGGGACTATCGCACCCGGGAAAGTGTGTCCATCCTCATCTGTTCCAATAAAAGGATTGACAAAATCAGTCAGTTTCTCGCGTGGCCTGCTCGCACAAGTCATCACAATCAACAGCATGAAGCATGAGAGTAATTGCAAGTTATTTTTCATTGGCAGTAGTAAAGTAGTTGAAAAATGGAAGCCGTAGCAATTTTACATCTTTTTCGCGAATTGCAGGTATGACAAGGGTTTAATTCAAAGCATAAACGTTGAATTTAAATATCATTCGGGTCAATGATCTTCCTGGGTATATCCTACTTCCGGAGTGAAAAGGATGAAGGAAGAGCGAACAATTTCTTCTGTTTATCAGGTGGGAAATACTCTTCCTGACTCATACCGTCCGAATAGTTTTGCAATATGAATAAAAAAATATAGTTATTATTATTAAGTCTAAATAAATTATATCTATTTTTGAGAGCTTTGTAAATTCAAATCATGAATGATGAAATCTCATAGTGAACAGGATGATTTTTCAGGAAAATATCGATCCGGACCGGAACGAGAGGATGAATTAATAGAACCAATTTGAGAAGACTCCTATCATATCACAATAACGAAGAAGATCAGTTCAGGGAGAAAATGGAAGCCTACAAGGGTGTGATGAACACCTTTAATGCAAGGATGAAGAGCGTAACCGCACGAGACAGTGATCCAGCCGTCATCAGGCAACAGTCGCGCGGAAAAATGGATGCAAGAAGCAGAATTGATTTGCTGACAGATGAAAACACCTCATTCCTTGAGCTATCCGTTTTAGCTGCCTATGGGCAATACGAAGATCAGTTTCCTTCTGCAGGAATTATTACCGGTATTGGTAAAATTCATGGAAGATCCTGCATGATCATCGCCAATGATGCAACGGTAAAGGGTGGAACCTACGTCAGCGAAACAGTTAGAAAGCACCTTCGGGCTCAGGAGATCGCACTGCACAATCATCTTCCCTGTATCTATCTGGTCGACTCGGGAGGAATTTTCCTACCCGAACAGTCATCCGTTTTTCCTGCCCATGATGGTTTTGGACGAATCTTCTACCACCAGGCCAAAATGTCGGCTGCAGGAATCCCTCAAATATCCATCGTATTGGGTTCTTGTACGGCCGGAGGGGCCTATGTACCTGCCATGAGCGACGAGACTATCATTGTCAGAAACCAGGGGACTATTTTTTTGGGTGGTCCTCCGCTGGTCAAAGCGGCAACCGGTGAAGAGGTTACAGCGGAAGAGTTGGGAGGAGCCCAGGTTCACACTGCTATTTCGGGAGTGGCCGATCACCTCGCAGAAAATGAAACAGATGCCTTCAGGAAATGCCGCAGTATTTTGGAAATATTGCCTGTACACAAGAAACAGTCCTTCGAACCAACACCGGTGGAAGAACCTGCATATCCACCTCAGGAGCTTTACGGTTTTGCTCCGGCAGACCTTCGAAAGCCTGTCAAAATCGTTGAGATCGTTGCACGGATTACCGACGGAAGCCGGTTTGAGGAGTTCAAGGAAAACTATGGAACCACTATCGTTACCGGTTATGCCAGAATCATGGGGTTTCCTGTAGGGATCCTGGCCAACAATGGGTTTCTCACCTCCGAAGCAGCCCAAAAAGCGGCTCATTTCATTGAAATATGCAACTTCAGAAAGATACCGCTCCTCTTTCTGCAAAATATTTCAGGATTTATTGTCGGTAAGAAGTACGAGCATGAGGGAATTGCGCGCCACGGAGCAAAAATGATTCACGCAGTTGCAACGGCAGTCGTGCCCAAAATAACCATCATTATTGGTGGCTCGTACGGCGCCGGAAATTATGCAATGTCGGGAAGGGCTTATGAGCCGGATTTCCTGTTCATGTGGCCTTCGGCAAAAATTGGGGTAATGGGCGGTCTGCAGGCCCAGGAGGTACTGACTACCATCAAAAAAGATACTAATCAGGACCTGGTTAAAAAATTCGAGGCTGAGAGTTCAGCCTATTACAGTACTTCCAGACTGTGGGATGATGGAATAATTGATCCAATGGATACGCGTCACATTGTAGGATTGGCCCTTTCAGTCACCTCCAACAAAAAAACGGTTCCGCCACAAAACGGGATCTTCAGAATGTAAATTTTAAAATTTTTCAAAATGGAATTAACTGCATTTGTAACCGAAGTATATCAATCAATCGATCAGGCTAATGCAAATAAATTTGCCTCTTATATCACTCCTGAAGGAAGTTTTCGTTTTGCCAATCATCCGGCAGTTGCGGGAAGGAAAGAGGTGGAAGATTTTGTAGAAGGATTTTTCAAAAGCCTGAAATCCATCCGCCATTCCCACCTCGAATCTTGGGAAAGTGGCAATGCCATCTTTGTCAACGGTACAGTGACCTATACCCGCCACAACGGTACAATTCTGGCCCTTCCCTTTTCATGCACCTGGAAAATGAAGGATCAACTGATCAACGAATACCTGATATTCATAGACAGCTCAGACTTGTATAAGTAACGAGGCACCATTCACCAAAAACATGGAAAAATTCCAAACGATTCTATCCGAAAGGCAAGGTTCAGTGGTTACCCTTTGGTTAAACCGTCCGGAAGTCCACAATGCGCTCAATGAACGGTTAATCCTTGAATTAACATCTTTTTTCACTGAAATAGAAGATGATCCGGACATACGGATTGTGATCCTGAGGGGAAAGGGAACCTCATTTTGCTCAGGGGCTGATCTATTGTGGATGAAAAATGGTTTACAATTGAGTCAAGAGGAAAATCTCCGGGAGTGCCGGGAACTATCGGAGTTGTTTGCAACCATCTACCGGAGCAGCAAAATTGTGATTGCCGTGGTTCATGGAAATGTTTTCGGGGGAGGAAATGGTCTGGTAGCAGTTTGCGATTTTGCCTTTTGCGATTCCGGCGCCAGTTTTTCGCTGAGTGAGACGAGAATAGGCATGGTTGCTGCTTCGATTACCCCCTATCTGATGCAAAAAATCAGGATCGCAGAGCTAAAGAATCTTGTCTTTTCGGCAAGGCATTTTACAGGGGATGAAGCCGCCCAACTTGGATTGGTCAATCGCACTTTCCCTTCGACAGACTTGGTAAACCGATACGTCGGTGAGTTGATCCTGCTGGTTTTGGCCAATGGGAAAGAGGCACTGAAAGAGTCAAAGTATTTGATCAACAGGCTTTCCATGTTGTCTATGGCATCTGAAATATTACAAATTCCGGCAATATTGGCAAGGATCAGAATCTCAAAGGAAGCACAGGAAGGCTTTTCCTCCTTTTTGGAAAAAAGAAGACCCAACTGGCAAGAAGGGAAAGACAAGGGGTATTCAATCTGAATTCAACGACTGCAACATGGCATTGCTTGACAAAATATTGGTTGCGAACAGGGGCGAAATTGCTTTGAGGATCATCAGGTCTGCAAAGTCAATGGGTATCTCTACTGTGGCGATCTATGTTGATGCTGAAAGGGATTCCGGATATGTAAGAGCCGCAGATGAGAGAATTTCTTTGGGAGACGGAGAGCTAACCAAAACTTTTCTGAACGTTGAAAGAATTATCGCTATTGCCCTCGAAACCGGATCTTCGGCCATTCATCCCGGCTATGGATTCCTGTCTGAAGACCCATATTTCGCGAAGGCCTGTGAAGACAATCACCTGATTTTCATTGGTCCAAACTCAGAAATTCTAAGATTGACCGGAAACAAGCCTGAAGCCAAGAAGCTTGCGGCCACTCTCGGAATTCCCGTGCTGGTCAGCCGGGAGATAGATCCCATTGAAGACTCAACATGGGAGAATTTGGTGTTTCCCTTAATCATCAAAGCATCCGCTGGTGGAGGTGGCAAAGGGATGAAGATCGTACACCGCCTGGAAGAATTGCAAACCGAGGCCATTAGATCCTCAGGAATTGCCTTGAGATATTTTGGGAATAAAGCGATTTTTGCAGAGCAGTTCGTCATCCATGCCCGACATGTGGAAATACAGATTCTCGGAGACCAGTTTGGCGGGGTGATCCATCTGTATGAACGGGAGTGCTCCATTCAAAGGAATCATCAGAAGATCCTGGAGGAGGCCCCTGCCCTCTCGTTTGCACCTGCCTTATTGGCAAATCTTTACGATGCTGCGCTGAAAATCGGAAGAGCAGTAGGGTTCAAAGGTGCCGGTACAGTTGAATTCCTGATTGATCCTTCGGGCAACTATTTTTTCATGGAGATGAACCCGCGCATACAGGTGGAGCATGGCGTAACTGAAATGATCACCGGAGTTGATATTGTCAGGGAGCAATTGCTGATTGCTTCCGGTCATCCGCTCTCCTTTTCACAGGATCAAATTCTTCCAAAAGGACATGCGATTGAAACAAGGATTTATGCTGAGAACCCGTCTATGGATTTTTCTCCTTCCTCAGAGCCATTGCTGTTTGTCAATCTGCCTGTTCACCCACATCTGCGGGTCGAAGCAGATTTGGTTCCTGGTCAGAAAGAGAGCAACCAATTCGATCCGCTGTTGTTAAAACTGATTGCATGGGGAGAAGATCGTGAAAATGCCATTCGTTTAATGAAGGACCAAATTTCCGCACTAAATATCATCGGACCTGAACACAATGTCAATTATCTCGAAAACATACTCTCCCATCCAGCCTTCGGGCAAAACAATTTTTCAGTTGATTTCTGTCAGACACATCATGAAAAATTAATCAGGCAGGAGAAGGGAAGCAGCAGTTTGACCGATTTGCCCTTTTTGCTGGGTTTTGCCTTATCCAGAAGATATTTGAAAATTACAACCAGTTCCACAAACAATCCCTGGGATTACTACGGATATTGGAGATTAACAACTCCTCTCCTTCCTGTATCCGTGAATGGCCGCATTCATCGGGTTCAGTTTGACTCCAAAGAACTGTCCAGTCTCTCCTTTCTTTGGGATGGTAAACAGATTTTTTTCACTGTTGGAGAATCCTCAGAGTCCTGGTCAGAAATAACCATCGGTAACAAATCTAAAAAGATATTTTACGTTACCAACTCTTTGGGAGAGCTACGGTGCAGTTGCGACAATATCAACTACCAGATTGCTTATCCAGGATTGTTGCAAAGCTATTCCAATGAGCAATTCGATACCAATCATCTTCCGGGAAATACAAACGGTGAGATTACCTCGCACCTTCATGGCAAGATATTGGAAATCTATGTCAATGAAAATCAATTCATAAAAAAAGGGGATCCCCTTTTGGTCATCGAATCCATGAAATCTGAAAACCGAATTCTCGCGCACAAGGATGCAAAAATCAGAAGAATTGCCGTAAAGGTAGGAGGACAAGTGACCGATCGGATGCCACTCCTGTTTTTGGAGGATTGACATAACATATCGTCCCGATTTGTCGGGACGCAACGCACAGGATCATGCGGTATTGGCTTCCTCGGTTTCGATGCCAATCTGCCTAAAAAAACAAATTGTTGACGAATGAATGAACTTTTAGATAGCAGAATAATTGACTACCGGTATAAAATCAGGGCTTTTGCTGAGGGAATAGTCAAACCCATTGCCATTGACCAGGATGAAAAGGAGGAATTTCCCGTGAAACTTGCCCTCCAGATGGGAGAAGCAGGTCTGTTCGGCGTCACACTTCCGAAGGAATACGGAGGGCAAGGACTCGATTACCTCTCCTATATCGTTGCGGTTGAAGAACTGGCAAGGGTCGACAGCTCTCCAGCGGCCACAGTTGCCGCTCACAATTCGTTGGGAATTGCACCAATTTTCACCTTTGGAACGGAAGCACAACGCCTGAAATATCTTCCGGAATTGTGTACGGGAGAACATGTTTGGGCCTTTGGACTTACCGAAATCCAGGCAGGTTCGGATGCCAAAGGGGTCGAGACCACCGCCACCGAAGTGGAGGGAGAATGGATTATCAATGGTTCCAAGCTCTTCATTACCAACAGCTCATCGAAAATTGCCAGGGGGATTACCCTTCAAACCATAACCGGACTAAAAAACGGGGAAAAGGAGATGTCCGTTATTTTGGTTGAAAGGTCAACTCCCGGCTACCAAACTGCACCGATCAAAGGGAAGTTGATGTGGAGAGCTGTAGACAATGGAAAACTCACTTTTGAGAATTGCCATGTTCCTGTGTCCAATATTCTTGGCAAACGAGGTGAAGGGATGAAAATCATGCTCTCAACCCTGGATGCCGGCCGACTCTCGATAGCTGCCATTGGCCTTGGACTTGCACAGGGTGCCTTTGAAATGGCCGTTGATTACTCCCGGAAGCGCAGGCAATTTGGGAAATCATTGGCCGAATTTCAGGCCATCTCTTTTAAACTGGCAGAAATGGCCACCAAGATCGAACTGGCCCGAAATACTCTTTACCATACTTGCCGACTCAAGGACGCAGGCCAACCTTTTGCCAAGCAGGCTGCCATGGCCAAACTCTACTGCTCTGAAGTTGCCGGGCAGGTTGCAGATGAATCCCTTCAGATACATGGAGCCCATGGATTCCTGAAGGAAAACCACATCGAAAGGTTTTACCGAGATCAGCGGCTGCTCCAAATCGGCGAAGGAACATCCGAAATACTTAAAATGGTCATTTCACGCCATCTGTTTTAATGAAACTCATGCGTCAACCCATGAAAATCCCTTATCCATTAGCCAAATCCAATGAATCTGATGTTCTTGTAAATACGGATCGCAAATCGGACCATATCAACAAGGCTTTAATGGCGCAGACATCCGTCAATGACCTGGACCATCGCTTTTACTATGAGCCGATGATCTCCGGTTTCCCCATTGAGGTTCCGGAACCCATCCCTTTTGCGGGCAAAACACTAAAGGTTCCAGTCTGGGTCTCCAGCATGACCGGCGGCCATGCATTGTCGGGCAGCATCAACAGGAATCTGGCCATGGCCTGCCGCGAGTTTGGGATGGGGATGGGATTAGGCTCCTGCCGGATGCTACTCCAGGATGAAACCCATTTCAAGGATTTCAATCTTAGACCAATCATCGGAGACGCGAGTCCGCTCTTTGCCAACCTGGGCATTGCGCAGATTGAAGAGATCGTTTCTGACAAGAAGACGGATCTCCTTCGCCGCCTCGTGGACAGATTACAGGCTGATGGCCTGATTGTCCATGTCAACCCCTTGCAGGAGTGGGTTCAACCGGAAGGGAACATCATCCACCATCCACCGGTCGAAACCATCGAAAGACTCCTTGAGAAAATAGATTTTCCTGTGATCGTCAAAGAGGTCGGACAAGGATTTGGCCCGCAAAGTATCCGGAAACTGATGCAACTTCCATTGGCTGCCATCGATTTTGGAGCCTTCGGAGGAACCAACTTCTCCAAAATTGAAAATAGCCGAAACCTATCTTTCCAAACGGCAAAATACTTGCCATTGGTCCAGGTGGGCGTATCTGCCGAGGAAATGGTAGACATCATCAACCTCATGGTTAGCCGGGGAGAGACCCTTGCCTGCCATCAACTGATTGTTTCGGGAGGAATCCGCGACTACCTGGATGGATATTACCTGACGCAAAAATCGATTCTTCCTGCGATTTATGCGCAGGCTTCCGTTTTCCTGCAACACAGCCGCGGAGATTATTCAGAACTTCAGGCATTCATTGCCGGTCAGATCGAAGGTTTTCGGATGGCCCAATGCTACCTGACGCTTAAAACCGGGAACAATATTTAATCTCCTTCATGATGGCAGTATTTTCAGGATTTTCGAAACTGGACCGAGACCAAAGAATCAGTTACCTGATCGGACATTCTAATCTGAAAGATGCCGGCAGGAGGTTATTCGATGAATACCTGGCCGGTGACGAGTGTCAGCAACAGTTGTTAAGCGATATGATAGAGAATTATATTACCAATTTCCCGACACCGATGGGTGTGGTAACCAATATGCTTGTCAATGGGGAGATGCTGGTTGTGCCCTTTGTAACGGAGGAAAGCTCTGTTGTAGCAGCAGCCTCCAAAGCCGCCAAATTCTGGGCAACACGGGGCGGTTTCAAGGCAACCGTTGTATCTATGACCAAGAAAGGGCAGGTCCATTTTACCTGGAACGGAGAGAAAAAGAAGTTAAACGATTTGTTCCCTTCCCTGAAGGACAATTTCCTTGTTACTACTGCCTCTGAAACAGAAAAGATGCGAAAAAGAGGCGGTGGTATTACAGAGATCGTCCTACTTGACAAAACTTCCGAAATGGACGATTATTTCCAGGTTGATGTCTCGTTTGAAACGGCAGATGCCATGGGTGCCAATTTTATCAACAGTTGCCTCGAGTCGATGGCATCTTGCTTGCAAAAATCGCCTGCATTGAATTCGGATGATGGTCGGGTAGAGGTGATCTTCTGCGTGCTGTCCAATTA
>Ga0118677_10012391_pt1 | contig 12522 bp, 15 predicted proteins | sample AliMusrvi5mmetaG_FD_86154 | JGI IMG/M metagenome (GOLD analysis project Ga0118677, IMG submission 86154)
GCTAAGGTAATCCGACCGGCCGCAGCAAGTTGAAACCGGCCGGGAAGCGTAAATTAACTCTCGCTTTTCCGCCCTTTCCGCCAAAAAATACGGGCAATGAAAGATTTTCTGCGCCAACTCTGGGGCTTTGTCCGGCCCTATCGCGGGCGTTTTTTTCTGGGCCTGCTCTGCGGCATCGGTTACGGGCTGGTGAATGGCATCCTGCTCTTCACGGTCCGGATGGTCGTGCAATTGGTTTTTTCCCATAAAACCGATCTGCACACGCAGTTGGAAAAGGCGCCGCACTGGATTCATCCCGTCTCGGAACGGCTGGCGGCGCTGGTGGACCAGGCACTGGGCAAGCAAGCAGCGACAGCAGGCAGCAGCGAGGCTGCGCCGCATGAGCCCGGTGGGGAGCAACGCGAGGCGACCTGCTCGTGCGGGTCGGGGGTTCCCGTGACGAAGGTCTCGATTCACGGCCAGACACTGGAGTTGGTGGCGCTGCCGCTGATCTTTCGGCAGTTCCGCGAGAAGGGGCGCGGGCAGGACGAAGGAGCGCTGCAGGAGCTGTTTGAGACGATGAAGATCTACAACGCGGTGCCGCCCGAAGCGGAGGAAAGCTATCGGGAAGCGGTTCTCCGCGAGTACGTCGCCTTCTGCGAAAAGGAGAGACCAGCATGAGTCGCACCGCGACTTACAACACCACGGTGAGCTGGACCGGGGAACACTGGGGCCACCTGGTGATGGGGAACGGCCCGGACATGAAGTTCTCAGCCCCGCCAGACGCTCACGGCCATGCCGGTGTATTCACGCCCGAGGATGCTTTTGTCGCCGCGGCGAATACCTGCGTGATGATGATGTTCATTTGGGCGACGGAGCGGTTCAAGCTGAAGCTGCTCTCTTACGAGTGCCGGACTGAGGGCACTAAGCTGATCGAGCTTGACCGCACGGAGATTTTCACGCGGCTGCATTTCCGGCCACTGATCCGGATCGCGGCCGCTGGCGAGGCAAGGGCGACGGTCGAAGCCCGCACGCGGCGCGCGCTGCAGGCCGCCCAGAAGTACAGCCTGGTGGCCAATTCGGTGAAGTCGGAAATCGTGGTGGAGCCGGAAATCATTATTGAGGAATGAAAGCAACCACTTGGGCGTCTGAGCCGGGCAACCGGGAGGCAGGCAGCAGCTAGTAATGCGCGGCCTATGGACGAGATCATGACTTTTTCCCGAAAGTGTGAGTTCGACAAGGCGCAGCGTTGCCTGGATCGTTTGGGGCTTCCCTACGAGACCGTCTCGCCCACCCCTGGTTACGGACGAGTGGGGGTGCAGAGTCTGGTGATGAGCCAGCAAGCGCGGGGGAGGATGTTTCACGAGATCGGCACGGAGGTGGTTTCTGCCGGGCGGGTGGACTATCGGCCCGCAAGGGCGGGCGTGCCGGCCACCCCGCCGTCGTCGTTTGAGGAGGATATCCTGGGCACGTGCGCGATCGTGGTGATGGCTCCTTGCGTGGCTGATCTGTCGAAGATTCGTCTGATTGCGCACATTTCCGGGGATCTCACCGGGGTGTTGCCGTACCTTAATGCTGAAATGGCGGGGGCGACCTATTGCCGGGATGCGGAGACGCTGACCTACATGGATGGGTATCGTCTGGTTTCGCTCTATCCACGGCGGATGACCGTGGCGAAGGCCGATGAACTGGTGGATGCGTGGCGGACGCTGGAGGGCATTCGGTGCCTGGTGAACGACACCTGGCGGCGGCGCGGCTCGATCAGCCCCTGCTGGGAGATGCGCCGAAAGCCGCCGGCCCTGGAGATTTACAGGCGGCTGCCGGGGAACAATTGCCGGGCCTGCGGGGAAAAGACGTGCATGGCGTTTGCGTTGGGGCTATGGAACGGAGCGGTTGACCCGTCGCGGTGTGCCCCGGTGTTTTCAGGGGAGCACGGGCATCTGAAAGGGCCGCTCCTGCAAATATGCTCCAGCCTCGGTCTGGCTATGGCGTCGGGAGCATTGGAGGACGCATGACGCGAGCGCTGATTCGGCCGGACAAATGCGGCGACTGCCGGCCTTGCGAGGTGGAAAGGCGATGCACGATGAAAGCAGTCTTCCGCGAGGACCCGAACGAGCAGCCTTGGATTGATTTTTATCGGTGCTCGGGTTGTCTGAAGTGCAAGACGTTTTGCCCGAATGATGCCATCGAGGCAATCAGCCATCCCTGTGACGGCCGGGCACGAGTGGGATGGTGAGTGACGTTCATGGCTAACCTAGCATTGAGATCGGAATAAACATGACAAACAAGACTGTGGGATTCATTGGCGGCGGGCGGATCGTCCGCATTTTCTTGGAGGGTTGGAAACGCGCGAATGCACTGCCGGCCAAGATCGTCGTGAGCGACTGCAACGCGGAGTCGCTGGCGAAGTTGAAGGCATGTTTCCCGATGATGGAAGCGGCGGCGGAGAACAGCGCGGTGGGGGCTTCGCAAGACATTGTGTTCCTGGCGGTGCATCCGCCGGTAATGGCGGAGGTGGCGGCGGGGATCAAGGGCAGTCTCAAGCCCGGGACAACAGTGGTTTCCCTCGTGCCGAAGTTCACCTTTGCGAAGCTGACGGAGTTACTGGGCGGATTTGCGCGGTTGGCGCGCGTGATCCCGAACGCGCCGTCGGTGGTGAACTTTGGGTTCAATCCCGTGGCGTTTGGGCCGGGGCTGTTGGCAGCCGACAAAGCGGAGATTACGGGTCTGTTGTCGCCGCTGGGGGAGTGTCCCGAGGTGAAGGAGGAGAAGCTCCAGGCTTACGCGGTGCTGACCGCGATGGCCCCGACCTTTTTCTGGTTCCAACTGCAGACGTCGCGGGAAGTGGTGGCGGGGTTTGGGCTAAGCGAAGAGGAGATCAAGCCCGCGCTTAAACGAATGGTCTGCGGAGCTGCGCGGACGCTGCTCGAATCCGGGTTCGGCCCTGCGGAAGTAATGGACCTTATCCCCGTGAAACCGCTCACCGAAATGGAGCCGCTGGTCGCCGAAATGTATCGGACGCGCCTGCCAGCCATGCACCAAAAACTCAAACCGTGAGTCGTGGAACCTGAAACAAGTCCGAGACTATGAAAACACCTGTGAAATTAATGATCTTGGCCGCGCTCGCCGTGGCCGTGGCTGGGGCTGTGACCCTCAAGAGAAACAAGGCCCTCACTGAACCCAACCCCGCTTCGGCAGCGCCGGCCGCCACAGCTAAGCTTCCTAAGCTCCTCGACCTTGGGGCGGGGAAATGTATTCCCTGCAAAATGATGGCGCCTATTCTCGAAGAGTTGAGGAAGGAGTATGCGGGCCGCATGGAAGTGGTGTTTATCGACGTGTGGGAAAAGCCCGAGGCCGCCAAACCGTACGGCATTGAGACGATTCCCACGCAAATCTTCTTCGACGCCGAGGGCAAGGAGCTGTTTCGGCACGTCGGCTTTTTCGCCAAGGACGACATTTTGGCGAAATGGAAGGAACTCGCAGTCAACCTCGGCGGCAAATGATGCCGCGGGCGCGAAACGTGGAAACCATCCGCTTAGACCCCGGCTTCTTATTTCGACAACACAAACCAAAACCAAACTCGAAAGGATTCGCATGAAACGAAACATAGCTCGTCGTAACTTCCTGACGGTGGCGGGGGCCGCCGCTTTGGGCAGCATCATGGCGCGAGGCGCCGAAGGCACGACCCCGAGCAACGCCACCAGCAAAGCCCCGGCCCCGTGCTGCGCCGGGGCGCCCAAGCTGGTCTTGCCGTGTTCAGGCTCCTCCGATGTCGGAGGGCTGGCCGATCAAGCGGGCCGGAAGATGACCAGTGAGGGCACCGGCAAGATGTACTGCCTGGCCGGCATCGGGGGACGGATTCCCAGCTTCGTCGAATCCACCCGGGCGGCCACGAAGGTGCTGGTCATTGACGGCTGTCCGGAGGAATGCGCGCGCAAGACGCTGGAGCAGGCCGGGCTGAAAAACTTCGTGCATCTGAAGCTGGCCGAAATGGGCTTTGCGAAAGGAACGACGCGCGTCACCCCCGCCCTCATTCAACAAGTGGCAGACAAAGGGGCGAAACTGTTGGCGGATTAAGCAGCTGCCGATGGAAAGCCTTTTCACCAGCGTGGGGCGTGGAGCTGGCGGCGGCGGAAAAGAAGTAGCGACAAACCATCAAACTGATCCTGAATATGAACATCTTACTGAGAAACATTCTGACCACAAGCGTCGCTCTCTGGGCAGCGGCGGCGTGGACGGCGGAGCCAAACAAGCTGCCCAAGTTGATTGATCTAGGAGCGGACAAGTGCATTCCGTGCAAGGCGATGGCCCCGATCCTCAAGGAGCTCAAAACGGAGTATGCAGGCCGGATGGACGTGGAGTTTATTGACGTATGGAAGAACCCGGAGCCGGGCAAGGCATATAAGATCAAGCTGATTCCCACCCAAATCTTCTTCGATGCTTCGGGGAAGGAGCGCTTCCGGCACGAGGGTTTCTATGGGAAAGAGGACATCCTGGGGAAGTGGAAGGAACTCGGCGTGGATCTCAAAGCCAAGGCGCCCGCCGGGATCGTGCGGGAAACGCCGGTTGCGGCGGACACTCGGGCGCGAGATAGCGTCTGCTATATGTGCGACGAAGATGTGAATCCGAAGACCAAGACGGTGGTGAAGGGGCAGAGCGAGCAGCGGGTTTTGTGCGGGCCGCACTGCTACTTCATTTACTCGTCCAGCATCGTGGGCGCGGACCCGAAGGCGGAAGAGGGGAAGGTGAGCGTGACGGATTGGGCCAGCGGCACGCTCACTCCGGCCGCCAACGCCTCCTACCTCTACGGCATGGACGCCAAGGGCCGGGCGACCATCAAAGCGTTTGCCGACAAGGACGCCGCCGCCAAGGAGCAGCAAAGCAGCCCCGGCAGCCTTGTTACCTGGGAAGTGCTGAGCGGCAAGGAGTTGGCGACGCGCTGCGCGTTCTGTGACCGGGCGGTGTATCCCGAGGATGGCTGCGTCGTTAAGTTCGGGACGACGCGGGGCTACGGCTGCTGCACGCATTGCTCCATGGGCGTGGCCGCACGGCTGAAACAGGACATCGAAGTCGAGGCCAAGGACGGGCAGACGGGCGAGTCTATTCGTGTGAAAACGCTGGACGGCCAGATTGCTTCGCTGGAGCCGGCGACTGCCATTGCCTGGTTCGGCCAGAAGAAAGGCCCGGATGGCAACTGGGTCTCAGCGGGTTGTTTCAAGCAGGGGTTCTTTGTGAAAGAGGCCAACTTGCAGAAGTGGCTGGAGGCGCGCCCGGCGATGACTGGACGGCAGATTACCATCGCCCAGGCCCTGGCGGACAAGATGAAGCTCTCGCCAGAACAGATCGCCAGAGCCTGCAAGCTCGGCGAGTGCAAGTGAACGGACGATGGAGCAGCTCTTCACCAACCTCAGCCACGCCGTCGAAGGGGCACCCGCCATTGCTCTAGCCGCCTCCGCCGTCTGGGGCATTCTCAGCATCATTCTCAGCCCCTGCCATTTGGCGAGCCTCCCGCTCATCGTCGGCTTCATCAGCGGCCAGGGCCGCGTCAGCACGGCAAGAGCGAGCGGCATTGCCACGCTGTTCGCGATGGGCATCCTGGTGACGATCGCCGTCATTGGGGCCATCACCGCTGCGGCCGGCCGGATGATGGGCGACGTCGGCCGCTGGGGAAACTACTTCGTTGCCGCCATCTTCTTCGTCGTAGGCCTGCACCTCCTCGGCGTGATTCCGATGCCGTGGTCCGGCCCCGGCCAGGTGAACATGAAGCGCAAGGGCCTCCTCGCCGCCTTCATCCTTGGCTTGGTGTTTGGTATCGCGCTCGGCCCCTGCACCTTCGCCTACATGGCGCCGATGCTTGGTGTCACCTTCAAACTCGCCGAGTCCAACCCGGTCTATGGCGCCTCCCTTCTCCTCGCCTACGGTGTCGGACACTGCTCCGTCATCATCCTGGCCGGCACCTTCACCGAAGTTGTGCAGCGCTTCCTCAACTGGAACGAGCAGTCCAAAGGCGTTACGGTGGTAAAATACGTTTGCGGCGTGCTGGTGATCCTGGGCGGGGTGTGGCTGATCTACAGCGCGCCATAAACCAACCTAAGCCGCGCGAACAACCATGAAACGCATCTCCGTCCGCAAACTCCTGCCGTGGCTCGTTGTCGCCGCAGTGGTGGTCTTTGCCGTCTATCGCCTCAAGTTCAGTCCGATGCCGGTGGTCGCTTACACCATCTGCATGGGAGAATTGCGAGGCGAGGTCATGGGCACAGGCACGCTGGAAGCGCGGGTCAAGACGACCATCAGCCCGCGCATTCAGGAGCGGCTCGCCGAGGTGCTGGTGGACCAGAACGACGTGGTAAAGGCGGGGCAATTGCTGGCGCGATTGGACGACGGCGAATTGAAGATGCAGGTGGAGGTCGCGGAAGCAGCGCGGGTGGCGGCGCGGGCGAGCCTGGAGAGAGTCAAGACCGATGAGGCCCGAGCGGTGGCGGTGGCCAAGCAGGCGCGACTAGACCACCAACGGGTGTCGGATTTGATGACGACCAGAATCGCCTCGCAACAGGACTTCGACAAAGCCATCGAGACCCTGCAAGTGGCAGAGGCCGACGTGAAGCGTTCGCAAGCCGCCATTGCCGAAGCCGAGAGCCAAGTGGTGACGGCGGAGAAGAATCTCGAGTACCAGAAGGAGCGACTTACCTACACTCAGATTCTAAGTCCTTACGACGGGCTGGTGGTGCGGCGCGACCGGGACCCCGGCGGCGTGGTTGTCCCGGGCGGCTCGCTGCTGCAACTCATTTCCACCAACGAAGTCTGGGTCTCAGCGTGGGTGGATGAAACTGCGATGAGTGACCTTGTCACTGGCCAGCCCGCACGGGTTGTCTTTCGCTCCGAACCAGGGACGAATTATCCGGGCGAGGTTGCACGCTTGGGCCGCGAGACTGACCGCGAAACGCGCGAGTTTCTGGTGGATGTGCGGGTAAAGGAGCTGCCGAGAAACTGGACGGTCGGCCAGCGGGCTGAAGTTTTCATCGAAACCGGACGCAAATCCGGGGCCCTGGTCATTCCGCAACGGTTCGTCCAGTGGCGCGAGGGCAAGCCCGGCGTCTTTGTCAACGAGCAAGGCAAGGCCAAGTGGCGCACGGTCACCCTTGGGTTGCGCGGTCGGGAAACAGTCGAAATCGCGCAAGGCGTTTCAGTGGGTGAGCAAGTGGTGAAGCCGGGAGAGCCCAAGCAGGAACTGTGCGACGGACAGCGCGTCAGCGAGACGAAAGCCGGCGGGGACAAGGCGGGAGGGGCGAAGTGAATTCCACGTTTCGGGGATGAATCTGGCCACCAAAGACATTCGCCACAACTTCTGACGGTTCGCGCTCACGACCGTCGGCATTGGCCTGCTGCTGATGATTGTCATGGGCATGGGCGGAATCTATCGCGGGCTGATTCGGGAGGCGACGCTGCTGGTGGACAAAATCGGCGCGGACCTCTGGCTGGTGCAAGGCAGCACGCGCGGACCGTTCGCGGAAATTTCGCGGGTGCCGGCGAATCTTGAAGACCGGGCCCGCGCCGTCCCCGGCGTGGCTGGGGCACGCCGGTTCGTCTCGCACACCATTCAGCGGGAACATCGGGGGCGGCCCTTACGGATGGTGGTGCAGGGATTGTCGTGGCCGGAGGACCGGGGGGCGTGGATTCCGCTGGTTGCCGGACGTCCTCTGCGCCAGGCTCACTTCGAGATGATTGCCGACCTTTCGCTCGGTTTGCCGCTCGGCGAAAGGCTCAAGCTGGGCAAGGACATTCACGAAGTGGTGGGTTTGACCAAAGGCATGGTGGGAACGGGCGGCGATGGCTTGTGTTTCTTCACGGTGAGCGATGCGGCGAGCATCCAGTTCGACGTGCCTGGGGAGGGAGTGCGTTTGGAGCGGCAAGCGCGGCGTGCGCGGGCCGAAGGGCAGGACATTGGCCAGATGCAGCCGCTGCTGCTGGAACGGGCGGCTGGCCTCGCCAGCGGTATTCCCGCCTTGGCCCCGGCCCAGGTGAGCGCGGTCATGGTCACGCTGCAACCCGGGGCGAACGCGGCCCAGGTGGCGGCGACGTTTGCCACCTGGCCCGACATCACGGTCTATTCCACGCAGCAGCAAATCAACCTGCTGCTCGCCGGCATGGTGGATAAGGCCCGGCGGCAACTGGGCCTCTTCCGTGCGCTGCTCATTATCATTTCCACCATCATCATGGCGCTCATCATCTACACGCTGACGCTGGATAAGATCCATGACATTGCCATGCTCAAGCTCATGGGCGCGCGCAACGGCATCATCGTGGGTCTAATTCTCCAGCAGGCGCTGCTCATCGGCGCGCTGGGCTACGGCCTGGCGTATTGGCTGGGCACGTTCGCCTTTCCGAAGTTTCCGCGCCTGGTCGTGATCGAAACGCCCGACCTGCTGTCGCTTGCGGCCATCGTGCTGGGCATCTCCGTGCTGTCGAGTCTACTCGGCATCTGGAAGGCCATGAGCGTGGAGCCGAACAAGGTGCTGTCATGACGAACGCCGCCGCCGACACCACGCCTGCCATTGAAGCCTTCAACCTCACGAAGGTGTATGGATCCGGCAACACGGAAGTCGTGGCGATGAAGGACGTCTCGTTGACGGTGGCGCGGGGGGAAGTGGTGGCGCTGCTCGGTCCCAGCGGCGCGGGCAAATCCACACTATTGACGGCCATCGGCCTCATCAATCCGCCCACCGCCGGCCGCATCGTGATCGGTGGGCAACCCGTGATGGAGGCCGACCATGCACTGGTGGATCTGCGCGCGTTCCGCCGACAGCATCTGGGTTTCATCTTCCAGAAATCAAACCTGATCCCGTTCCTGAGCGCTGTCGAAAACGTCCAGGTGGCGCTGGAAATCAACGACGTGCTGCCGCGGCCTGCGCGCTCCCGGGCGATGGAACTGCTCGACTACCTGGGCGTCGCGGATCGCGCCAACAATCTCCCCGACGCCCTTTCCGGAGGTCAGCAACAGCGCGTGGCCGTGGCTCGCGCCCTCGCCAACGAGCCCAGCCTTATTCTGGCCGATGAGCCGACGGCGGCACTGGACAGCCAGCGGGGCCGCCAGGTCATGGAGTTGTTCCGCAAGGTCGCCCATGAACGCGGTGCCGCCGTGATGGTGGTGACACACGACCACCGCTCGCTGGACGTGTTCGATCGGCATTTCGAGATGGAGGACGGGCGATTGAAGAACGGGACGGAGAGAAACATTGAACAATAGACGAACACTGAAGAACTGATGAAACGTGAAACGCGACCGTAATTCGTGAGCTCAAAAAACCAATACTGAAAGCAATGAAGATGAAAGAAAACGTTACTCGCAGAAACTTCCTTGCCACCGCGGGAGCAGCCGCGTTGGCCACTGGTCTGGCGCAGGGCGCGGAGGAAGCGCCCAAAGGCAAAACCGTCAAAATCATCGGAGTCGCGTGCAGTCCGCGCAAGGGCATGACCACGGCGAAAGCCGTGCAAGCCGCGCTGGACGCGGCCAAGGGAGCGGACCCGCGCATTGAGGTCGAGTTGATTGACCTGGGCGGACTGAGCATCGCCGGCTATTCGCCGAAGCCGCCACAGGACGACTTCACAGCGATCCTGCCCAAGCTCCAAGACCCGGCGTTGGGTGGGCTCATCATCGGTTCGCCGGCCTACTTCCGGGGGATGAGTTCATTGTGCAAGGCGTTCATCGAACGCTGCGCGCCGCTGCGCGATCCAAAGATGCTCCTGGCGAACAAGCCAGTGGGAGTGGTCGCAGTCGGCGCGTTCCGCAACGGCGGACAGGAAATGACCATCGAGCAAATCCAGGCGGCGATGCTCTGCTTCGGCATGATTGCGGTCGGCGGCAATGCGCCCGCCTTCCAGGGCGCGACGGTGGTTTCGACAAAGGATGACATCAGCGCCGACGAGTTGGGCCTGGATACGGCCAAAAAGGTAGGCGCGCACGTCGCCGAAGTGGCGTTGCGGTTAGCGCCCAAGGGAGCGTAGCGCGAGAGAGGTTTGAACAACGACCAAGGGATGAGGCGACGTGCGCGTCCACTCGCAGATGAGCTATGCAAAACCAATGAAAGCGAAATGTTCCCAGCGGGTCGTGTGGTTGCTCTCGATTACGGTGGCTGGGCTGTGTGTCCTGGGCTGCGGGCCTGCGGGCAACGCGCCGGCAGCCAAGCCGACGCTTCGGGTGCTCTGCGGCAGTTCAATGGCCGCGCCAATCCAAGAGATCGGCCGGCAATTTGCCGGACGCCACGGATTGGCTTTGGAGTATGACCTGGGCGGCTCGGAGACGTTGCTGCCAAAGATCCTGATGGGCGTGCCGGCGGACATCTTTGTTTGCCACGATCCGTTCGAGGACAAGGTCAAAGTGGAGAAACGCTGGAGCGGTTCAGTAGTGGTCGGCTACCTTGAACCAATCGTCGCCGTGCGGCCCGGCAATCCCAAAGGCATCCGCACCCTCGAAGACCTCAAGCGGCCAGACCTGAAGCTCGGCATCGGTGACCCGCGCTATTCGACGTGCGGCGCTTTGTTCGTCGAGGCGCTGGAGCGGCGAGGGTTGCGTCACTTGGTGATGCCCCAGGTAATCCTGCAAGGCCGCACCCACGCCGAGATCGCTAGCGGCCTGATTCTCGGCCCGCTCGATGCCGTGGTCGTATGGAACTTCGTGGCCATGCTTTACCCGGGCAAACTGGAAGTGGTCCCCACCGACGTTGCCTATCCGGAGACGCGGATCACGGTGGTTGGGCTCAAGCAAAGCGCCAACTCCGCGGCACGTGACGCGTTCCTGCAATGGTGTGCGCAACCGGAAGCACAACAAACGTTTCGCACCCTCGGCTACACCAGAGGCCCCGTGGCGTCGGCTGGAACCAAGTAGTCCGAACCGCGAGTTATCACCTGGCACCAAGGCGCTGGCTTGCGAGCGGCCCAGCCCGCTGATTCGCAGCGGCCTTACTGCCAAGACCGCGGGATAGACGACACGGAGCAACCCCTCCCCCCAGCCCTCTGAACCTCGGAAACATCCAACATCGAACGCCCAACATCCAACATCCAATCCCAAGGGGAGAGGGAGAAGCCCCGGCAGCTTTGGGAGTAGCAGCGGACGTCAGTCCGCTCAAACATCCTCCTCAGTAATAAGGGAATCCGGGCTTGACGCGCATATACCTCCATGAGAATATACGGCCGATGGCATTTACGAACCTGGTCCAAATCTATCGGTGCCTGTGTGACATGACGCGGCTGCGGATTCTGCATCTCCTGAAGCAGGGGCCGCTGTGCGTCTGTCATTTCCAGGATGTTTTGCAACTGCCCCAAGTGGCGGTATCCAAGCATCTGGCTTATCTGCGCCGAACCGGGATGGTGGAAGCGCGACGCCACGAGCAGTGGATGATCTATTCGCTTCCGGCCTCCCCGGGCCGGGAACTCGATCTGCAACTGCGGTGCTTGCAGGACTGCGTGCAAACGGAGCCGGTGTTCCGCGGCGACTCTCGGCGTCTGAAGGCGCTGGGGCCGAAGTGCAACTGGATTCCGCAAGCCGTCGAACCCTCAAGGGCCGCGAAGCAGGCGGGCAGCCGCAAGTGCCGTTCGGCGCAGTGTACGGCATGAAACCCACAGTTCTAATTCTTTGCACCGGCAACTCGTGCCGGAGCCACCTGGCGGAGGGCATCCTGCACGCAGCGGCGGGGGATTTGATCGAGGTGCAGAGCGCCGGTTCGAAACCGGCAGGGTATGTGCATCCGCTGGCCATCCGCGTAATGAAGGAAATCGGGATAGATATTTCCGGGCATCGCTCGAAGCACCTGAGCGAATTTCTGCAACAACCCGTTGAAACCGTGATCACGGTTTGCGGCAATGCCGACCAGGCGTGCCCGATGTTTCCCGGCCAGGTAAACCGTTATCATTGGGGGTTTGATGATCCGGCCCATGCCAACGGCACGGAGGAGGAGAAGCTGGCGGTATTTCGGCGGGTGCGGGACGAGATCAAGCTGGTCTTTGAGGCTTACGCAGCCGGACGGAAGGACCAGGTTAAGAGAAAGGTATTTGCATGAAAACTTCGTCATCGACAAAAGCGGCAGAGGATGTCCGGAAGGCAGTACGCGCGGGCTATGGGCAAATAGCCACAAGCGGCAGCTCGCGTCGCGGGCCGACGCCAACGTGTTGCGGCTCGTCGCCGGTAGCGTCCGAGAACCTGGCCAAGCATATCGGGTATTCGAGCGAGGAACTGGCGGCGCTGCCGGAGGGGGCGAACATGGGCCTTTCTTGCGGCAATCCGAACGCGCTGGCCGGGTTGCAGCCGGGCGAGGTGGTGCTGGACCTGGGTGCGGGGGGCGGATTCGACGTGTTTATCGCCGGGAAGAAGGTTGGGGCGACGGGCCAGGCTATTGGTGTGGACATGACCGCGGAGATGCTGGGGAAGGCCCGCGAGAACATCGCCGGCTACCAGAAACGAACGGGGCTAGACAACGTTGAGTTTCGGCTGGGAGAAATCGAACACCTGCCGCTGGCCGACAACAGCGTGGACGCGGTCATTTCCAACTG
>Ga0118677_10012393_pt1 | contig 12522 bp, 9 predicted proteins | sample AliMusrvi5mmetaG_FD_86154 | JGI IMG/M metagenome (GOLD analysis project Ga0118677, IMG submission 86154)
GGGCCGTATTGTGCCACGACTTCACCGCGCAAGGCGATCTGCTGCTCGATGCCAAGGGCGCTCACTTTGAAATCCTCGCGGCATTCGTAGGCGCTCTTGAGCGAGTCGTCGAACGGCGCGCCCGCACGCCCGTCCCGGGTCGCAAGCACGAACCCCTTCGTGTAGCGGACCTTCACCCGGACGCCGCGGGCCTTCAACCCGGCACCGCGCAGGTGCCGGGCGACCCGGTCCGCGTGGTCCCGCAGCAGGCGCTCGACGGCCTCGTGCCCCGACACGTCCTCGGCCAGCGTCTCCTCGGACCCCACCGACTTGCGCTCGCGATCGGGCGACACCGGCCGATCGTCCAGCCCGCGGGCCAGATACGCCACGTGGTCGCCCAGCGAGCCCAGGCGCTGGTGCAGCCGTTCCGGATCCATGCCGGCGACGTCGGCGATCGTTACCAGGCCCAGGTGCTGCAGGCGTTCGGCGGTCTTCGGGCCCACGCCCCACAGGCGGCCGATCGGCAGGGGCGCCAGGAACGCCGCCTCGGTGCCGGGGGGGACGATCGTGATCCCGTCCGGCTTGTGGAGGTCCGACGCGACCTTCGCCACGAACTTGTTCGGCGCGACGCCGACCGAGCAGGTCAGCCGCACCGCCGCGAACACCGCGTCCTTCAGCGATCGCGCGATGGACGCCGGCGGGCCGAACAGGAACTCGGCGCCGGTCATGTCCAGGAAGGCCTCGTCCAGGCTGAGGGGCTCGACGGCGGGGCTGAACCGGTGCAGGACGTCCATGATGGCCCGGCTGGCCTCGGTGTAGCGGGCCATGTCCACCGGCAGGTAGACGCCGTCGGGGCAGCGGCGGACGGCCTCGGCCATGGGCATCGCGCTGTGCACGCCGAACACGCGCGCCTCGTAGGACGCGGTGGACACGACCCCCCGCCGGACCGGGCCCCCGACGATGACCGGGCGGCCCACCAGTTCGGGGCGGTCGCGCTGCTCCACGGCGGCGTAGAAGGCGTCCATGTCCAGGTGCACGATGACTCGGTCGGCCAACGGGGCACCTCCCCGCGCAGTCTAGTCGATCCCTGCGACCCGGTGGACAGGCGGGGGGATTGGCGTCACGATCGAACTCCAATTCGACGGGCGGATTCCCCAGGGAGGCAGGTCATGTCTTGCGTGCGAACCGGCGCGATGCTCCTGGCGATGGGCTTCTGGGCATGCGGTGGCGGGACCGGGAAGGATGTCGCGGACATCCCCCTCGACGCCCCGGATGCGTTCGACCTGCCGGACGTGCCGGCGGACGTCCCCGGCGACATCGGGCCCTCGGACGTCATCGCGCCGGACTCCCTGGACGTGCCGGACGCCCGGCCGACCTGCGCGCCCTACGAGGGGTTCGGGCCGTTCGTGGTGGGCGTCCGCACGCTGTCGCTGACCGACCGCAAGGTCGAGGTGTGGTACCCCGCCGTGGCGGGTTCGGAATCGGGGAAGGCGCGGGACCGCTACGACATCCGCGAGTGGCTGCCGCCGGCCGAGGCCGCGAAGATCGCGGTCGATGCGCCGACGTTCTTCGAGACCGAGGCCTACCGGGACCTGCCCGTCGCCGCGGGCCCGTTCCCCGTCGCGTTGTTCAGCCACGGCGTGGCCTCGTTCCGCGACCAGTCGTCGGCGTTGACGACGCACCTGGCGTCCTGGGGCTTCGTGGTCGCGGCGCCGGACCACCTCGAGCGCGGGCTGGCCGCGTTCGTCGACGGCACCTTCTCGTTCGACTCGCTGGGCGAAGTGGACCTGCGCAACACGCTGGACCTGATGAAGGCCCAGAACGGGGTCGCGGCCGGGCCCTTCGAGGGGCGGATGGACTTCGCCCGCATCGTCGCCACCGGCCACTCGATGGGGGCCGCGGCGGTGCTGAAGATCCTTCAGGACGCGGACGTGCTGGCGGGCGTCACCTGGGCGGGCGCCTCCCCCACGCAGGCGGGCACGCCGCTGACCAAGCCCCTGACGCAGATCAGCGGCACCCACGACCAGATCGTGGTCGCGGGCGATGCACGGGCGACCTTCGAGTCCATCGACACCTGGCCGAAGGGCTTCGTGTCGATCCTGGGAGCGGGGCACCTGGCGTTCACGGACCTCTGCCTGATCGGCGGGGACGTGGGCGGCGTGGTCCCGCTGGCGCTGTCGCTGGGGGTGACCGTGCCGGACTTCCTGGTGACGCTGGGATCCGACGGCTGCCGGCCGGACGACCTTCCCGCGGCGCAGGCCTGGCCGATGATCCGGAACTACACCGTGGCGCACCTGCGGCTGGCCCTTCACATCGACGCGACGCCGGTGGGGCTGGACGACGCGGCGAAGGCCTGCTTCGCCGCCAGGCTGAACGACGTCGGGTACGAGGTCGTGGCGCCGGTCGTGCCGGACGGGGTGGAGGCCGCCGGGGACGTGCCCGGGGACGTCCCATCGGTCGACGTGCCCGCGGACGACGTGCCGGTCGTGGAATCGCCTGCCGACGACGTGCCGGTCGGCGAGGTCCAGGGGCCCGACGAGAACTGAATCACGGCGGATAGGTGATCTGCGCGGCGTTGGCGATCCGCATCGAACCGTCCCGGGTGTCGCATTCGACCTCGTGCCAGGGGACGTCGGGGCCATACAGCGGCGGGGTCTCGAAGAACCGCACGCCCTCCCACTCGTACGTCGCGAACACGTGCCCGTGACCCGTGAAGGCGGCCCGAACCACGTCCTTGTGACGCGCGATCGCGGCCAGGATCGGGTGCGGCGTTTCGCCGTCGGCGGGCTTCGGGATCCAGTGGTGCCAGAACACGATTGTGGGCTGCCCGGTGGACAACTGCGATTCCAGCCACTGCGCCTGCGCCTCCCGGATCGTGGGCGTGTCGTTGGTGGCGTGGTCCGTGGCCCCGTCGGTGGTGTCCAGCGCGACGAAATGGAAGCCCCGGTGGTCGAACGCGTACCACGGCGACGGGTAGAAGGGCGACCCCGCGAAGGCCTCGGCCCAGGCCTGGTCGGGCAGCTCGTTCCCCTGGAACGTGTCGATGAAGCGGTTGTCGTGGTTGCCCTTCACCACGTGGAAGGGCATCGGGTAGTTCGCCTCGATCAGGCTGCGGTACAGGTGCAGGATCGGCACGGGCTCGCCCGCCGCGACGTTGTCGGGGAACGTGAACAGGTCGTCGACGTCGTCGCCGGTGGACACCACGAAGTCCGGGGCGGGGTCGAACGCCGCGAAGGTGGCGCCGCTGGTCGCGAACACCGTGTTGCGCAGGTCGTCCACCGGCTGGATGTGCGTGTCCGAAACGACCACGAAGCGGAAGGTGGGCGGCAGGGAAGGCGCGTCGATCGCAGGCAGGTCCGAGGCCGGAAGATCGGAGGCAGGCAGGTCCGAGGCCGCAAGGTCCGAACCCGGCCGATCCGTCCCCGTCCGGTCGACGCCGCCCCCGGGCGTGCCACTGCAGGCCAGCGAAACCAGGGTGAGCAGGAGGACCGCGTGCGTGCGCATGGCGTTCCCTGTCAGGAAGCGACTGGAGTTTCCGGTGCGGGACCGATCGTGTCAAGGCCGGCCGTGAAACGATGGAAACCTGGAAGTATCGAAAATGGCAGGCGAAAAAAAATCTTCAGGGACCCCTAAAGTTTCGCGAGCGGTGTGCCGAAATGAAGAAAAACCGATCAGTTCTCATAGAATGCGCATCTGAGTTGTCGGAATTCTGTTGCCTCCCGCCGCCCTGCCGCTAGAATGCACTTCGTGCCTCGGAAGGCGCGAACATGATTCCCGGCAATCAACAATCCCCGGCGGACGGATACCTGGCCCGGCGCTGGCGCCGCCTGGGGCTGGCCCCCAAGGTCATCCTGTCGCTGACGCTGATCGTCGCGTTCGTGTCGACCGTGTCGGCCTACGTGGCGCTTCGGAACCAGGAAGCCCTGCTGCTGCGCGAAATGATCCGGGGGGTCGACCAGCTGTCCCAGACGATCCGGTCCGCGACCTGGCAGGCCATGCTGCGGGATCAGCGGCAATCGGCCTACGAGGTCATGCAGACGGTCGGTCGCCAGGAAGGCATCGAAAAGATCCGCATCTTCAACAAGGAAGGCCGGGTCATGTTCTCGACCGGCGACGACCTGGGCGCGCTGGTGGACAAGACCGCGGAGGCCTGCGACCTCTGCCATTCCCGCGAACAGCCCCTGGTGCGCGTGGACGTCCCCTCGCGCTCGCGGATCTTCACCGACCGGTTCGGGCGCCGGGTACTGGGCATGGTGACGCCCATCTACAACGAGCCGGCCTGCAGCCGCAACGAGTGCCACGCCCACCCCGAGGGGATCCAGGTCCTGGGCGTGCTGGACGTCAACGTCGACCCGTCGCCGATGGACGAACAGGTCTCGATGCTGCGGACGATCACGTTCACGCGGGCCACGATCGAAATCGGGCTCCTGGGCCTGATGATCGTCTTCCTGACCCGCCGGCTGGTGGGCAAGCCGATCCGGCGATTGATCCGGGCCAGCCGGGCCATCGGGGGCCTGGGGCTGAGGCCGGCGGACGACGAGGTCGATCTGGCCGGCGAGACCCGCGACGACGCCCCGCTGTCGCGAGGCGAGGGCGAACTGGCCCAGTTGCAGCATGCCTTCGAGGAGATGCGCCAGCGCCTGGAAACCGCCCGGGACGAGGTCAACGCCTTCACCCGGCACCTGGAATTGAAGGTCGAGCAGCGCACTGCCCAGCTGGAATCCACCCGCGTCCAGTTGCTGCGGGCGGAGCGGCTGGCGTCCCTGGGGCGGCTGGCGGCCTCGGTGGCCCACGAGATCAACAACCCGGTTTCGGGGGTCCTGAACCTGTCGCGTCTGATGCAGCGCTTGATCGACGACAAGGGGCTCGACCCGGAGCGCGTACCGGAGGTCCGCGGATACCTGGCGCTGGTCATCGAGGAAACCACCCGGGTCGGCCGGATCGTGTCCGACCTGCTGGCGTTCGCCCGCCAGAACAAGCCGCGCATCGAGCCCACGGACCTCGCGGACCTGTCGCGGCGGACGCTGTCCCTGCTGTCGTTGAAGCTGCGCCACCGCGACATCGAAACGGAGCTGTCGTCGGACCCGGACCTGCCGCGGGTTTCCTGCGATCGGGGGCAGGTGGAGCAGGTGCTGATCAACCTGGTGATGAACGCGGCCGAGGCCGGGCCCGATGGCGCGATCATCCACCTGAGGCTGTTGCACGGCCCGGACGACGCCTTCGTGACGATGGAGGTCGAGGACCAGGGAACCGGGATCGCCGCCGAGCACCTGGGCCGCATCTTCGACCCGTTCTTCACGACCAAGGAGGATGGGAAGGGAGTGGGCCTGGGGCTCGCGGTGGCCTACGGCATCGTGGAGGCCCACGGCGGGACGATCGACGTGCAGACCGCCGAAGGCCGGGGAACGACCTTCCGGGTCCATCTTCCCCTGGAGGCGCGCGGGGCGTCCGGGAACGCGGGAGGGGGCGGAGCATGACGGCAACGGGACGGGTCCTGATCGTGGACGACGAGAAGGTCGTCCGGGATTCGCTGGCGGGCTGGCTGCGGGAGGACGGGCACGCATGCGAAACCGAGCCCTCCGGCGAGCTGGCCGTCGAGGCGGTCCGCCGCGCCCCCTTCGACCTGTGCGTGGTGGACCTGAAGATGCCCCGGGGCATCGACGGGATTGAAACGCTGCGGCGGATCAAGGAGATCCGGCCCGACTGCGCGGTGGTGATCGTCACGGCCTACGCGACGGTCGGCTCGGCCGTGGAAGCCATGAAGCAGGGCGCCGAGGACTACCTGGTCAAGCCCTTCGAGCCGCAGGACCTGTCGATCATCGTCGAGCGCGTCGTGGCCCTGCGGCGACCTCCGCAGCCCGCCCGGGGAAGGCGGGTGACGGACGAGGTGGCCCGGTTCCACGGGATGGTATCCCGGAACCCGGCGATGCGGGCCGTGTTCGAGCTGGTCCGGAACGTCGCCGACCTGCGCAGCACCGTGCTCATCGAGGGCGAAAGCGGAACGGGCAAGGAATTGGTGGCCCGGGCGATCCACGAGGGAGGCCGGAGGCGGAAGGCGCCGTACATCCAGCTGTCCTGCGCGGCGCTGCCCGAAACGCTGCTGGAATCGGAGCTGTTCGGGTACGAGCGGGGAGCGTTCACGGGGGCGGTGGCCCGGAAGCGGGGCACGTTCGAGATGGCCAACGGGGGCACCCTGCTGCTGGACGAGATCGGCGACGTGGGGCCCAAGGTCCAGACGGACCTCCTGCGCGTGCTGCAGGAGCGCCGGATCGTCCGGCTGGGCGGCAGCGAGGAGATCGCGGTGGACGTCCGCTTCGTGGCCGCGACGAACCGTCCGCTGAAGGCCGCCGTGCGCGCGGGCCGCTTCCGCGAGGACCTGTTCTACCGCCTGAACGTGATCCACCTGGACATGCCCCCCCTGCGCGAGCGCCTGGAGGACCTGGACCTGCTGGTGCACGACCTGCTGGAGCGCGCCGCGAAGGATGCGGGACGGACGCTGAAGGGCGTCACGCCCGGCGCCCTGGAGCGCCTCGCGACGCATGCGTGGCCCGGCAACGTGCGGGAGCTGGAAAACGCCGTCGAGCGGGCGCTGGTCGGCTGCCAGGGCGATCGGATCGAGGCTTCGGATTTCGACTTCGTGTTCCGGTCCGAGTCCGGGGACTCCGCGTTCGTGGCTCCATCGAACCTGTCGCTGCGGGAGGTCGAGGCGCAGGTGCTGGAGTCGGTGCTGCGCCGCTCGGCGTGGAACATCACCGAGGCGGCGTCCATCCTCGGGATCGACCGATCCACGCTGTACGACAAGATCCGCCGCCACGGCATCGCGCGACCCTCGGATGGATCGGACCGGGAGGATCCGTGACGGGCTGCCGGTGACGGGCGACGACGACGAAAGGCGGGAGGGGTTGTCCGAAGGCTGGTCCGGGCGGCGGGGCGAGTTCAGTGATTCGCCGGGCGAGCCTGCCAGGCGGCCTTGCAGCCGAAGAACACGCACGCGCCGACCACGCCCAGCGTCATGGCGCCCAGCGCGAGATTGGTGACGACCACGGCGATGACCATTCCGTCCGACATCGGAACCTCCTGCCACGCACGCTTTTGCAGCGTCCTGACTCCCTGATTTGATGCAATAACGGTGCCGGTCGCGCTGGTTGCTGTCGGGATTCTGTAAGTGTAAAGGATTCGGGTTGTTGCGATGCGGAACTGCCGGCGCGGGCCGTCGGCAGGCCCGGGCGGAAGCGAGGGGATTCCCCACCCACTGTCGGAAATCCCGGCACTTGCCGGGGACCCCGACGGCGTAGGCGCGGATCGCATCCGGCTGGACGCCGGGCCACGATTCTGCGAAAACCTGTGCCCGTGGTGGGATGCAGGAGAGCCCCGTGCCGGGAGCCCGTGTCATCGAGCGCAACCGGGCCGTCGCCCGGGGGATCCGGAGGCGGGTGCTGGAGCACACGCTGAAGAACAACGGGGGGTACCTCAGCCAGGCCTGCTCGTCGGCCGAGATCCTCGCGACCCTTTACGGCGGCGTGATGAACCTGGCGCCGGTCCCGAAGCCGCTGACGCCGAGCCCCTTCGCCGGCGTGCCGTCGGCGCACAACACGCAGTATCGCATCGGCAACGCGTTCAACGGGCCCCACCAGCGCGTGTCGGACCGCTTCATCCTGTCCCCCACCCACTACTCGCTGATCCTGTATGCGGCGCTGATCGAAACGGGTCGCATGGACGAAGACAGCCTTGCGGAATTCAACAAGGACGGGTCCTCGCTGGAAATGATCGGCGCCGAGCACTCCCCGGGCATGGAAGTGATGACCGGCTCGTTGGGCCAGGGCCTGAGCCAGGGCATCGGCATGGCGTTCGGGCGGCGGCTGAAGCAGGAGCCGGGGAAGACCTGGCTGCTGATGTCGGACGGCGAGTTCCAGATCGGCATGGTCTGGGAGGCGTTCCAGTTCTTGAGCCACTACGGGATGGACACGATCGGCGTCTACGTGGACGTGAACCGGCAGCAGTGCGACGGCGCCATGCGGTCGGTGATGCGCATCGACCCGCTGGCCGACAAGCTGTGGGCGTTCGGCGCCGAGGTGGTGTCGGTGGACGGGCACGACCTCGAGGCGCTGTACCAGGCGGGCCTGACGCCCCACGCCGGCAAGCCGCTGGTGGTGCTGTGCGAAACCGACCCCTGCCGGGGCGTCCCGGAGCTGAAGAACCTCGCCGGCAAGCTGCACTACGTCCGGATCAAGAACGACGTGGAGCGGCAGCGCTACGAGGCCATCCTCGCCACCTTCGGCCAGGCGGGGGAGTGACCATGGAAATCCAGTCCCAGGCGCACGCACGGAACCTGAAGAAGTTCGGTTCTGATAGGCCCGAGGTGCTGGTGCTGACGGCCGACCTGTCCGAATCGTGCGAAACCGGGTACTTCCGCGATACCTTCCGGGACCGCTTCATCACCTGCGGCGTGTCCGAGCAGAACATGATGAGCATCGCGGGCGGCCTGGCGCGCGAGGGGTTCATCCCGTTCGTGCACACCTTCGGCGTGTTCATCTACAGGCGCGCTCTGGACCAGATCGCGATGTCCATCGCGTACCCGAACCTGCCGGTGAAGATGTTCGGGTTCCTGCCCGGGATCATGACGCCCGGCGGCGCGACGCACCAGGCCATCGACGACGTCGCGGTGATGCGGGCGCTGCCCAACATGACCGTGCTGGACGTGGGCGACGTGACCGAGATCGAAAGCGTGCTGGACCTGGCCTGCGCCGTCGACGGGCCGGTGTACATCCGGATGCTGCGGGGCGAGGTGCCGCGCCTGTTCCCGGCGGACGAGCCGATGCGGCTGGACGCGCCGCGCGTGCTGGCCACCGGGACCGACGTGGCGGTCGTGACGTCCAGCATCTGCACCGAGGAGGCGCTGCGGGCGACCGCGGCGCTGCGGGCGAAGGGCGTTTCCGTGGGGCACGTGCACGTGTCCACGCTGAAGCCGTTCACGCTGTCGACGATCGCCGACGTGCTGGGCGCCGCGAAGCACGGAATCGTCACCATGGAAAACCACACGGTGGTCGGGGGCCTGGGCGCGATCGTCGGCGAACAGATGACCGGCATCGGCCTGCGGCGCAGGCTGGTGAAGCTGGGCCTGCAGGACACGTTCGCGCACGGTGCCAGCCGGCGCTACCTGGCGCGGGAGTACCGCATCGACGCCATCGCGCTGGTCGAGGAGATCGAGGAACTGATGGGGACCCGGTTCGGGATCACCGAGGGGGACCTTGCCAAAGTCCGAATCGAAGCCATTCATTCAAGCTCCAAGGCCGAAGCCTTGTGACACCCCGGAGGACACCATGCCCAAGTACCGCTTTGAAACGCTGGCCCTGCACGCCGGCCAGGTGCCGGACCCCGTGACGCTGTCGCGGGCCACGCCGATCCACCGGACCAGCTCGTTCGTGTTCAAGAGCACCGAGCACGCGTCGAACCTGTTCGCGCTGAAGGAATTGGGGAACATCTACACGCGCCTGGGCAACCCGACCACCGACGTGCTGGAGCAGCGGGTGGCGGCGCTGGAGGGCGGCGAGGCGGCGGTCGCGGTCGCGTCCGGCACGTCGGCCATCCACTACGCCATCCTGACGCTGGCCCAGCAGGGGGACGAAATCGTCAGCGCCGCGAACCTGTATGGCGGCACCTACACGATGTTCGACTCGCTCCTGCCGCAGATGGGCATCCACGTGCGGTTCGCCGACCACCGGGACCCTGCGTCCTTCGAGCGGCTGGTCACGCCGAAGACCCGCGCGTTCTTCATCGAGACGATCGGCAACCCGGTGCTGGACGTGACCGACATCGAGGCGATCGCGGCCGTGGCCCACGCCCACCACATCCCGCTGATCGTGGACGGCACGTTCACCACGCCGTACCTGCTGCGGGCGATCGATCACGGCGCCGACATCGTGATCAACTCGCTGACCAAGTGGATCGGCGGGCACGGGACCGGCATCGGCGGCATCCTCGTGGATTCCGGGCGGTTCGACTGGGTCGCGTCGGGCAACCCCCTGATGAACCAGCCCGATCCGAACTACCACGGACTGCGCTGGGCCTGCGACCTGCCCGGGCCGCTGGCGCCCATCGCGTTCGCGCTGCGGGTGCGCACGGTGCCGCTGCGGAACCTGGGCGCCTGCATCAGCCCCGACAATTCGTGGATCTTCCTGCAGGGACTGGAAACGCTGCCGCTGCGCATGGAGCGCCACTCGGCGAACGGCCTGGCGGTCGCGCGCTGGCTGAAGAAGGACCCCCGCGTGGCCTGGGTCCGGTACCCCGGCCTGGAGGACGACCCGACCTACCCGACCGCCCGCAAGTACCTGAAGAACGGGTTCGGCGGCATGGTGGTGTTCGGGGCGGCCAGCGGGTACGCGGGTGCGGTCAAGCTGATCGACGGTATCAAGCTGTTTTCGCACCTCGCCAACGTGGGGGACGCCAAGAGCCTGATCCTGCACCCGGCCAGCACCAGCCACAGCCAGTTGAGCGAGGAGCAGCAGCGGGCCGGGGGCCTCACGCCGGACCTCATCCGCCTGTCGGTCGGCATCGAGCACATCGACGATATCCTGGGCGCGCTGGACGAGGGATTGGCGCGCGCGGCCCGGTAGATCCTCTAATAGTTGACGCGGACGATTGACAAACTCAAATACGATTGATACATTCTGATTGGACGCGGGGAAGCCCGGTCGTTTCCACCTGACGAGGAGGACCCAGAATGGCCCGGATCTTCGAGGACAACAGCCTGAGCATCGGCAACACCCCCCTGGTACGCATCAACCGCATCACGCACGGCTTTCCGGCCACCGTCGTGGCCAAGGTCGAGGGGCGCAACCCCGCGGGTTCGGTCAAGTGCCGTGTCGGCGCGGCCATGATCCTGGATGCCGAGAAGCGCGGGATCCTGAAGCCGGGTTCCCGGGACGTCACCATCGTGGAACCGACCAGTGGCAACACCGGGATCGCGCTGGCCTTCGTGGCGGCGTCGCGCGGCTACCCGCTGATCCTGACGATGCCCGAAACGATGTCCATCGAGCGGCGCAAGATGCTGGCCGCCTTCGGGGCCAACGTGGTGCTGACGGAAGGCCCCAAAGGCATGAAGGGCTCCATCGCGAAGGCCGAGGAGATCGTCGCATCGGATCCGTCGAAGCACTTCATGCCGCAGCAGTTCAAGAACCCGGCCAATCCCGACGTGCACTTCCGGACCACCGGCCCGGAGATCTGGAACGACACCGACGGCAAGATCGACATCCTGGTGTCCGGTGTGGGCACGGGCGGGACGATCACCGGCATCAGCCGATACATCAAGGAAGCGAAGGGGAAGGCCATCACGTCCGTGGCGGTCGAGCCGATCCACTCGCCGATCCTGACGCAGATCCGCGCGGGCCAGCCCATCCAGCCCGGACCGCACAAGATCCAGGGCATCGGCGCGGGGTTCAAGCCGGACGTGCTGGACCTGGGCCTGGTGGACCAGGTCGAAACGGTGTCGAACGACGAGGCCGTCGACTTCGCGCGGCGCCTGCACGTCGAGGAAGGCATCACCACCGGGATCTCCGGCGGCGCGGCCATGGCGGCTGCGGCGCGGTTGGCCAAGGACCCGGCCAACGCCGGGAAGCTGATCGTGGTCATCCTGCCCGACTCGGGCGAGCGCTACCTCAGTTCGATCCTGTTCGAGGAGGCCCCGAAGGCGTAGGCCCGTCGTCAGGCCGCCTGGCAGCCCATCCTCCCCTTCCCCGGTCCCGACATAGAACGTCATTCCGTATTCGAATGCATCTTGACTGCCCGGCTGTGACTGCTACTCTGGGGGCAGTCGGCACCCAACATCTCCTATGTCCACCCGTGGGAACTGCGTTTCCTCGGGACGCATGGAATGGCGGCCCTGTGAACCGGAGGGCATCTTGCATACCGATGAAACGATCCAGTCGCCTCGGCCGGCCCACGCGACGTGGTTCCTCCCGGCCCGGCGGGCGACACCCGCGGAACTCCACGCCGCGGTGGTTGTCGCATGCGGCAGCCCCCTGCTCGACGCGGTCCTTCGCACGGTCGGGTGCATGGTCGTTGTGCTGAACCCAGAACGGCAGATCGTCGCGGTCAACAGCGCCCTGCTGAAACACCTGGGGGTCGACGACCCCGAGTCGCTGCTGGGACTTCGACCTGGCGAGGCGCTGGATTGCAGCCACGCGCAGGACGAGGCCGGCGGATGCGGGACCTCCCGGGCGTGCACCAGTTGCGGGGCGGCCCTCGCGATCCTGATGGCCCAGCAGACCGGGGAAATCCACGAGCGGGAGTGCCTGGTCAGCCTGCGTCGGGGCAAGGACCTGGCGGTGGAATTCCGCGCGCGGGTCGCGCCGTTCCAGGTGGGGGGGCGTGAACTGCTGGTCCTGCTGCTGCAGGACATCTGCGACGAAAAGCGGCGCCAGGCGCTGGAAAGCGTGTTCTTCCACGACCTGCGGAACACGCTGACCGGGCTGGTGGGATGCGCCGAGCTGCTGCACGAGGCAAACCCGGAGCAGGTCGCCGGGCTTCTGCCGCTCATCGATACGT
>Ga0118677_10012394_pt1 | contig 12521 bp, 11 predicted proteins | sample AliMusrvi5mmetaG_FD_86154 | JGI IMG/M metagenome (GOLD analysis project Ga0118677, IMG submission 86154)
CCCGCTCACTGCAGCAAACAACAGGGGCCGCGCGCGGCCTCTAACACATAATGATAAAACTTTGAACCGTGATCCGCGCCGTCCCTGAGATGTGTATAAGGATCAGGGTTGAAACCCACGGCTACCTTCGCAGGGTCGCTCCGCGACCGAGGAAATCCAACACTCGGTCAATATCATGAGGGAAATCATGCCCCACGATTTGTGTATAAGGCCAAGGGCAACGCCCTGGGACAAGGATCGCATAAGAAACATCGAGCCCTGAAAGGGCGGTCCAAACGGGGGTGGACGCAATTGGACCTCTGCTGGCTCACTCCGGTAGGTATGGGCAAATCCTTCAACCTTCCTAACGATAGCGAGGCTAACAAACAAAAGAACCGCCGCGCCGTCATCAAACGTGCCGGCTCATCCCGTGATTGCCCAGTGCCGGATTGTGAAGAAATTGAAACAATCGGAATCTTGAGAACGGGCCGGAAACCGCCACATTGCCACCGCGTGTATGAATATCTCTCCAAAGCAATCCCGGTGTCAGCAGCCCGCGCGGCCACACAAACGAATCGACCATCCGTATGAAAACCACATGGACAGGGAACTGCGCAAGTTGCGCGGATTGAGTACCGAGGTGGGAGTGGCATGCAGCGTTTGGCTGACCAACCGTGGGATCTTCAGCCGGACCTGGGAGCGCTCCAGCCAGAGCGATTCCGGGTTGAAACCCGCGGCGCTCGATTTCAACCTTCCAGATGACCTATGAAAACAAGCAAACGCATCACACTGATCGCAGTGACCACCGCCTATGCCGGCTATATCGTCCGGCAGATCGTCCATACCCGCGCCGACCGACTGTTCCGCCTCGCTGCGGGCGAATCCCACTTCGAACGCACCCACCCCAAACCGCGCCGGGCGAAACCCACCCCGGTGCCAAGGGCGTGCGCATAGAACAGTTGGGAATCACTTCATCCTTTCCAGGCTTCACTTGAGGACCGCGTCGATTCCCATCGCCGATTTGCGCAGGCTCTTGGGCAGCGCGCGGCGCGCCGCAGGCCGGAACAGCCGGTAGAGCAGGCCTAACAGATCCAGCGTGAACAGGCGGTCGATGATCCGGTAGCCGCGGCGTTTTCGCAACAACAATGCCATGGTCCAACGCAGCAGGCGGCGTTTGGCATGGAACGGTTCCAGCGAGGTCTTGATCCGGTAGCGTTGTCTGCCGGAGCGCGGCCAGCGTTGTTTGTATGCCTGCTTGGCCTCTCCGATGGCGATTAACAGTTCAGGATCCCAGGGCAGGAAATAATACCGGCGCGCCAGCGCGATCAACTGGAAGGTGTCGCGCATGAATTCGATGTCGTCTTCGGGCCAACCGGCATCGCGCGCCAATCCGATCATGTGCGGGAAGAGTCCCAGCACGGCCTCGCCGGCCCGCACCGCGGTTTCCGGATCCTTGACAAAGTGCCCGAGAATCCGGCGCACGGCGGGGTTGATGAACAGGCAGTCCCAATAGACATGTAACAGCGGCGGGATGCGCACCCGACGGAAAAACAATTTCAGGCGGGCGAATTCCTCGATATAATATAACTCGCTGACAGCGGTTTCGGCATGACGCAACAACTCCAGCGCGGATGCGGCCTTTTCAGGTCCGGTGAATTCCGCCACCGCCTGTTCCACGGTGGCGCCATCCTTGAAAATGCGGATCGCGGCGTGCGTGTTGAGACGCAACCAGATGTCGCGTTGGCCATCCTCCAGGAACGCCAAGCGGCGGAACGCATGCCAGCCACCGGTTTGACACCACACCGAGATCCCTACCAGATTCTCCACCCCGGCGAGTTCGCGCGCGATCCGCTCGCAGTCCCAACCGATGAATGACGGGAACTCGCCCGCGCCTTCGTATTCCCGCCGCGCCTGGATTTCGAGGATCTTCGCTTGGCGGATCCGGAAAAACGCGCGGTTGAGCGGCAGATAGCGGAAAAAGTCCGACTCACCATGTTTCATCGATACCACAAAGGCCTGCGAATCGATGTCCCGCAAGGTTTCCTCCAACGTGCGCCGGTGCCAGATCAAATCACCGATCCGATGCGCTCCGACAGTCCACGTCCGGAATATGAGCAAACGCCCGCGGCTTTCCACCAGCGGCAACAGGTCTAGCAGAAACCGATTGGTCTGCCGCGAATTTTTCAAGTGCAACCGGCTGCGCAGCGGATCGCGAACGTCATTGCCATCGCTTTCCCCGATCCGCACAATGATCCCGCGAACCTCTGGAAACCGATCCAGCACGTCGGTCAAAATCCCGCGGAACCACATATCTAACATCCCACGCCGCCCGCCGCTGGCGGCAAGCACCCCGTCACTTAGCGGGATCGCATCGGTTGTTAGAAACACCGCCAGCCCCAACTGGTGAACAATGCGGATCAATGCCGCGAACTCCTCGCGAAACACCACCAGCCTGGCGTTCACTTCGTCTCCATGCCACGGATGCGGCGCCAGATGCGCCACGTCATCGAGTGTCAGTGCATTGAAACCAAGGCGACGCGCCTCGATGGCCAAGCGAGTCAGATCGGCGGCAATCCGGTCCCATTGCTGCCGCCGCTCCGGCCCGTCCACTGCGAGTTGCTCGAAGGGAATCTTCGACCAATTGACGCGTCGCTGCCCGATCCCGCGGAAGAACGGGCCGATCGCGTCAAGAATATGCCATTGCATGCCTGGCATGGTTTCGGTCAGATCCTGAACGTCCAGAGAGTATCGGTAATGTCGTCGCGCCATGCTGGACGGCGGGACATCGGGTCCTGCAATGTCCGCTGGGTCTTGCGCCCGCCGGTAGCCAGGAAACTCTCACAATCGATCATCACCACCTTGAGGCCCAGATGATAGGAACCATTCAGGGTGACGACGGATTCGTCGCCGAACGATTGCGCCAGATGCTTCCGTAACAGTGCGGCTTCCCTCCTTCCGAGAAACAGGAAGGCGGGCGTCTCGCCGTGGTCGCACTTCGAGCGAATAAGATTTGACACGGCCTCGCCGTTCCAAATCCTTTCAAATGAAAGTTCGGACGAAACGCTCACGCGGTCCGGATAGAGCAGGTCATGGTTGTTCATTTTCGTCATGTGTTGGTTTCTGTTGTCAATTGGGCGCACCCCGTGCCATCACTGCCGCGACTGGCGCGGCCGGCTTGATTCGGAGTCATCCGCTCACCCGCGGCGACAAGTCGCCATTGGCGCGGACGGATGAGAACCTATCAACTTCCACCGTTTCGGCGAAACCTCCATCGTGACGATGTTGCGACAATGGGCGCGCGTTTTTCTAGACGAATCCCCGACGGACAAATCCCCGGCCTCACCACCCGCGGCGGGACATTTCATATAATGTAAGGGCAATCTCGACCACGATGAGGATCACGATATACCACTCCACGCGCAGCGAGCGACGGGACTGGATGAGGTCGATGGCGGTTTGGATGGTGCGGCTTACCAGATTGAGTTTCGATTCGACGGCTTCATAGCGGTCCGGGATTTCAAACTCGTCGGTGAGGCGGGCATACAGGCGTTCGAGTTCCGGGCGGTCCCACAACACGTCGGGTTTGTCGGAGACGGCGATGCGGCCGACCATTTCCTGCTGGTCTAGCAGAACCTCCCCGAGACGTTTGAGCAGGAATTGATAGTTGGCACGGCTCAGGCGGCCGCTGCCGAAATCGGCGGCCATCGGCTGGAGGTTTTCAAAAGTGGTGCCGATCCTGCCTTCGAAGCGTTCGAGCACGACGCTTCGGGCGAGCACTTCGGCCACGACCTGGATGAGCGACAATGAGAAATCCGGCACCAAAATGGTGCTGCCTTCCACGCCCTCCCGCCCGTCGGACGAGAGCGAAAGTTCCACCTCCTCGACCATCACGGTGGCGGTGGCGCGCTGGATGAGGGGGCCAATGCCTTCCAAGAAGACGGATTCCTCCAAGGGCTCCACATGAAAGAAGACCACCGCGCCGTAACGGAAAACCACGGCACAACCGGCCCTCCCGGCCTCAAGGGTGAGCGGCGATGCGGCCAGGCAACGGGCCTTGCGCAACGACCGCGTGTCGATATCCCCGCCAACGCAAATGGAACGGACACGGATTCTGTCTCTCCCGTCAAAGATTTCCGTGGCTGGATCGGTTGTGTTCATCATGATGTTTTGGCTTGTGGCGAGCGGGTTGAATCCCCGTCGTCGTCGGATGTCGCATACGTCTTCGCGATATCCGGCTTGTCATCCCCAAACCGCGGTGCCCGCCGCAGTTTATCAAAAGCCTCGCGGCTCCGCGCGAGATGATTCCCCACCCGGCCGAGGAACCACCCGCGCGAAAACGTGTCGAATGCCGTGGGCGTTTCCACTGCGGCGATCATGCGCAAGGCATTGGTCGCGTCATTGGCCGCACCCAGCGCGGACTGGATTCTCTCCAGGTGTCTGAGGTAATCCGCCACACCGGCGGCGGCGAAAAGCGGTGCGAAAAATTCCACGGCATAGCGGAGTTGCTTGGCCCTGAGACGCAGGCGGTGCCGCTCCAACTCCGAAAGCTTCACGAGCCGCCGCGCCGCATTGAGCAAGCGCGCGTGTCGCCGGCGCACCGTACGCGAGGCGAAGTCCATCAGCGTGACCGGTGAATCCGCGACCGGCGGTGCGGTGTCGGTCACGGAGACCCAGCGCGATATTGCGAGGATCACGCTGGCATAACGGCTTGACGCCAGTGCTTCGCGCATTGCCGCCCGGGCGCGATCACAATGTTGTTTGGCCGCACAGGAAACGTGACGCGCAACGGCTTCGTCGCCGTATGCGTTGGCGAGCGGCGGCAGGGTCTCACCGTGGAACACGTCCCAATCACGCGTCTCGCCAAGCATCCGGCCAAGCCACCGCAGGCCGGGCGTCATGGAATCGAGCAAATCCTTGCCGATAATCCCGCGAAACACACGCAGCGCCGAACGAAGCCGCCGGTTGGCCACCCGCATCTGGTGCACGAATTCCGGGTCGTCGCTCGCAATGACACCCGCTTCATTCGCCTGCAGGTGGGCCAGGCAGGAAGCAACGATGCGGTGCGCCGCCTCGCGCGGAACCAGCGAATTGTCCAGCGCAACATGAACCGCCTTGCCCGGTTTGAGGGTCTCCGCCTGCTCCACCCGCAGTCGCGGCTTGAGTTCGGTCTCCTTGCTCATGATTTACCAGAGGTTGGCGGCCCGGTCCGCAGCTCGCACTCACACTTCCCGATACTTTTGCCTGTCCATCGAATACGGCGGTACCGCGGCTTCCCGGTCTTTCGCTTTGCTGTTTATGCTAGATTTTCCGGTTTGAGTAGATACTTCTACCACGCACCTAGCGGAAGTCAATCGTTTTTTCCGCGCCATCGCAACCCATTGGTTTCCAACAGTCATCCCGTCCCCGAAAGGGTAAGGAACAGCCACGCAGCAAACCTCCCCACACCCGTCCGAACCCTGTAACGCGGGCCAGCCACACCGCAGCGGCGGGAATCCGCGCGGGCGGCTTCCCAGCGATGCCCCGCCGGCTCTGTGACCTGATTGTCACCAAATGGGATTTGAGATCAGCTCCCGCGTGGGCATAATCCGGGCATTCAAGCAACCTTTCTCACCATCATGCCATACCAACACGTCACCAGCGGCCCGGTCCACTTTTGCACGATGGCATGCCTGAGAGCTTCTTTCCCGTGATGCATTGTCTCGTTGGGTGCAAAAGACAGGGCGTGGTGCTCCGGCATCACGCCCTCAATCTTTGGGGATGCTCGACGGGCTGCAATCATAAATCGCCCTTCACCGGCGATTTCGATAAATAACAGTCTGTTAGACGGGCCACCCTCAGACTTCTTAACCCGGTGGAAAACGCTTTGGCACATTTCCGCATTGTGCTGTTTTGTCATTACGGGCCAACGTCCCTTTCCATACCAGCCCGTGCCAACGGCCCAGGTACGCGGACCCAGGGAATTCCAAGGGCTGAAATCCCGTGATATGGAACGTTTGGTGGGCGATCCAACGTCTGATATGGCGGGCTTACAGCCCTCGATATTCATCATGATGCCGTTACCCAGGGCGTTGCCCTTGGGCTGGTATATTGCCGGGCCGTTGGCCCTGAAGAGTGCCATGTCATTTTCCGATATAGAGGAAATAGCGCCACAGGCAGCCATAACCTGGACGCTTCTGGCAGAAAAGCTGCTGGTAATGGTTGTCGAGTTCGGCGAGGATCTGTCCTTCCATGCGCACATGGTTCACCTTCATCCAGCGCCGGAACCAGGCGCTGCGCGACTGGTGGAAATCAACAACCGCGATGACACCCGTGGCACTCAAGTCGGATTTGCACGTCCGCAGTACCTCGTCATATCCCGGGTTGATCATCGACAAGGCATAACTCAATACGATCAGATCGAACTTCCCGCCCTCGGCGACGGGAGCGTCATACGGCCGATGCAGCAGCACCACGCGGGAACCGAAACGTTCCACCTTGGCGCGGGCGCGGTCGAGCATGTCCTTTGACAGGTCAAGGCCGGTGACGGACGCGGCGGGAAAACGCTCCGCCAACTCCACCAGATTCCTGCCCGTGCCGCAGCCGATCTCGAGGATGCGTGCCGGCCGGGTCATCCGGCAGGCGGCCTGGCGGATGATCTCGCGCCGGGCGAAGAGGAAAGTCCAGCGGGTGAGATCATAAATCCGGGCGTGCCAGCGGTAGTATGCCGTTAGGGAATCCCGGGGCAGGCTTGGGTTGCTCATGGGGTGACGTGGGCGAGGAACGTGCAACCGTAGGTTCCCACACGGTCCTGCGCATGCAGGCAATCCGCCAGGGCGGCGTTGGGTTGCAGCCGCCGCATGGCGAAGTCGGGAATGAAGTCGATGACCGGGCTGGCCGAGCGCATGAGGATGCAGGTGCCGGGCATGCTATTCTCCAGAATCAGGCGCCACTCCTCATCCAGTGCCTGCGTATTGTGCGCGGCCAGCCAGTCCTGATGATCCAGCAGCACATAATGGGTGTAATTGCCGGGATTTTCCCGCAGGAAGTTGGCGATGGTCGTGCTGTGAATGCCAATGCGTCCGACCGTGCTTCTCAATCCTGTTATAGACAAGGTTCCCGCCATGCACCCGATGGAAGATGGCGTCCTGGGCGCGGTGGGTCAGCGTGGTTCTTGGTCCAAGTTGGATCAGCATCGGATCGGATGATGGACGCCTTTCGGGCGTTTGGCAGTCGACATTGTCTGACAGTTTCGTCACATGATTTGCAGGAGGTGATACGAATGACCTGGGGCAGTTCTTTCCGAACCACCCCGGGTCTGACACTCCGGAAGGAATCCTGGGGTATGGGAATCCGGCCCGGCCGGATCCGTTAGTTCAGTGGCTGACGACCTTGAGCCTCATCACGCGTTGCGGATGGGCGGCATCTCCGGGCACGCTGTCGCCGATTTTCACGGTGGCCGGGTTGTCACCGGAAATGACAATCCTTGGCGTGCCGCCGGCAAGCCAGATCCAGGCGCCGTTGCCGGTCTTGCTGGCAACATCCGCCCAGGTGCCGAGATCGCCGCTGGCCTGGATCACATAACTGATATCGGTCGGATTCGGATTTGGCAGGGTAAGGCTCAATGCCAGACGACCGGCTAACAGCGGGTCGGCATCGTTGGTGATGCTGACAGGCAGGGCGGCCGGGCCGTTGCCGCCGGAGCCAATGACCGGATCAATGCCGAGGGCGTATTCCAGCAGGTTGGGAATGCCATCACCGTCGGGGTCCGCGTTATCGGCGGCGGAGCCGCTGTTATCGACCGTCCCGAAGTTCGCCTGACGCCAAGTGTTGAGCGGAGTGAAATCGTTGTCAACAATGGTGACGGTGGCGGAGGCCGGCGTGCCGACATCATAACTGCCCGAGTCAAACAGTGTGAGTGTCAGCGTTTCGGATCCTTCAACCAACAGGTCGTCAACCGGGTTGATGGTGATATCGACATAGGATTGGCCCAACGGGATGGTCGCCACGCCTGTTAGGGTCGGCGTGTAATCCGCGCTCGTGGCCTGGCCGGCCCCCGTTGCGAACGTGTAACTGACCGTCAACGCGCCGACTGTGCTGCCGGTGCGGGAGATGCGGAAAGTGCCCGGATCGCTGCCGGCTTCCGCCGCGGTGGCGTCGGTGGCCGTGATGCTGACCACGGGTGTGGGAGCTGCGCCGATCGTTCCGGGCGAGCCGATCTCGGCCGAGTGGTTTGCCGCCACGAAGGCACCATTGATGCCGACTGCGCTCAAGGTCGAGATCGTGGTGTTGTTCAGGCCCGCGGCGTTGTCGAATGTCGGGAACGGGCCGCCGGGGGATGTGCCGAAAACCACATTCGCCTGCAATGTGCCGGTGCTGTCAAACAGGTTGACCGCATCGCCGCCGGTGCTCAGACCAACGCCAGACCCGGTGTATGTCCCGATTTGTAAGCTGGCGGGCGGATTGGCACCGAACCACAGGGCCTTGAAACTGGCAACGACCGTGGTCGGCGAAGCGCTTTCGATGAAGATCACCGACTCGCCGGGAGCGATGCTGGTGATGCCGTTCAAGGCCACCGCGGAACCGAAGGAGTTGGAGTTGTCGTCCATTTTCCAACCCGTGATGTTCGCGGCGGCGGTACCGGTGTTCGTGACCTCAAACCAGTCGGCGGCAAGGGGGCTGTTGCCGCTGGACCAGGGCGCCACTTCGGACATGATGAGGTGGGCGGTTCCGCCCGTGGATGCGATGACGGCCAGGGTGTAGTTCGTGGTCGCATCAGGGGTGCTGCCGACAGTTATGTCATCCACATTGACGGTGACGCTGTAGGAGGGCTTGGTGGTGGAACTCAGGGGCGTTCCGGCTTTCAGATACAAGCCGGTGCCGATAATCTCGAAGAACGCGGCGTCCGTTCCGCTCACCGTCAGGTCGTTGACTCCCAGTCCATCGTCGGTGACCACGATTTCAGCCACTTTGACATGAGCCGCGGTGCTGGTATTCTCCGGAATCGATGTGACCGCACTGTTCAGCGCGACCGCCGTGGGTGCGACGTTCGTCGCGGTGGATGGTGCGAATACCCATAACTGCGGATGATTGGCATCACCGCCACCGTTCTCGCTGACCACATAGAGGTTTCCACTGCGGTCCATCGTGACGCCTTCATGCGTCTGGTCCACGATGCTCAGCGGGTTGCCAGGATCGGCAACCAGCGTCAGCCTGCTGTACACGGTGCCGGAACGGTCGATGTTGATGATCTGACCCGACTCCTGGCTGATGATCAGCAAGTGGCTGTAGTCGGCCTGCCCGTTCAGGGCCGGCAGATTCGACAGCGCGAACACATCGGAGAAGTCCGCAGTGCCGGCCAGGGCCGGATTGAACAGGTTGATTGAATCGGTGGTGGTCGGCGAGCCGTTGGTCGCGGTGCCCGCATCGAAATCAATACCCGTCTGGAAAACCGCTTGCGGATCCTTCTCCTTGACGCAGATGAAGCCGCCTGTCAGCGGGTCATAGGAAATGCCTTCGAGTCCGATGTTGCCGATGGTCGTGCCGAGCTTGACGGCTTTGGCGTCGGCCCGGTGGAGCGTGCCGCTTGCGATGTAGGTGAACAGGTTCGCCTGACGATAGCGTTCTTCCACCATGACAAATTTGCCGTTGCCGATGTAGGTGACGCCTTCCGTGTCATAGAAATCGGTACCCTGCGGACTGCTGCCGGGTGCCAGCGTCATCGAATCGATCAATTGCCCGGTCTTCGATACTTGCACAACCGAGGTGCCGCCGTCGCCAACAACAAAGAGCGTATCCGTGTCCCAGTTATAGGTCACCGACGATGCCTCCTGGCATAACAGGCTGTTAGGCGGCGGCGTGGTGCGCGGCGGCTCGGGCAGGTCATAGCGGCCAATCCGGACGTAACGCGAGAGATCCACGCCGGTGCTGCCGGTGATATTGCCGGTTAGGCCGGTGGGTTGGATGAGCGAATAGTTGGCCGCATCCGCGCCACCGAGCGTGCTGGTGGAGGTCACGGCGATGCCGGTGCCGACCGCGGAACTGGCGAAGGCGCCGGTGCCGGCAAGCGTCACCACATCCGGTGCGATCACGCCGACAAGCGTGCCGGTGATCGTCGCGTTCGTGTTGCCATCAAAGGCCTTGGAGGTGACCGCCGCGCCGCTGACTGTGAGCGCGAGCGGGGTGATGTCGGCGGTCACACCGGTGGGCTGGGCAAGCGTGTAGTTGGAAGCGACCGGTCCGGAGAGCGAGTAACCCGTCACGATGATTGGCTTTGAGGTTCCGGCGGTGAAGGTGGCGAACGAGGCGGAAGGCGTGCCGCCCAATGTCACGTTCCCGACGTCGGCTGTTAGCACTCCGTTCAGAGTCGCCGTGCCGCTCACGGTTGCTGCCGTTAGGCGGTTATATGTTTTGTTCACACCGGTGACGCCGGTGATCGTCAGGCCCAACGGCGAGACCGCGCTTGAAGGCACAGCGATGGTTTGCGCACCCGCGCCGCCACCAGAGACGGAAACGTTTCCAGAGTAGGTGCCAACCACCGTCGCCGCCGCCAATCTCACGCTGATGGTGGCGCTAACCGATCCGCCGCTTTGCGTGAGGGGCTGGCTGCTAGAGTAGCCGCCGCCGCTGGACACCTCGAAGCCCGCCGGAGCGCTCACAGTTAGATCGCCGGTCAGGGCAGTTCCCGTCACCGAGAAACTTGCGGGCGTCGGGGAAGGCGTGCCATAGGTCGCATCCACCGCCGTGAGTGTGCCCGTAAGGTTGATTGTCGGAACCGCCGTCACCGTGAGATCGCCGGCGACATAGGTGATGGCATAATTGGACGCGATAAACGTCCCGCCTGTCGCCACGGATGGCGTGACCGAGGCCGGGTAAGATCCGGCCGCATCGCCGGCTGCCGCACCGCTGGCATAGGCGATGGTCACGGAACCGATGGTTTCAGGACTGATCAAACCCAAGCTGGAGAATGCGGTCGAACCCGGGCCGCCGGTGAGCGTCGCACCGAATGGCTTTGACACATTGTTGGCCGTGATCGTCAGGCCTTTGGCTGATACGCTGTTTCCGCTCGCGGCGGTGGTGATGTTTTTCGTCGTCGCGCCTGTGCTCATGAGCGGGACATTCAGCCCGTTGTAGGAACCGGTGACGGTGGCCGTGGCGGCCAAACGGAGCGCAAGCGTGCCGCTCGCGGAACCACCGCTCTGCGTGAAGGTGGCAGTGGTGGTGTAGGTCGAGCCATCGCTGGAAACCTCGAAACCGGCCGGTGCCGTCGCCGTGATGTTGGCGGTCAGGTTGCTGCCAGTCACCGCAAATGACTGTGCTGCCGAAACCGTGCCGTAGGTGGTGGTGAACGCGCCGGCGGTGGCTGTACCGGTAATGGTGGCTGTGGCGGTTGAAGCAATAGTGCCGGGCGACCCGATTTCAGCAGTATCGTTTGCCGCCACGAAGGCGCCATTGGTGCCGACGGCGCTCAGCGCAGAAATAGTCACATTGTCCAGGCCAGCCGCATTGTCGAATTGCGCCTTCAACCGGTATGTGGAACTGAACAGATAGCTTTTGCTCCCGATGATGAAGACTCCAGCGGCAAGAATTGCCAGTGTTGCAACAACGAATGCTCCCAGCCGTGCCACTCGCGACATAACTCCTCCTACGATTGCTTCAGAAATTCCTTCACAAACCCGATATCGCTTTGTAGAAGGTCTTCATACTTGCCCTCGATCACTACTTTGCCCTGGTCCAACAGGGCCAGACGGTTGGCAATTGTCCTTGCACTATGCAGATCGTGAGTTACTACGATGGACGCCATCCGGCGTTCCCGTTGGAGCTTGAGAATCAAGTCGTCGATCTCACCTGAACTGATGGGATCGAGACCGGCCGTGGGTTCGTCCAGAAGCAGAATCTCCGGCTCCAGAGCAAGTGCACGCGCCAGCCCCACGCGTTTCTGCATTCCGCCTGAGATATCGGAAGGCATCTTATCCAGATCGCTTTCCATGCCCACCTCGGTCAGCAACTGATTCACCCGGTCGTTCCGCTCTGACCGCGGCATCTCTCTGCGGTGGTGTTCGAGGGGAAATGCGACGTTCTCGCCTACAGTGAGTGAATCGTAAAGCGCCGCATGCTGAAACAGGAAGCCCATCTTTTTCCGGATCTCGCCCAACTGGTCGAGTGGCAGATCGCCGATGTCCTGGCCGTGAATGCAAACCGATCCTGAGTCCGGCTTTTCCAGGCCGATGATCAGCCTCAGCAATACGCTCTTGCCCGTGCCACTGCGTCCCAGCACGGCAAAGGTTTCTCCGCGGCTTACGGACAGCGTGATCCCGTCCAGAACTTTATGCATTCCGAAGGACTTATGCAGATTTTCTACGGCAACAAAGGCCGCAAGTCCGCCCTTCTGTTGTGTCTCATCTTTCATCGCAATGTCATAAGCTGTGGCCATATCTGCTTCACGGACCTTTGCATCGAGAATTAACGAAAAACAACGAGAATGAACTTAACCAGCACGACGTCTGCCAGGATAAGGAAGAGCGAGGCCAGCACAACCGAGTTTGTGGCCGCACGTCCTACACCTG
>Ga0118677_10012396_pt1 | contig 12521 bp, 11 predicted proteins | sample AliMusrvi5mmetaG_FD_86154 | JGI IMG/M metagenome (GOLD analysis project Ga0118677, IMG submission 86154)
GTTCCCCTTTGCTTGGCGGTGGAGAGGAACCCGGAGTGTCCCAGATTGCCTCACCCATCGTCCGGGGGTCGGGCGTTGCACTTAGTATCTGAATCCGCGGTTCGCAACAACGCCAAGTACCGCACCGACGCCATCATCGCGCTGGCGCACCCCTGGCATGATCCGCTGATGTGCGACCAGAGCCAGACCGGCGTCTACTCGCTCGGCATGGCCCACTACGTCGCCTTCTCTCAGCACATGGCCAAGTTCTGGCGTGACTGCGCCATGACCTGCGACCAGGACAACGTGTGGAAAAACTTCGCGCACGACCAGGGCGACGCCGATCCGGCGCAGGCCCACGGTCTGATGCCCGACTTCTTCACCAAGTTCTTCAACGCCGTCACCGGCCTGAACTTCACATGGGAAGACGGTCTGGCGCAGGGCAAGAAGGTCTGGGACTTCGAGCGTGCGATCCTGGCCCTCCACGGCCGGCACCGCAACGAGGAGTACTGGCCTCCGTATCCCCCGTACGACTCCTACGTCTATCACTCCGGCCAGCCGTACCTGCAGACCGCAGCCAGCGGCGGCAGCCCGTCCACTCCGCGTGCCGTCGAGACCGTCTGGGACCCGACCCTCAACTCAGGTGCGGGCGGCTACACCGAGGCCATCACCGAGTTCGCGTTCGACAAGACGAAGTTCGACAGCTTCAAGACGCTCTTCTACGGCGTCGAGGGCTGGGACACCGCGACCGGACGTCCGACCCGCGCAGGGCTCGAGGCTGACGGGCTCGGCTACGTGGCCGACGTCCTCGAAGGCAAGGGCCGCCTGGGCGGCATGACCGCCACGGCCACGCACTCGAAGGCCGGGGCCACGGTCGGCATCAAGGCGAGCGCGAAGACGGCGGCTATCGGCAAGACCGTCACGCTCTCCGGCGCGATCACTCCGGCCGACGAAGTCGGTCAGAACGTGGTCGTGTACGTCAAGAAGCCCGGCAAGAAGTACTGGGCGTACTCGTCGGTCCGCACGTCCTACAAGGCGGGCAGCGGGGCCGCGTGGCAGTACAAGTACACCTTCAAGAAGGGCATGGCCAAGGGCACGTATCAGTTCAAGGCCGTCTTCCTCCACATGGAGACGCCGACCGTCGTGACGATCAAGTTGGTCTGACCCACACGAGAGAAGAACAAGGAGGGGCATAGCACATGACAAGAAAGACACTCTTGATCGCAGTCGGAATCATGGCTGTCGTGGGTCTCACCTTCGGCTTCGCCGGCACTGCGTTGGCGTACCCTGGTGTCTCCTACACGGCCGCCTGCAGCGGCTGCCACTCCGGAGCAGCGACGAACCCTGTCGCCACCCTGGTCTCGAACAACGGCACGACGGCCACCTATACCGTCTCCAGCGGCGGTACCGAGTGGGCGCTGTTCAACGGCAGCACGCGTGTTGCCGGCGCTGCGGGTGCGACGGGCCAGTTCGCGGTCCCTGTCGGACCCACCTACACCCTGTTCGCCGTCAACGGTGCGTCCGGCGGCGGCACGGCGCAGGGCCTGGGCGTGACCTCCGTCACCCCTGACGCCCCGCACTTCGCCATCACCGCCACCGCGACCGCGGGCGGCACCATGAGCCCGTCCGGCTCGATCTCGGCCACGCAGGGTGCGAACGTGACCTACACGTTCACCGCTGCACTCGGCTACCACGTCGCAACGGTCACCGTAGACGGTGTCGCGCAGGCCGGGCCTCCGAGCTCCTACACGTTCACCAACGTGCAGGCCGCGCACTCCATCTCGGTCGCCTTCGTGGCGAACCCTGCGGGCGGGTATCCCATCACCGCTACCGCGGGCGCCAACGGCACCCTGTCGCACCTCGGCACCACGCAGATCGCCGGGGGCGGAAGCCTCGTCTACACGATGGAGCCCGCTGAGGGCTATCAGGTCGCGACGATCACCGTCGACGGCGCTGCGGTCCCGAAGGCGTGCTGGTACACGTTCCTGAACGTCGTGGCGACGCACACGATCGACGTCAGCTTCCAGCCGAATCCTGTCGGTTGGTTCACGGTCACTCCGTACGCGGGCGACCACGGCGAGATCTGGATGGCGACGCAGACCGTGCTCGCGTCCGACACCGTCCCGCCGGTCGTGGCCTGCAGCATCACTCCCGATGCCGGCTACCACATCGCGTCGCTGACCGTCGACGGCCTGCTGATCACGCCGACCAACTACTACATCTTCTACAACGTGAAGGCCGGTCACACCATCGCGGCGACGTTCGCGAAGGATCCGCTCCACTTCAGCATCGCCGCGTCGGCTGGCGCGAACGGCATCATCAGCCCGTCGGGTTCGCTGTCGGCGACCCAGGGCACCGATGTCATGTACACGTTCACTCCCAACACCGGCTACCACATCGACTCGCTGACCGTGGACGGCTCGGCCGTCGCGACCGCGACCTCGTACACGTTCACCAACGTGCAGGCCACGCACACGATCGCCGTGGCGTTCGCGCAGGACGTGAAGAACTCGATCCCGACCGCGCTCACCATCAAGAGCAGCGCCACCAGCATCAAGCTGGGCAAGGCGTTCAACGTCTCCGGCCTTCTCAACGGCGCACCTGGCGCCAACGGCCTGATGGTGACGCTCATGGTCAAGAAGCCGGGCAAGAGCTTCTACTCGTACTCCTCGAACCGCCTCACCTATGGCGCCGGGGCTGCCAGCTCGCTGTGGCAGAACAACAACTACAAGCCGACCGCGAAGGGCGTCTACTCCTTCTACGTCACGTTCGCGGGTAGCGGTCTGTACCTGGCCGCTCCGAATTCCGCCGTCATCAGGGTGACGGTCAAGTAGGCACCACTCCCTGCCAGGGCACGCCTCCGGGCTGGTCCTCCAGGGTGCTCCCCCAAGAACGGCCCCGGTCCCCTGAGAGGGGGGCCGGGGCCGCGCTGTGTCTCACGTGATGCGCCGAAGGGTCGGATCCCTTCGGGCTCAGTCAACCTCCGGTGCGCTCCCTAGTTGCGCTGCAGACCCACCTCGGCGGCGATCTCGTCGCTCAGAGCTGCGAGCTCCTCGGCGGTCAGCCCCTTGGTGGTGATGTTGAGATGCTTCGCGTTGTACCCGTCCCAGTCTTGGGACAGGATCGTGATGCCGAGTTCCTTGGCGTGGTCGTAGTAGAGGGTGCCAGGGTACGGCGTGGTGTACGACATGCTTATGCGCGCTCCCAAGCCGGCGAGCTCCTTCATGAAGTCCTTCTGGGCGCGGACCGTCTCCTTCGTGTCGGCGGGGTGGGGGAACATGAAGGAGCACAGGATGTCCTGAACGCCCACTTCCCTGGAGATCCTCACCGCCTGTCGCACCTGCTCCAGGGTGATGCCCTTGCCGATAAGGTCCAGGATCTCCTGGGAGCCCGCCTCCACCCCGTACTGGATGCCGTAGCAGCCTGCGCCGACCATCGTCTCCAGGAGCTCCCGATCCACCAGGTCCGCCCTGGTGGAGCACGTCCAGGGGACCCCCATGTCCTCGGCGACCATGTCCGTGAGGAGCTCGCAGAGCCGCAGCGTGTGCCTGCGGTTCAGCGTGAACGTGTCGTCGGCGAACGCGATCCCGCCGAGGTGGTACTGCGCCATCACCAGCTTGACTTCCTCGATGACCTTCTCGGGATGCCGGTAGCGGCGTCTGCTCTGCCAGATGTTGTTGACCGCGCAGAAGTCGCAGTTGAAGGGGCATCCGCCGCGTGACGTCAGGAGGTTGCCGGGAAAGGTGTAAAGCTCGAGCTGAAGCAGGTCCCTGGCGGGGAACGGCAGCGTGTCCGGGTCGTCTATGAAGGGCCGGTCAGCCGTGACGTTGACGACCCCGTCGCGCTTGTAGGCGATGCCCCTGATGCCGGCCAGGTCTCCGGTACCCTTCACGACGAAGTCCGCCAGCTCCAGCATCGTCAGCTCGCCCTCGCCGCGGACCACGTAGTCCACGCAGTCTTCCCGGATCACCTCTCCGTACATCACCGAAGAGTGCGAGCCCCCCATCACCACGGGCAGGCCCGGCTTGATCTCCTTGGCCATCCGCGCGAACTCCAGGCCGCTCATGTACGTCTCGGTGTGCGTGGAGATGCCGACAAGAGCCGGGTCAGCCAACTGGATGATGCTCTTGATCCTGGCGGGGTCCATACCGCTGATATTCAGGTCCACGATCGAGGGTCGATAGCCGTGCTGGCGGAGCACCGCCGCGATATAGGCCAGCCCCAGCGGCAGCCCGAGGCTCGCATGGACATCGTCCCGCGCACCTCTGACCGGCGCATTGATCAGCAGTACATCCGCCACTTGCGCACTCCTCTGGTCTTCTGGGTCCGCCCCCGGTGCAGGCCGCGGGCTACTTCGTCGGTGCGGAGGTCGTCGAGTCCGCGACCTGGGTCGCGGCGACGGCCGCGATGGCGCTGATGTCGCCCTTGTCCACGGCGTCGAGCATCACCTTGATGCGGTCGGGATCGAACGCCACTCCATCGTCCTGGGACTTGGCCGGCATGAAGATGATGATCTTCTCGTTGTTCTCGCTCGAGATGTCCTTGATGGTCTGCAACTCGCGCAGGCGCAGGGCCCCGGGCACCGCCGACATGATGATGGCCGCCTTGGTCACGTTCTTCGATGCTTCGAGCTCTGCGGACGAGGCGATGATCGTGGCCTCGCGGTTGCGTTCAGCGACGGCCTTCTGCGCCATCGCGCGAACCATGTCCTGGGGAAGCTCGATCTGCTGCATGAGGATCTGGTCGATCTGCAGGCCCCAGTTCTCGACGTCCTTCTCGACGAGCTCGCGGACCCGGGAGGCGATCTCCTCGCGGCTCTGGAGGATCGTGTTCATGTCCGACGTGCCGACGATGTCGCGCAGGACCGCCTGCGTCTTCGAGATGGCGTTGGCGTTGTAGTTCTGCACTCCCAGGACGGCCTTCACGGCGTCGGTCACGCGGTAGTAGACGACCGCTCCGACCTTGATGTTGATGTTGTCCTTCGTCATGACCTCCTGCGGGGAGATCTCGAAGGCGACCTGGCGGGTGTCGACGCGGATGAGCTGCTGGTACCCGAAGTAGGGAAGCACGACCGTGAGGCCCGCGTCGACGGTCTTCTGGTACTTCCCCCAGCGGAGGACCACGCCCTTCTCGTACTGCTTGATGATCTTCACGCACGGCAGGAAGACGAACAGCACGAAGAAGACGAAGACCAGGAACAGAGTGACCAGAACACCGAGAATCGCGTCCACGAAGCGCCCCCTCCGATGTCGGATGACGCACCAGAACATAGCAGACAGCGCGCAGAAGAAGCGCACGCGTCACCCCGTCGGCGTCCGCCGGGCCACGTGTCGGTCTTTGACGCGGACCACCTCGACCATCTAACGTCCGGGGGAGCGGCGACGAACGGGGGACGGGGTGCCAGAGGAGAAGATCGCGATACTTGTCGACTCCGGATCCGACGTTCCCAAGGAGTACCGCGACAGGTACCGCATGTACCTGGCGCCGCTGACGATCATCTACGATGACGTCGAGTACCGCGACGGGATCGACATACGGCCCGAGGACGTGTACGCGCGGTTCCCGGAGGAGATCCCCACCACGTCGCTTCCGAGCCAGTCGGCCGTCGCTGATGTGTTCAGGCAGATCCGCGACGACGGCTATGACAAAGTGATCGCGGTCACCATATCGAGCGGCCTGAGTGGCACCTACGAGTCGATCAGGACCTTCGGGCCTGCTCCCGAGGGGCTCGAGACGTGCTACATCGATACGAAGAACATCGGCATCGGCAGCGGGTTCTCCGCGATCCGGGCCGGCGAGCTGATCGAGCGCGGACTCCCGTTCGCCGACGTCTGCCGTGAGGTCGACGACCTCGCGAGACGGACGAGGCTCTTCTTCTGCGTCTCGACACTCGAGTACCTCGCGAAGGGCGGCCGCATCGGCCTCGTTGCGGCAACGGTGGGCACCCTCCTCGACCTGAAGCCGGTCATCTCCTGCAACGAGGCGGGGGTCTACTACACCGTGGCGCGGGCGAGGGGTCGCAGGAAGTCGCTCGATCTGGCGCTCGAAAAGGCCGTCGAGTTCGCGACCGGCGCCACCGAGTACAACATCACGGTGATGCACGGCGCGGCGAAGGACGAGGCCGACGCGCTGCTCACGGCGCTGAAGGAAGCTCTGCCGGACTACCACACCTGCATCGAGGGCCAGATCACGCCGGCCCTCGTCGTCCACACGGGTCCGGGCCTCATCGGCGTGGGCGTGCAGCGTTTGTCATAGGCCGCGCGTCCCGTCATAGGCCGCGCCTCCCGAGGAGTCGGTGGCTCGCGAGGCCTAGCTCACACGTGGTGCCCGGGGAGGGAGTCGAACCCTCACGGGGTTTCCCCCAGCGGTTTTTGAGACCGTGATTGGGCTCCGAGAAACCCCTGGTAGTGGCGTTGCGGCGTAGAAGCCTAACGCGCGTTTCGCAGATTCTACGAGATACGACTACGATTTCTTGTCGCATGGTTGTGTCACGATGTGTCGCGGACCCCCACATGTGACGACATGTGACGAGGCTTTCGGGGTCGCATCGGGCGGCTGAGCGGACGCTCGAGTTGGGAGCCGTGGTGCACAAGTGGCGCGTTGACGAGTGGTACCCGAACGAACGACATCTGGGGTACATCGAAGAGGCTCCGGGCGGCTACCGGATGACCTTTGAGGATCGGGACATCAAGCAGGACATAGACGTCGCGCTTGCCCGACATCCGTCCGACCTTGAGCTGGCGATTGACGAGGCGGCTGCCCGCTACTCCTCGCTGGACTTCAAGCTGATCTCGTAGGTCGCCCGCTCGCGCTTCCCGCTTCAGTGCGCGGCGACGTTCGCAGTAGCCGAGGCGGGGTCCGGCGGCTCCCAGACGCCACCGAGCGTCTGCGCGGCCTCGACCATCCGCTCGCGCCCCGGCGCCAGGTAGAAGGCGTCGGTCGTGGCTTGCGAGGAGTGCCCGAGCCGCTGGCTCACCACCCACAGCGGCACGCCGGCCTCCAGCAGTCGCGTGGCGTTCGTGTGCCGCAGGTTCTTCAGAGGGATCTTTCGAAGCTCGCTCTTGGCGAGGTGACGCCGGTAGAGCTCCGTGATCCTGTCGGGCGAGACGGCGGCGCCGTTCTCGGACGTGAGGGGCCCGATGCCTCGCAGCTCCTTGAGTCTCGCGAGGATGGGCGGGGAGAGGTCGACCACGCGGCGTGACTTGACCGTCTTGGGAGGCTCCGTCCACACCTTGCCGTGTGCCTGGTGCAGTCCCCTCGTGATGTCTACCGTCCCGGCGGCAAAGTCGATGTCGCTCCACTTCAGCGCCGCTGCCTCGGACCTGCGCAGCCCGCAGTCGAGCGTGATCAGGACGTGCGCCTCGAGGAGATGTCCGCGGAAGGCCGCGATGTACGCGCGGGCCTCGACGGCGGTGAGCACATCAGGGGTCTTGCGCTCCACCCTCGGAGCGTCGACCGCGTCCAGCGGGTTGGCCGGCAGCAGCCGCCACTTCACCGCACGTCCAAGAGCCGCGTGGAGTACGCGATAGGCATGCTGGCGAGTCCTGTCGGAAAGCTTCTGATCCGACAGGCGAGCGAGCCAGCTATCGAGCGAGTAGGGGTCGACTTCGGCTAGAGACAGGTCACCCAGGTAGGGGAGCACCTGCTGCTTCATCTTGCACTTGTAGCCGTCGATCGTGCGCTCCCGAAGACGCAGGGAGGGGAGCCACACCCCCTCCACATACGAGCGCAGGGTCATGGTCGCGGTGGGGGGAAGCTGCGCCTCCACCAGCAACGCGGCCAGGGCCTGCTCCGCCGCGAGCCTGCCGCCGGAGACCGTGCGCTGCAGGACTCTTCGCTCTCCGGTCTCCGGGTCGGTCCCCGATCCGATGCGGACACGGAACCTGCCGTTGCCGAGCGGCAGCAGCGATCCGACGGCCCTTCGTGTCACCGCTGCATCATCTTGAGGATGTCCTCCGCGAGGTCCGGGTCGGCCGCGCGAAGGAAGTCGCGGATGCCGAGCTCGGGCTTGAGTGTCACGAGCATCGCAAGGGCCTCTCTGAAGGTCGGCTCCTGTTTGCCCTTCTCCAGCTCGTAGAGCGTCCGCTCCGAGATCCGAAGCCGGGTCTTTGCCGCCATCGCGTCGCAGAAGTCCTGCCCTCGAGCGAACTGCCGCTCGCGAAGGGCCCGCAGGATCGCCCCGTACATCCGGTCCTCGTAGATGGGCTGCAGCCCCTCGAGTTCCGCCGACTCCGCAACCTGAACCGCCTTCGCCTTCGTCATGGTTGTCGTACCTCCGTCGGATACCGGTCTGTCCGCCACTACAGCATCTTCGGAACGGCTCCATAGTACCTCGTTTGGGTGTTTTTGTAGGAATGTTGACCAGAGAGACGGCCGAGGTCTACGCTGAACGTAGAGGATGCGCCAACACGTAGAGGGGTATGCAGATGTCCGAGGTCCGCACGTGCTCGGATGGGCAGCGGACTTTGCGTGAGGCCCAGCGACCATGAGCGGCCGCTACCCGTTCCTGCAGTGGTATCCGTCCGACTACATCTCCGACTTCAAGACCGCTCGCCTCAGTCTCGAGGAGCACGGCGCCTATCACCTGCTGCTGTGGCACATGTGGAACGACACCGACGAGCAGTGTGTCTTCCCGCTGGATCACACCGCCCTGGGCGGGATCTGGAGGCTCTCGCCCAAGGACGCCGAGCGGATCGTGGGCTCGCTGATGACGCCGCGCATGAGGCTGCTCAAAGTCGTCAAACGCCGCACCGGTCCGCTCCTGTTTTCGCAGCGTCTGCACGACGAAAGAGAACAAGCGCTGCGCAAGAGCGAGCAGCAATCGACAAAGGGCAAGCGTTCAGGGGTCGTACGCAGGGCAAATGCCGTGAACCGCGGTTCAACCGCGGTTGAACCGGACGGCAACCGGTATCCGCGCGCGGTTGAACCTGTCAGAAGTCAGAAGTCAGAACCAGATACAGATACAGAAGACCCAGCAAAGACCGCTGTGTCTTCTGCTGCGCGCGGAGAGATCGGAATCGTCGGCCCTGAGTTCGAGAGGCTCACAGGCCAGGTCGTTCCGGAGCAGGCGTTCGTCGCCATGTGCGCCGACCACCCGACGGATCGATTGCTCGAGGCGGTCCGCAGAGCGACCCAGGGCGGCAACAGCCGGCCGGGCTACATCGCGGCGATCGCTCGGGATCTTGCCGCCAAAGGATGGCGACCGGCCGCCGCGCTCACAACCGATCCGAACCAGTACGAAGGGTGGGGCGAGTGATGAACGACCGCTACGAGGAGATCGACTTCTCGCGCTACGGCGTGCCCGGAGAGGACTTCCCGGGAGACCCGGGCTACACGGGCCCGAGCTACGAGGAGCTCAGGATCGCCGACTACATGCGGGCCCTGCCGGCGAAGTGGCAAGGCGAGCATGGAGACGGAGACCACGAACTCGGGAGTGGCCTGTTCTTCACCGGTCCCGTCGGAGTCGGCAAGACCTACGAGGCGGCCGGTGTCGCGGTGGCCGCGATCCGCGCCAGCAAGCGCGTGGGCTGGGTCTCCACCGCGAAGTGGCTCTACCAGATGCGCGAGTCGTTCAACGGAGGGGAGCGCGCGGAGGCGGTGCGCGACCTCGCCCGCAAGGACGTGCTCGTCATCGACGACATCGGGGCGGAGTCGCCCACGGACTGGGCCAAGGAGATCCTCTACGTGCTGGTCAACAGCGCCTACGAGAACAAGACGCCCATGGTCGTGACCAGCAACCTGACCGGCGCGCAGCTTGCCCAGGCGCTGGGCGCCCGCCTGGTCGATCGCCTTGTTGAGGTCTGTCGGCCCGTGCACATGACCGGCAAGAGCAGGCGCGCCGCCAAGGGCCGGGAGGCCGGGGCGTGAGCGCACGCAGCGATGACGTCGCCCTTGTCCGCATCCGCACGGTAGTGGGCCGCGGGCTCACCGATGCGGAGCTGGCCTCCGTCGCGCGCCGGGTGCGTGTCTACGGCGCCGACTGGACCGAGAAGGCAGTTCTGGAGGCGAGAGCGCGTGGCAAGGACATGTGCCTGGCCTACATCGCGGCCACGCTTCGCAACTGGGGCCAGCACGGCTGCGTCTGCCGGTGGCGAACGAGCACGCGGACTCCGAAGTCGTGGAACATTCCGTATGGAACATACGGCGCTGGACGACTCGAGAGATCTGCTACCTCCGAGGCCACTCGCGAGAGGGCGCCGCGGCGATCGCGGTTCACCTCGGTCGCACGGTGCGAGCGGTGAGGCAGCAGGCGACCCGGATGCGCGTGTCCCTTCGCCGGGTCGGCGTGAGGCGCGGACTGCTGCTCGGCCAGCCCAGAGGCGAGTCCTGGCGCTCAGGTCCGGCCGCGCTGATCCGCCAGGCAGCGCTCGCCGGCGAGCTCGACCTGACGCTCGCCGAGTCTCGCGTGGAGCGCGACCTCGCCGATCCGCTGCCCGTGTGCCCTTCGTGTGGTGTCAGGCCGGCTCGGCACGCCAAGACGGGGCTGTGCCTTGTGTGCCAGCGCAGGCGGCTGGCGGAGCAGTACAAGGAGCAGGCGGCCGAGGCCCAGGCCCACCGTGAGTATCAGGTGGCCAAGCAGCAGGCGCACCGCTCCAGGGTCTGCTGCGTCGAGGGATGCGATCACGTCGCCAACGGCACCGGCGGCATGTGCTGGACTCACACTCGTGCAAGGCGCGGGGGCAGGGCGTGAGCGGCCGGATCCAACGCTCGTGTCAGGTGTGCGGTCGCACGACGGAAGACGGCAGCTCGAGGTGCGCCAAGCACAAGAGCGGCGGCATCAGGCCCAGGCGGTGCGTGATCTGCGGCGTGCTGACGACCCGTGCGAACTACTGCCCCGCGCACACGCTCACGGAGGAGCAGCGTCGCCGGAAGCGCCAGACGTGGAGGGCGGGATATCGGGATCCGGAGTACGCGAGGAACCGGGCTCGGCGCTACGTGTATGCTCACGGTAGGTGCGAGGACTGCGGCCGCCCGATCAAGGGCCACCTGTTCCCAGATGGCGCGAGGTGGGAGTGCGACCACGTGGTGGCGCTGTCGGACAGGATCTCGAACGCCGAGGACAATCTGCGCTGCCGTTGCCTGGCGTGCCACTATCCCAAGACCGCTCGGGACCGCAGGGCTCGGGGGGACAACACCTTCTGGTAACGTTCGCACTTGGCAGAATCCGCTATTGTCGGGGACTGCGGGGCGGCAGACGCAAGGGGGGACCAATGCGAGTGTTGAACGCGCGGACCGGAATCGCCGCGATTCTAGTGGCGCTGGTGGTTTCGCTGGCCTTGCCGGCTGCGGCCCTCGCGGATCCGGCCTCGGACTACCCCAACCCGCAGCCGGGGTTTGCGGCATCGGACTATCCCAACCCGGCCAACCCCGCCTACTCGTCGCCTCCCAACCCGTTCTCGGGAGGGCTGCATGGTGAGTGTACTTGGTATGTGTGGGGGCGCACGCTCGAGAAGCTCGGGATTCCGCTGGGATCGGAGTTTCGGGGAGATGCCGGGAGCTGGTATGCGGAGAGCACGTACCCGAAAGACCCCAACATCCCGAAGCCCAATTCCATCGCCGTGTGGACTGGCCACGTCGCTTTCGTGGAGGAAGTCAACGGCGACAACGTCACGTTCACGGACGCGAACTACTTAATCAACGCGGGGCCCGCCACTGACCACAAGATCCACGGTCCCACAACGCTGACGACCGCGCAGATGCGTGCCAAGGGGTCGGGAGCATTCGAAGGCTACGTCTACGTGGGAGGATCTGCACCCGCTGTCGCGCCCTCCACCCCTTCGGTCTCCGCCCCTGCAGAGACTGACGACCCCTCTTGTGTCACCGCGAGCTGGAGTGTGGCCGACGCGGGCACCGGCGGCGTCTCCGAGTACGACTACGCGGTGGGCACGACGCCTGGAGGCACCGAGCTGGCGGGATGGCTAAGCTCCGGCACGAACAGCCAGGTCACTATCACAGGGCTCGATCTCCAGCCCGATGAATCCTACTACGTCTCAGTCAAGGCAAAGGACGGCGCGGGGCTTTGGAGTGGGGTCGGGACGAGCGGACCGGTGCGGCTCAACGCCAACTTGCCCCAGCTAGGTCTCGGCGGACTTCCAGAGCGACTGTTCCCTCGCCATTCGGATGCCTACACTCCCGTGCTCGACCAGTGGTCACCCGGCCTCGTCGGAACCAACAGCACGTCGAGCAAGACGTTTACGACCGCCAAGGCCGGACTCGTCGCCCTTCGCTATGAGTGGGTGCCCGCCGCGACTGCACGGGTCATGCCCTCCATCGACGGCCACGAACTGTCGCACCATACGGCCGCTGTCGAGGGTGCAAGCCCCCACGAGTACGTGGAGTACGCCTTCCTCGAGGCGGGGACCCACACGCTGAGCTTCTTCAACGCTGACGCCGCCGCCTACATCCAGGGGATCAGCGCGGGGCTCGACACCGCCTACACTCCCGTGCTCGACCAGTGGTCACCCGGCCTCGTCGGAACCAACAGCACGTCGAGCAAGACGTTTACGACCGCCAAGGCCGGACTCGTCGCCCTTCGCTATGAG